>Ga0075029_100001195_pt1 | contig 14904 bp, 8 predicted proteins | sample LitLauG_LLR_2013_FD_71391 | JGI IMG/M metagenome (GOLD analysis project Ga0075029, IMG submission 71391) | Freshwater sediment microbial communities from North America - Little Laurel Run_MetaG_LLR_2013 | ecosystem: Environmental > Aquatic > Freshwater > Creek > Sediment | place: USA...
TGAATTGCACGTCGGAGCCTTCACCCCGTCCGGGACGTTCTCCGCCGTGGGCGAGCGGCTCGACTATCTCGCGGATCTGGGAATCACCGCCGTCGAGTTGATGCCAGTTGCCGACTTTCCTGGCCAGCGCAACTGGGGTTACGACGGCGTCTTCCTCTTCGCTCCCGATAGCACTTACGGCCGACCCGAAGATCTCAAAGAGCTAGTTCAAAGTGCCCATGACCGCGGACTCATGGTCTTGCTCGATGTTGTCTACAACCACTTTGGCCCGGAAGGAAATTATCTCAGGTCCTACGCGCCACAGTTCTTCACTGATCGGCACTCCACTCCCTGGGGAGACGGCATCAACTTCGATAGCGTCGACAGCCAAGTAGTACGGGACTTCTTCATCCGCAACGCGCTCTACTGGCTGACCGAATACCATTTCGACGGGCTGCGTCTGGACGCGGTTCACGCGATCATCGACGACTCCACACCCCACATCCTCACTGAATTGGCCGATGCTGTCCGGAGTTCCATCGAGCCGGATCGCCACGTCCACCTCATCCTGGAAAACGACCACAACCAGACGCGTTACCTTCAACGTACTGAGCGCTGCCAGCCGCAGGAGTACGCCGCCCAATGGAACGACGACGTCCACCACGCGTTGCACGTGCTGATCACTGGTGAACGGGACGGTTACTATGCCGACTATTCGCCACATCCAATCGATAAATTGGGCCGTTGCCTTGCCGACGGATTCGCGTACCAGGGCGAGGTTTCCCCCTACAGGAATGGCGAAACGCGCGGTGAACCCACCGAGGGTCTGCCGCCTACTGCATTTGTCTCCTTCCTTCAGAATCATGACCAAGTCGGAAACCGGGCATTCGGCGAGCGGATCATTCAGATTGCGGATCACCGTGCTGTACGCGCGGCAACGGCAATCCTCCTGCTCGCGCCTTCGCCACCGTTGCTCTTCATGGGTGAAGAGTTCGGGACTGAAACACCGTTTCTCTTTTTCTGTGATTTCGAGAAGGATCTGGCTGCCGCGATTACCGCGGGCCGGCGAAATGAGTTCGCTCATTTCGCCAGATTCTGCGACCCCGCCCAACGCGAGCGGATTCCCGACCCCTGCGATGCCGGAACCTTTAAGGCCTCAAAGCTCAACTGGAGCGTCATTGTGCAACCGGGCAATCGAGACTGGCTGAGCTTCTATCGCAAATTGCTGGGACTACGGCGTGAGCACATTTTCTCGCGTCTTTCAACGGGATGCGCCGTCAACGCGGATTACGAAGTCCACGGAGATCGGGGCCTCACCGCGCATTGGAAGTTTTCAGACCGGTCAGAACTCATTCTGATGGCTAATCTTGGAATCGATTCGCTCTCTGGCCTGATTCTCCCTGTTTCGCAGGTCATCTATGCCAGCGAGCAAGTGAACGCCGATGCTCTGAAGCGGAAGACGCTGCCGGCTTGGTCCGTGGTGTGGTTCTTGGAATCATGAAGCCACGCTCGCACATTCCGCTCGCGACCTATCGCCTGCAGCTCAATCGCGACTTTACGTTCGCTCAAGCGACGGCGATTGTTCCCTACCTTTCCGCACTCGGCATCAGTCATTGTTATGTTTCTCCGTGCTTAAAGGCTCGTGCGGGCAGCATGCACGGGTACGACATCGTGAACCACGACTTGTTAAATCCCGAAATCGGGAGCCCCGAAGACTTCGACCGCTTTGTGACTACTCTCCACGAGCACGGCATGGGATTGATACTCGACATCGTGCCCAACCACATGGGAGTCATGGGCAGTGACAATTCCTGGTGGCTGGATGTTCTCGAGAATGGCGAATCGTCCGTCTACGCTGGCTTTTTCGATATTGACTGGCATCCGCTAAAGGACGAACTCCACGGTAAAGTACTAATTCCAGTGCTCCACGATCATTACGGCGCGGTCCTGGAGAGCGGCGAGTTGAAGCTTGTCTTTCACCATAAGCGCGGCGAGTTCGATGTGTCCTACCGCAATCATCGCTTTCCCGTAGATCCCAGGGAGTATTCCCGCATCCTGCAGCACTGCGCGGGCACGCTGGCGGCGAAACTCGGCGAGCAGAAACCGGACTTACTGGAGTTTCAGAGCCTGATCACCGCCTTCAGCCACTTACCCAAAAGGCAGGAGGTCAGCAGCAATCGCATCGCCGAGCGGAATCGCGACAAGGAAATCCATAAGCGCCGACTGGCCGAGTTGTGTGCGCGATCTCAGGAGATTGCCACTTGCATTCTTGGAGCCGTCGACCTGATCAACGGCACGTCTGCCGATCCCGCAAGTTTCGAAGAACTGCATGAACTCATCAAAACGCAAACCTTCCGCCTGGCCAACTGGAGAGTCGCCTCCGATGACATCAACTACCGGCGATTTTTCGATACCAACGACCTCGCCAGTATTTGCGTGGAAAGCGAAACCGTCTTCCAGGCAACCCACCATCTGGTTCTGCGTCTGGTGGCCGACGGCAAAGTGGATGGCTTCCGTGTTGACCATCCTGACGGACTGTATGATCCCGCTCAATATTTCGAACATCTGCAACGCAGCATCGCACTCGCCGCAAACAATTCCGAGAAGGCCGGGAACGCGCCACACTATGTGGTCATCGAGAAAATCCTTTCGGGTGCAGAACGGCTGTCCGCCGAGTGGCCTGTCTGCGGCACCACGGGCTACGACTTCGCAAACCTTGTTAACGGAGTGTTTGTAGACGCCGCCGCCGTCAAGCAATTGGAGCGCATCTACCGAGACTTTGTAGGTGATGACGTCGATATTGACGACCTTTTCTACCGCTGCCGAAAACTGATCATCCGGGTTTCGCTGGCCAGTGAACTGAACGTACTTGCCAATCAAATCGCCAAGATCGCTCTGTCCAAACGGCACACCTGCGACTTCACCCTCAACGGCCTGCGCGACGCACTGACGGAGGTGGTCGCCGGTTTTCCGGTGTACCGCACCTACGTGACCCCCTCCGGCGTTTCGGATAATGACGTGCGCTACATCCGCAGCGCCGTCGCCTCGGCCAAATGGAGAAGTCCGGCCGCTGATACCAGCATCTTCGATTTCGTGGGCCAGGTGCTTCTGACGAGCATAGCCGAAGGACAAGATCCCCCTTACCGGAACGCAGTGACAACCTTCGCCATGAAATTTCAACGATTCACCAGCCCCGTGATGGCCAAGGGCTTGGAAGATACCGCCTTTTACGGGTACAACCGCCTGGTCTCCTTGAATGACGTCGGAAGCGATCTTCACCGGTTCGGAACCACAACCGATGAGTTTCATGTTGCGAACCAGGAGCGCCTCCGCTGTTGGCCACACACCATGCTGGCTACCAGCACCCACGACTCAAAGCGCTCAGAAGACGTGCGCGCCAGGATCAATGTGCTCTCCGAGATGTGGGGACTATGGAGGGGTCGGGTGCGGGACTGGAGACGCTTCAATCGCAGCCACAAATACCTGGTCAACGAAAGGCCCGCCCCTTCGCCGAATGACGAATACCTGCTCTATCAGACGTTGGTAGGCGCGTGGCCAATCGAGCCTCTGAAAGATACCGACGACTGGAAGACTTTCTGCGAGCGGATACAAAACTACATGTTGAAAGCTATCCGGGAAGCCAAGCAGAACACCAGTTGGATCAATCGAAATACTGAATACGAATCCGCAGTTTCATCGTTCGTGAAGGCATTGCTTAATCCGGGTGCCAAGAACCGGTTCCTCGACGACTTTGTGCCGTTCCAACGCCGTATCGCCCGCATTGGCCTATGGAATAGCCTGTCACAGACGCTTCTCAAACTGACGTGCCCGGGCGTTCCCGACATCTACCAAGGCAATGACTTGTGGAATTTCAGTCTGGTCGACCCAGACAACCGGCGTCCTGTCGACTATACCCACCGCCAGCAAATGTTCGAGAGTATCCGCGTGTGGGGCAACGATCCTGATGGTCTATCAATAGGCCGGTTGCTGGAAACTCCTGAGGACGGTCGACTCAAGATATATTTGATCTGGAAAACTCTGTGCTTGCGTCAACAGCACGCAGATCTCTTTCAGCAAGGCGAATACCTGCCGCTAGCGGTGGAAGGCGCGAAAGCCAAACACGTTGTTGCGTTCGCCCGGAAGTCCGGAACCACGACGGCGCTCGTGGTCGTTCCGCGCCTGGTCGCAGGCTTGCTCAACGACATCGATCTCCCACCAATCGGACCCCAAATCTGGGACGATACTCACGTTCTGCTCCCATTCCGCAGCTGTTCTGAAAAGTGTCAGAACGCATTTACGGGAGAAGTCATGGAGCTGCAGAAAACCGATGAATACGCAAAGATTGGTGTCTCCAAGGCATTGTCGGAATTCCCAGTAGCACTTTGCTTATTGGGCTAACCTCTCGGCCAGTCTCGATCAAGCGGCTTAGCTAGTCTGCGGCCAGATCAGAACGAACTTTCAGAATCGAGTGTGATACCGTCCGTCCACCGAAACTCCTCCGAGTTGGTCGCGGGCCATGCTGACCGACCAGCGCTTGTTGATCTGGTACTCGCCCTGCACCATCTCGCTTCCCGGCTGAGAAACATCGGTCGAGAACGTAAACAGCAGATTCTTGGTGACACGCTGCTGGATCGCAACTCGAGCTGAGGGGTTTTGATTGTTTCCGCCGACCAGCGGATCAATCTGCAAACTCGAGATTCCCGCAAGCTTCTGCACACTGCTGCTCAACTGGCTCGCGGCTTGTGATGCGATCATGGAATCCGTGCTCTGGCTTGTGGCACTGGCCTCCTGTGTGGTCTTCCCGCGAGCAATCAGGTTGATGATGTCGGCCGTAGCCAGGGGCGGATCGGAAACATAGGACGTAGTCAGCTTGTCGAGAGGGCCGCGCATACCGAGAGTGAGGTTGTATTGCTGTACCGTCGTGGTCACCGAGACGTTCATGACCGGGTGAGTCTCGTGTGGATCGTCGAACGTGATCACGCCCTTTTGAAGCTGGTACCGGACGTTCCGGTAGAACAGCTCGCCTGAAGTGAGGTTCGTACGCCCGGTGATCACGGGATTAGCCGCGGTTCCTCCCACTCGCAAGGCGACCTGGCCCGCGATACTGATTTGCGAACCTGTAGCATTTAAGTTCTCCTGGGATTGCACGCCAATCGCCAGGTTCACCGTGTCGGCGAATCCGGGTTGAGAGGGTGTCGTCGTTTCCGTACTGAACTGGTCGCCGAATTTCGCCAGGTTGAAGTCGGGCGTGAACGAGAGGTTGTCGATCAGAACGCGGCCGTTCAAGGTCGAGGTCTGGGTCGTGCCACTGAATGCGAGATTGGCGTCGAGCATCGTCCTCAGCCCCTCGGGATAGCGGAGGCGGACCCCCTGTCCCTGGAGGGCGAGATTGAACTGCAAATTCGGGCGGTACGCGATCGACCCGCCAACCGAAACCTGGCCCCCTCCCACTTGCCCGGTCATCTTTGAAATCTGCAGATGGTCGCTGGTGATATCCAGTGTGCCGTTCAGCTTCTCGATCCCGACGGGCGCCGCTGCGGTCGTCAACGCGATGTCTTTGAACTGTACCTGCCCCTGGAGGACAGGGCTGGCTGGCGATCCTGACGACCGAACATCGAGCGCCACCACGCCCGAGCTTTCCACGTCTGGTGCGAGGACACGAAGAATGCGGACGTCGATGGATCCCTGTGCGGACAGCGTCGGCGAAGCTGTGCCGCCAATCGGCACCCGGCCTTGTATGTGCAGCGACGTGCCCGTGCCTCGAATCTCAGCGGGTTGCAGGGTTACTACAGAATTCAAGTAATCCGCGTGGATTGGGCCTGCAATCCCGATCTGCAGGGATTGGTAGCTGGCGTTGAGGACCAGGATCGAGAGGTGCGCCTCCACTTGCGACTTGTCCTTCAACGGGCCTTTGAGCGTTGCATGGAACTCCGTCTGGCCCGTGAAGCCTTGGGGAACGCCGTTCGCGTACGTCGCCATCAGAACATCCAGTGGAACCGCACCCGTGTCGATGACCGCCTCGGTGTAGTAGTTGCCGCTCAGAGCCACGCGGCCGCGCGCATGCACGGATGCCTGCGAGACTTTCGCGTCGAGGTTGAGATCCGCGGAATGCTCGGCGATATGAACTTCCGCCTTCAGACCAAAGATTGAGCTTTGCCGAACTTGAAGCTGCGGCAATTGCACGACGGCGGTGAGTTGAGGATTGTCGAGGGTCCCTTCGCCATTCACCGACGCGTTCACGGCACCCGTGAGAGGGAGTTTCTTCGCCTGCACGATCTGCAGCTTTTGCAGAACCACCGACGGTGCATCGATCCGGACTTTATATATTTTAGTCTTGGGGGTGTAAGAGAGATTCGCATCGACCGTTCCCGCCGGTGCCGTCATATTCAGAGCCGAGACAATCGAGCCGTTGCTCGCGTGGAATCGCAGCACCAGATTTTGAATGGGTTCGTCGTACGCCCGCGCGTTCGTGATTTGCGCCGTGCCTGAGCCGACGGGATTGAGTTGTGATCCTTCCAGAGTCATGTTAGCCGACAGATCACCAGATATCGGGTAGTGCTGGTTCGCCAGGCGTTGCAAATCCGGCATCCGCAATTGCTGCACGTTGAGACTTGCTTTGATTGCGTTCGCGGGTTGATAAGACCAATTCCGCAATGCCACGCTGCCGCTGAAGGTAGCCTGCCCCCCGTGCGCATTGACCAGCGATCCGCTCCGCACCGAGAATTCCGAAGGATCTACCTGCATCTCGAGCTTCGCGCTGGTCCATTCGCTGCCTTCGACCTGCAGGTTCTGGGCGTTCACTTGTCCAGCGATCATGGGTTTTTTCATCGACCCACGCACGACAGCATGCAGCGTCGCAGAACCCGAGATCGCCGGCGGCGCTGCTGGCGTTTGTCGGAACGAAAAGGCTAGTGCCACCAGTTGATGCAGGTCGGTTGCGGCCAACTGAATCATCAAGCTCGAATGATCGCTGATTTCTCCCTGCGCTGTCAGTGTGGCCGAAGGGATGCGCAGCGACGTCTCGCGCAACACAACGGTTTGACGGGGACCGTCGTAGGTCACATGAATCGTCCCGTCGACAGGAACTTCGCTTCGCGATGAACTTGAACTGCTGCTCGCGAGACCTTGCACGGTCAAGTCCGAGTGGGCGCGGATGTTGCCGATGCTGCCCTTCCATCCGGCATCAACCGTCCCATTGAGTCTTCCGGAAAGTGCGGCGCCTTTAAGTTCCTGCCTCCTTAGCGTCTGCTGCATCGCTCGAAGCGAGATGTTATGCAGCGCGGCCCGGACTTGCGATTCCGGCGTTGCATCCAGGTTTTGTACATCTACATCGGCGGTGATGCTGCCACCCAGCGATTCCATGGCGAGATGGTTCAGCTGTAACCTGCCGCCGGCGAGTTGGTACGTCCCCCGTAGTCGGCGCAACTCGACTCGGCTTCCAGAGGCGGTCGCCGTCAATGCTTCGCTTGCAAGCTGGCCGTTGGTGGAGACATTTCTGAGCAGGGACTGGTTCTGCACCGCTTGATAGTGCAGCTTGCCATTGAGCAACACGTCGCCGGCAGTTGCGGTGTCGGCAGATATCCTTGCAAAATCCTGCGTGTGAATCTTAATCTGGTAGATCCCGTCAGCAATGGGATTCGAGTAGTTCGAGACTTCGGCTTGGAGGGTGACCGCCGAAGATCCGAGCTTCAGACTCGCGGATTCCAGTCTCAACCGCTCCGGCAGAGCACTGAACCTCAAGTTCAGATTATGGGGAAGGGGTGTGTATTGCGCATAACGGAGGTACCCGTTCTTATAGGACAGTTCGCCGTCGTAACGTTTGGCGAGAGGCGCGAAGTGAATGTCAGTTGCAAGATCATAGAGATCGGCTTCGAGCGGAGTCTTTCTGTCGTTATAGTTGATTTCTCCGTTCGTGAGCTGTACGTGCTCCACGGCAAGATCGAAGACACTGGTGTGGCTGCTGCTCTGACTGGGCGGAGCCGGCGGAAGATTGTTTTTGCCGGCACGACTCACTTGCAAATGAACAACGGGATGCTCGATGAGGAGTTCACGCAGCGCCACCTGGCGTCGCAACGCCGAGAGAATCTTGATGTGAACGGTGAGCTTGTCGGCGTGCAGGAGTGGCGGTTGCTCTGGTCCTTCGGCGCCGCGCACCGTAATGTTGTAGAGATGTGTGGTTAAAGTCGACAGGCTGAAGTCCATCCCGCCAATCTCTGTCCGACCGCCCGTCGCAGAATCGGCTTGCTCCACTAGCTTGTGCAGGGCGAACTGCTGAAAACTGCTGCTCTTCAGATAGACATATCCCCCGATGGCCGCCACGAGCAGCAGCATCACAATCCCCGCCAGCGCCCAGCCGATGATCTGTTTCCACTTCATGACTTTCCCCTAAAAGGCCTGCCCGACTGTGATGAAGTACTGGTTCGGATTGATCCCCGGCACCGTATTCAGATTGCGTCCGAAGTCAACGCGCACCGGACCAATTGGGGTCGAGTACCGCAATCCGATTCCCACAGTGTTGGTGTAGTTGTCGACGAAGTTGTGAAAGTTGATTGCGCTATACACGTTGCCGCCGTCATAAAAGACCACGCCGCCGAGCAACTTATTGATGCCGAGTGGGAACCGCGCCTCGGAATTCAAAATGAAAAGCTGCCGGCCGCCTACCGGCACGGTAACGTTCACGCACCCGGACTGACCTTGAAGCACGTTACAGAAGGGAACCAGCCGTTGCGGCCCAGCCTCGTCGATGGGAAAGCCGCGTAGAGAGGTGCCGCCTCCCGAGAAGAACAGTTGACTGGTGGGAACGAAGCTTGCTGCAAAAGGCGTCGCGAGTCCCAGCCGAATGCTGTTCGCAAATACTAGCGAGCGAACCGGCTTGTAATACGCGTATTGTGCAAACAGCTTGGCAAAGTTCGCGCTGGAGCCGAACGCTGTAGGCGTAATTGCCAAATTGACTGTCGCAAATTGGCCGCGGTGTGCGTCGAGCGGCTTGTCGCGCGTATCGCGGATGAGCGTGCCTGACAACGTTGACAACAGTATGTGACGGTCCCGGTCAAGCACCAGGTCAGGCACGAGAAGGTGAGACAAGCTTGTTTTGTTGAAATTGTAGCGCAGCTGCAGCCGCGTATTGGTCTTGCGGCTCAGCAGCCTTTCGACCTGAAAAGACAAATCGCCAAGTCCAGCCGTGAAGAGTGGATTCTCGCTGTTGCGCTCCACCGAAAAGCTGGTCAGCGAACTCCAGTCAGAACCAATGAAATGCGGCTGGGCATAAGTCGTGAGCGCCCTCTGATCGAGCCGTGATAGAAGGATGGACGCGCTGGCCGACTCTCCCACACCGCGGATATTGCGTCGGCTGAATTCGACCAGACCTCGCGGACTGGCAAAGGTCGATTGGCTCGGCGTGATCTTATTGCTTCCCAGACTGATGCCACCACCTCCTCCCGGAAGAGCCACCGTTCCCGACGGGATGTTTCCGCCACGGTGCGATACTTCGAATCCCAATCCGTACGTGATTTCGTTGCGCTTTGCTTCGTGCACCTTAACCAGTGCTACCTCGTCTTTCTGGTCGGTGATGGGCCTGCGCGGACCCACGCTCGACCAGTCAAAGATGTTCAAGTCATACAATCGGCTTTCGGCTTCCAGCAATTGCCCCCGCCGCATGGGAGTCTCGGGCGGAATCTGGGCGGTCCTGGCGATCAGCGGGAGGTGCGTCCGTTTCTGGCCCAAGTACACCACCTCATTCACCCGTACCAACTGGTGTTCCGCAATCGCATACTCCACATTCACGCGATGCGGGTCGCCCGAGCTCGGCTGCACGGTCGCTTTCACCTCGGCGTTGAGATATCCGCGATTGAAGTATGTCGCCGAGATGCGATTACGATCATCGGCCAGCTTCCGCGGCGAATAAGGCGCTCCGGCGTGAAGTTGGAATCCCTTGGGCACAGTGAGCTGATGATAAGGTACGTTCTGGTTTCCCGAGACCCGGATGTCATCGACGACCGTCTGAGTGCCTTCCTCAATATCGAAATCGACGTCGATTCTGGCTTCACGGTCCGCAACTCGTGGAGTGACCTTCACCTCTTCGTATCCTCGGTCCCGGTAGAAAGCCTGTATGTTATCGGCGCTCTGCTTCAGCAATTTCTGGCTGGCGCTTCCATGCGTCCAGATTTGGGATTTCTTTATGGTGACCTGAGCCGTCAGCTCTTTCTGGGAGAGCGCATAGTGCCCATGGAAGAGAATCCGATCGACTTTATGTTTCTTGCCGCGATCGATCTGGTACACGACAAGAATCTGGTCCGGTTGTCTCTGGATGTTTGCTGTTACCTTAACGTCGGAAAAACCTTTCTTCTGGAAGTAATCGGTGAGGTTACGCCGTCCTTCTTCCACCAGATCCTGGTCGACGGCGGCCTCGGAATAGATGGGGATCAGCTTCTTCATTTGCCGTCCCGCCAGGACGGGAATAGCCGAGAGACGGGCGCCAACCGTGCGGACCATGACCGTCGGACCCACTTCAACTTTGAACGACACATCCACCCGATTGGTCTCCGCGTGGTACTCCGGTGGATTCTCGTGGACGCTGGCAGCCAACCGGCGCTGCCGCGTGAGTGTTTTCTTCATCAGCGCTGTCGCCGCGCTGATTCGTTCGGGCGCATAGGCCTTCCCCGGCTTCAGCAAACCTCCGGAGAGGCGCGCTCGCAGCGACCGCACGGCGTGCAGCAATCGGTTACTTTCAGAATTGTCAGGGCCCTCGATCTTGAGCGTTGCGATCCGCGCCTGTTTTCCCATTTCCACCGCGAAGGCGACGCTGACCAGTCCGTGGGCGTCGTCGATCTTAGGTTCAGCGTGCACCTTCGCTTGGAAGTAGCCGTTTCTGTGTAGAAAACCCGTGAGTGCACCCGCCGCAAGTGGAATGCGAGATGGGTCATAGGGATCTTCATCCGGTAGGTCCACTACTTGCAGAAGGCGCGTATACGAGAAGTACTTTCCAACCCCAGGAAAATCCACGGCGCCGAGGAAATAGGCGGGTTCCAGCAGGAAGTTGACCCGCAATCCGGAGACCTCAGGCGCTACGCTGACTTGGACTTTTGGGAAGCCACCCGCTTTTTGCAACGCATCGGCGGTGCCCTGAATCTTCGTTTCGGAGTAGGGTTCCCCTTGTTGTTGCGATACGTACGGACGCAGAGGCTCCAGATCGCGATGTGGATTCGCAATGAGCGAAACAGCACTTACGTTTTGCCCCTCACAGGCAGCACAGGCAGCCTGCGGACCTTGGGGTGCAAGCTGGGCAAAGGCTGCCGCCGCGACGAGGAATATGAATCCGGAAACTGACAAGCGCATAAAAAAGGGGACGAACCCACTTTCAGCAAGCGCCGGTCTGGCAGGCGCTAAAGCCGCTCTCATCTGCCGGCGGACTGTTCCCAAGGTGCGGGATGTGATGCGATTGATTCCGAATGAGTTGTCGGCGGGAAACGGGGACTGGAATTGTGGCTCAACCTTGTTCTCGCCCTTGTCGTCTCCTTTGAGTTCCGCACGCTCAAGCTTGAGGTCGGCTTTTCCGGTGTCTGCCTGCGAGTGGACAGACACATACTCACCGGCAGCCATCGACATAGCCTCAGCCACCAGGCCGGCAACCCCCGCGACCAATAAACTGCTGTGAGTCGCGTACGACCCATCAACGCCTCCTTTGGACGGTCACAGGCAGCGTAGCCTCAGGCCGGAGTGGGAGTCTGAGCAATATTGAGCACAGGGCGGACCCGATTGCTAGATCTGTGAATTAAACCTGCACCCAGTTTGGCCGTCTCTTGAGTGATTGCTTTGGGCCGAGGATCACTTCTGCCCGGTCGGTGGGATATACAAGTTGATGAGACTGTTTACAAATGTTGCAGCCTCTCTTTTAGTGTAGGGTCACAATCGCAGGATGAAGCTCCCACAAAATCCACCTCCGTTATTCGCCCACGACTTGAGCCCTTCGGTTTCGCTCACGGCGGGTTGTGGGCAGCGTTCTTTCGCCGCTTCGCGGCTTGGGCCGTCTCTGGGGTCTAACGGTGTTTCGTCACGACGGGCCAAAGCGATTCGGTGTGCCTGCCCAATAAGAGAAAAACGGCCACAGTTCAGGCGCAGCCCTCCCCGGCTGAAATGAACCGAGGGCCGTCTGGCCAAAACCACTTTTATGGAGACACGATACGTCGAGTAAGGAGGCCGGACTGTTCACAGTTGCTCACTCTTGGCAATTATGTCCCGCCCGCACGCAACTGTTGACAACGGGCCGATGGCACAACTTCGCGCCGTCTGTTCGCCTCTCCGCGATTGGGATTTTGAGCGGATGGCGATTTTTCGCCAACAATCCAAACGAATGACTGTCCATGGCTCCGTTTGTGCTTGCCTGCCGGTTAAACGTACTCGATGGAATACCAGGATCTGCTTTCTCCCGTATCGATTCAAAGAACTACGGAAAGGCCGGTGAGTATTCCGGGGAGGTTTTTCATCAAGCCCAGCAAATTGCGAGTAGCACGGAGGACCCTGCACTCCGCAACTTGCTTCGTGAAGTCCTGGTGACGCGCGATCAGATCACGGCAGACCTGGCCAAGGGAGATCCCGCCGCACTTTCAGAAATACAGCGACTCCTATCTAACCTCGAACAGACTGCGAAGCATTGATGGACTGGCTCAGGAAACCTGCGAGACACTCGGGACGGGTAGAAGCGGGAGAGCGTAGATCATTTGTTCCTTTCACTGCTCCGACACGCTCGGCCAGATGCCAAGCGCTGATTTACAAGACGATCAATTCTGAACAGTTTTCCGAGGCCCGCAGTTCGATACTGGCGGTTCGCAAGGTCTGCCAGTTTTGGGGAACGTCGTGGATAACGTTGGTTTTACGAACATTCTTAATGCAGGGAGGTTTCAATGAATCTAAATCTGCTGGATCCGAAGCTGATTGCGCTCGTCGGCGCCGTGATTGTGATCGTCGCAGTTCTTGCTTGGCTGTACGTGCGAAGACGCAGGAGTACAACGGAAGAACTGCGGCAAAAATTTGGGCCCGAATACGAGCGTGCGGTGCTGAAGCATGGTTCAGAACGAAAAGCAGAGGCGAAATTAGCCGATCGCGAGAAGCGGGTTGAAAAGCTCAATATTCGCGATCTTGACCCGATGGAACACGAACGCTTTTTGAAACGGTGGGAGTCCGTACAGTCTCGCTTTGTCGATTCCCCCAAAGGGGCGGTCACAGAAGCCGATGACCTGGTCTCCTCTCTAATGAAAACTCGCGGCTATCCCGTATCCGATTTTGATCAACGTGCGGCCGACATTTCTGTCCACCACCCCCGGGTGGTGGAGAACTACCGGTCTGCGCATGAGATTGCGCTTCGGGTTGGGAACAATGGAGCAAGTACAGAAGACCTGAGAACGGCGATGATCCACTACCGCTCTCTATTCGAGGAACTGGTGCAGGTACCGACGATTGTGGAAAGGAAAGAGGTGGCGTAAATGGCTGGACTGAAGAGAAAAGAAGGAGAACTTACGACGGCCGAATTGGCGAGCTACGGCGTTGCACAAAAGCAGCCCGACGGACCGAAGCTGGTGAAGGGCCAAGAGCCGGAAACTCTGGATAAAGCAGCTGCAGTCTCAAAACCCATGCCCTTGTTTTCTGAATCGGAGATGGGAGATTTTCGATCGCAATGGAGCAAGGTACAGACTGGTTTCGTGGACGAACCACGCCAGACGGTAGAAGAAGCAGACAAGTTGGTCGCTGCGGTGATGCAGCGACTCGCGGAAGGTTTCGCCAACGAGCGGTCGGGATTGGAAAAGCAGTGGGACCGCGGTGACAACGTGTCCACTGAGGACCTTCGCGTTGCCCTACAGCGTTATCGTTCGTTTTTTGACAGACTGCTAAAACTGTAGGGATGAAAGTGGTTCCGACGCGGGACATCGACATGAGGTTGTGCGCGCCCAGGTTACTCAACGACAAGGAGAAAACAGATGAACCCCAGTGCGAAGGATGAGATTAAAGGTACTATTCATGAGGTGAAGGGCAAAGTCAAAGAGACGGCGGGCGAAGTGACGAACAATCCTAACTTACAGGCCGAAGGCTACGCCGAAAAAAACACCGGCAAAGTTGAGAAAAAGGTCGGACAGATCGAAAAAGTGTTCGAGAAGTAAATTTGGCGTCTGCCTGGGTCGAGCGCCCGAGACAACTGATGTGACGCGGCTGTCCGCCCAATACAGCTGAGACCGACGGCCATCAACTTGCCGGAGTTCTGTATCGGGCGGGCGACATATACAGCCCGAAAACCGACCCGACTTCGGAACCGAACCGACGGTGCTGAACCTGTCTGCAACCAGAAAGGGTGCATTTACGCATCGAAGACCTATGTCTGGTCAAGTTACGAATATGAACGCGGTTGCGGAACAAAGTCCGATGCCCGTGCTGGAGATGGCGATGCCGTCTTCGCCCTCATCATCCGATAAGCTGCTCAGTAGAATCGCGATTCTGCTCTTTATATTAGTCGCGGGTTTGCTGACGGTGTTCGGGTACTACGCGAGTTCGATTTGCATCACGGTTGTCTTGGCGGGATTTCTTGCGATCCTCTTTGACCCTCTGGTGGTGAAACTGGAGAGACTGCATATTCCGCGTCGTGCGGCCGCGGCGGGCATTGTGCTAATCTCCTGATTCCGAAATTTATTGCGAATCGTGTGAGTATCGGGCCGGTGGCGGCGACGGTTGGGATTCTCTTCTGGGGTTGGTTGTGGGGTGTGATGGGCTTACTGCTCGCTGTACCGCTCACGGCATTCATCAAGCTGGTCGCGGATTTGCATCCGTCCTTATGTCACTTGTCCAACATGCTGGCGCTTACGCCGCGCCCGACTCCTCGTTGGGTGCGATGCAGCGAGACAGCTTTGGAGCGCGCAATTCCCTACTTGCGCGGAGAAAAAG
>Ga0075029_100001196_pt1 | contig 14884 bp, 14 predicted proteins | sample LitLauG_LLR_2013_FD_71391 | JGI IMG/M metagenome (GOLD analysis project Ga0075029, IMG submission 71391) | Freshwater sediment microbial communities from North America - Little Laurel Run_MetaG_LLR_2013 | ecosystem: Environmental > Aquatic > Freshwater > Creek > Sediment | place: USA...
ACCTCGCGACGCCTCCATTTGGCCCGTTACCGAGTAGTAAGGTCGCGTCAGGTGCGACCGAGGGGGTAGCAGTGAAAGTGAAGATTGATCCGGAGCTCTGTCAGGGGCAGGGGCGCTGTTTCTCGATTGCGCCCGACGTCTTTGACTTCGACGACCTGGGCAACGGCGTCGTGATCGGCGACGGCACGCTCAACGACGACACCTTGAAGCTCGCCCAACTCGCGCAGTCGAACTGTCCCGAGCACGCGATCTTCATCGAGGACTGACCATGACCGATCAGCACCTCGTCGAAGACTTCGCCACCGATTGGGACCACACCGACCCGCAGTGGGTGAACGACCCCTACCCGATCTGGGACGACCTCCGTCAACGATGCCCCGTCGCGCACACGAACCGCTACGGCGGCGGCTGGTTCCCGACGACCCACGCGGGCGTGAGTGCGGTCGCCAAGGACACCGAGAACTTCACCAGCCGCACGATCCTCGTCGGCAACGGTCGTCCCGGCGACGACGCGCCGCCCGCGCCGATCGGCGTCGTGCCGCCGATCAGTTCGGACCCGCCCTTTCACGCCATTGCGCGCAAGGTGATCCTGCCGGCCCTCTCGCCGGGGGTCGTCAACGCCCTCGAGCCGCAGATCCGCGCGCTGTGCTCGCGCCTGCTCGACGCCTTCGACGGCGACGAGATCAACGCGAACTCGGGCTACGCGCAGTTCATCCCGGCCGGCGTGATCCACCAGATGCTCGGTTTCCCCGAGGGGGACATGGAACTCTTCCTCGAGTTCGTGCACATCGTCATGGAGGGCGTCGACCACGACGAGGAGACGCGCATCGAGGAGTTCGCCCCCATCGAGGCATACTTCATCCAGCAGATCGAGGACCACCAGGCGAACCCCCGCGACGACCTGACGAGCTACCTCTTGAACGTGGAGGTGATGGGACAGAAGTTGGCGCCCGAGCACGTCTTTGGCACGATGCTCCTCACGCTCATCGCCGGCATCGACACCACGTGGTCGGCCATCGGCTCGTCGTTGTGGCACCTCGCGAGCCACCCCGACGACCTGGCTCGGCTGGTGAACGAACCCGACCTCATGCCCGTCGCCATCGAGGAGTTCCTGCGCTACTACGCCCCGGTCACCATGGCCCGTCTGGTCAAGCACGACATGGAGTACCTGGGCTGTCCGATGAAGCAGGACGATTGGCTGCTCCTGGGCTTCCCGGCCGCGAACCGCGACCCCGCGGTCTTCAAGGACGCTGACAAGTTCATCATCGACCGCGCGGAGAACCGTCACGTGGCCTTCGGCCTGGGCATCCATCGTTGCGCGGGTTCGAACCTCGCGCGACTGGAACTGCGCATCGCGCTCGAGGAGTTCATCAAGCGCTACCCACGCTTCGAACTGTCCGACCCTTCGGCCGTCACCTGGGCCAAAGGTCAGGTCCGCGGACCGAGGAACCTCCCGATGAGGATTCTGCATTAGACAGTGAGAGTGTGGAGTACCCGTCGCAAGGGGGAGCAGCGATGACGACGAAGCCGCCGGTACAGGACTTCTCGACGGACTGGGATCACACCGACCCTCAGTGGGTGAACGACCCCTATCCCATCTGGGACGACCTGCGCGAGCGCTGCCCGGTGGCCCACACCGAGCGCTACGGCGGGGGCTGGTTCCCGACCACGCACGAGATGGTGTCGGCCATCGCCAACGACACCGAGCACTTCACGAGTCGCGTCGTCGTCGTGACGAACAACAAGTTCCCCGTGGGCGCCCCGCCCGCGCCGATCGGCGGCGCGCCGCCGATCACGTCGGACCCGCCGTTCCACCAGATAGCGAGGCGGATCATGCTCCCGGCCCTGGCGCCGGGCCCGGTCAACGCCCTCGAACCGCAGATCCGTGCGCTGTGCACCGAGCACCTGGATGAACTGACGGGGCTCACCTCCTTCGACGCGGGAGCGCAGTACGCGCAGTTCATCTCGCCGGGCGTGATCTCGCGGATGCTGGGATTCCCGCCCCAGGACGAGGACAAGTTCCGTGACTTCGTGCACCTCGTGCTCGACCTCGTGGACCTGCCGGTCGAGGAACGCGTCCCCCTCTTCGAGCCCATGGGGGCCTACTTCGACGAGCAGATCGCGGACCATATCGCCAACCCCCGCGACGACTTCACGAGCTATCTCTTGAACGTCGAGGTCGGGGGTCAGAAGTTGGCGCCCGAGCACGTGCGCGGCACGATGGTCCTGACGTTGGTCGCCGGCATCGACACGACCTGGTCGGCCATCGGCGCGGCGATCTGGCACCTCGCGACGCACCCGGCGGACCTCGAGCGGCTCGTCAACGAGCCCGACATCATGCCCCTCGCGGTCGAGGAGTTCCTGCGCTTCTACGCGCCGGTCACCATGGCGCGCACGCTGAAGGAGGACTACGACTTCTTCGGCTGCTCGATGAAGAAGGACGACTGGGTCCTGCTGGGCTTTCCCGCCGCGAACCGCGACCCGGCGGCCTTCGACGACGCCGATCGATTCATCATCGACCGAGCCGTCAACCGCCACGCGGCCTTCGGTCTCGGCATCCATCGCTGCGCCGGGTCGAACCTCGCGCGCATGGAGCTGCGCGTGGCCGTCGAGGAGTTCATCGCACGCTTTCCGCGCTTCGAACTGGACGACGGTGACGCGGTGACCTGGGCGCAGGGTCAGGTCCGCGGACCTCGCCACATCCCGATTCGGATTCCGGCCTGATCAGAGTCCGAGGTTGGCCGTGGGCCGCGACCACAGCTCGTGCATCCAGGCCTCGACGTCGTCGGGCTCGCGAGGCAGGGCCGCCGAGAGGTTGCGCGAACCGGTGGCGGTCACCAGGATGTCGTCTTCGATGCGCACGCCGATGCCGCGATACTCCTCGGGCACGGTGAGGTCGTTCGCCTGGAAGTAGAGGCCGGGCTCGACCGTGAGGACGTAGCCCTCGCGCAGCTCACCGTGGTAGTGGTCGTTTCGCGCGTTGGCGCAGTCGTGCACGTCGAGCCCGAGCATGTGGCTCACGCCGTGCAGCGTGTAGCGCCGGTGGAGCTGGTGGTCCTTGCGCAGCGCGACCTCGGGGACCTCGGACATGATGCCGAGCTCGAAGAGTCCCTCACAGAGCACCCGCATCGCCGCCTCGTTGGGTGCGCTGAAGAGCGCACCGGGCTTCACGGCGGCGATGCCCGCCTTCTGGGCGGCGAGCACCAGCTCGTAGATGCGACGCTGGGCGCTCGAGAAGGTGCCGCTGACGGGCATGGTCCTGGTCACGTCCGCGGTGTAGAGGTTGTGGCATTCGACGCCGGCGTCGAGCAGCACGAGGTCACCGCGGTGCACCTGGCCGTCGTTGCGCATCCAGTGCAGGACCGTCGCGTCCGCACCGCTGGCGGCGATCGTGTCGTAACCGACGTCGTTGCCCTCGACGCGCGCGCGCAGGTTGAACACGCCCTCGATCACGCGCTCGCCGCGACCCTCGGCCGCCGGCAGGGCTCGCACCACGTCCTCGAAGCCCTTGACCGTGTAGTCGACCGCCAGCTGGAGCTGGGCGACCTCGAAGTCGTCCTTCACGAGGCGCAGCACCGCCAGGGCGTGCGCGAGCGCCGCGTCGTCGTCGTGGGGCGAGACCAACTGGTCGACGCGCGCGTCGACGCCGCGAATGCTCGCCACGTCCGCGCTCGCCAGCGACGCGAGGTCCTTCGCCAGGTGCTCGAGGGGGGCGGTGTCGATCTCGTAGTAGCGGGCCGCCTCGGTGACGCCGCGACGCGGTCCCACCCAGAGTTCGCCGTAACGCGAGTCGGTGAAGAACTCGTGGGTCTGGTGGTCGCGGCGTTCGGGCACGTAGAGCGTGCAGCGCGGGGCGTCGGCGCCGGGCGCGATGGTGAGCACGGCGTCGGGCTCGACGCAGCCGGTCAGGTAGAAGAAGTCCGAACCGGGCCGAAAGCGGTAGTCGGTGTCGTTGGCGCGCACCTTGAGGTTGCCGGTGGGGATCACGAGGGTCTTGTTCGCGAACGCGGCGGCGATCCTTCGACGCCGCTCGGCGCTGTAGGTGGCCGCGGGGTGGACCTCGCGACTGACGGTGGCCTCGTCCCAGTTCGTGGTCATGTGCTGGACCAAGATGCGCGGGACCGGCGGTCGGTGGCTGCCCACCCAGACCCACGACTCCGAGACCGGGTGTTCGGCGCTGACGTCGGGTTCGGAAGCGGATGCAATGAGTTCGCTCACGTTCGCCAACTTAGTCGTCGCCCCGAGCCGCGCAATAGGCTCCCTCCATGGACATCAACGTCACCCAAGAGGGCTCGGTCGCGGTACTCACCTGGAACGCGGGGGAGAATCGCGTCAACCTCGATTCGCTCGGTCGCCTCAACGAGATCCTCGATGAGCTCGAGGCCATCGAAGGTCCGTTGTCGATCGTCCTGACGGGCACCGGCAAGTTCTTCTCCAACGGGCTCGACCTCGAGCGATTCGGATCGAAGCCCGACGAGTTCCTGGCGACGCTCGAGGAGCTCGAACGTACCGTCGGGCGGCTGTTGGTCTTTCCCGCCTACAGCGTCGCCGCGATCAACGGCCACGCGTTCGCCGCGGGTGCGCTCATCTCGTGCGCCTTCGACTACCGCGTCATGCGCGAGGATCGCGGCTACTGGTGCATGAACGAGGCGGAGATCGGCTTGGCCCTGGACGAGAAGCTGTACTCGATCCTCGAGAACCGCCTGCCTCGCCAGACGGCCATCGTCGCGGCGACGACGGCGCACCGCTACTCGGGACCCGACGCCTTGGCCCACGGCATCGTCGAGTCGACCCAGAGCGAGGAGAACGTCCTCGCGCACGCCCTCGTGGTCGCCGAAGCGATGTCCGTACTCGACCGCACCATCCTCGCGCAGCACAAACGTCTCGCGCACGGCGCCGAGGCGCGTCATCTCGGCTTCACGCCCTGACCCCGCGGCGATGTCGTGATGTTGTTCGAGAGTTGTCGACGCTCGCGTCGTTCGCCCAGAACCCGTCGGTAGTGTTGAACGCGTGAACCTCGAGGTCTATCGAAGCTGCTCGTGGCGCGAGAAGCGTGAGGTCCTCAACGCGTTCTGGCGCAGCGGCGTCGACGCGCCGCACAAGATCGCCCAGGCCGCGCTCGAGTACGGCCGCTACTGCGTGGTGTGCATGTACGTGGTCGCGATAGAGCTCGCGCTCATCGCCGTCGCGGGGATCGTGCGCGGTTCGTATCTCGGGTGGACCGCGGTGGTGGTCGAAGCCTTCGTGGGCTACTGGACCTGGTGGTCGGTCGTGCGCCTTCGTGCGCTGAAGGCGTCGGCGCGCTAGATCCAGCCCTGGTCGCGCGCGATCTGCTCCACGTCGCCGATGCGCAGGCCGATGCGGTGCTGGAGCGTGCGGATGAGACCACCGGCCTCGTAGAGCGACTCGTGCGTGCCGGTGTCGAGCCACGTCGTCGCGCGCGAGAGGACCTCGACGCGCAGTTCGCCGCGTTCGAGGTACGCGCTGTTCAGCGCGGTGATCTCGAGCTCGCCGCGAGCACTCGGGGTGAGCTGGCGAGCGAGGTGCGACGCCTTCTCGTCGTAGAAGTAGATGCCCGGCACCGCGTAGTGGCTCTTGGGCACGGCGGGCTTCTCCTCGATGGAGAGCACCCGGCCGGCGTCGTCGAACTCGACGACGCCGTACGCCGAGGGATCGCTGACCTGATAGGCGAAGATCAGGGCCCCCTCGACGCCGGTGTTCTCCTGGAGATGCGTGCCCAATCCGGGACCGTAGAAGAGGTTGTCGCCCAGGATCAGGGCGCACTTGTCGCCGTCCAGGAACTCCTCGCCGAGGATCAACGCCTGGGCCAGGCCGTTGGGTTGGTCTTGGACCACGTAGGTGATGTCGAGTCCGAGCTGGGCACCGTCGCCGAGCAGACGACGAAAGGCGTCCTGGTCGTGCGGCGTGGTGATGAGGAGGATCTCGCGCAGTCCCGTCAGCATCAACGTGCTCAGCGGGTAGTAGATCATTGGCTTGTCGTAGATCGGCAGCAGTTGTTTGGAGACCGCGCGGGTGATCGGGTGAAGGCGCGTGCCGCTGCCGCCAGCCAGAATGATTCCCTTCACTCCATTAGTATAGAAGTCCACTAACCCCCTTCTAAAGGCCGAGGTACCTCCATGCGCGTTGTGATCACTGGGGCGGCGGGCTTCATCGGCTCCAGGTTCGCAGAGCTGCTCCTCGAGCAGGCCGAACGACTCGACTACGACGAGATCGTCCTGTTCGACGCGTTGACCTACTCGGGTCGCCGCGACAACATGAACGAGGTGCTTCGCGACTCGCGCGCGACCTTCGTCGAGGCGTCGATCAACGATGCCGTCGCGGTGGACGAAGCCCTTCGCGGGGCTCACAGCGTGGTGCACTTCGCCGCCGAGAGCCACGTCGACCGGTCGATCACCGGCGCGCGGACCTTCTTCGAGACCAACGTGCTCGGCACCCAGCAACTACTCGAGAGTGCGCGCCACTCGGGGGTCGAGCGATTCGTGCACATCTCGACCGACGAGGTCTACGGCTCGATCGGTGAAGGCGCGTGGCGCGAGACGCACCTCCTCGAGCCCAACTCGCCCTACTCCTCGAGCAAGGCCGGCTCGGACCTCGCGGCGCTCGCCTATCACCGCACCTACGACCTGTCGGTCATGGTGACACGTTGCTCGAACAACTACGGTCCGCGCCAATTCCCCGAGAAGGTGATCCCGTTGTTCGTCACGAACTTGATGGACCAGTTGAAGGTGCCCCTCTACGGCGACGGGATGAACGTGCGCGACTGGCTGCACGTCGACGACCACTGTCGCGGCGTGCTGGCGGTGCTCGAGCGTGGTCGCTCCGGCGAGATCTACAACATCGGTGGCGGCACCGAGCTGACGAATCGCGAGCTGACGACGAGACTGCTCGAACTCTGCGGCCACGACGAGTCGATGGTCGAACCCGTCGCGGACCGCCTCGGCCACGACCGGCGCTACTGCGTTGACTGGACCAAGATCCACGACGAACTCGGCTACGAACCCCAGGTCGGCTTCGACGAGGGCCTCGCCCAGACGGTGCGCTGGTACCAGGAGAACGAGTCGTGGTGGCGACCGTTGAAGGCGTCGCACGCGTGAAGCTGACCGAACTCTCGATCCGCGGCCTCTTCCTCCTCGAGTCGCCGGTCTGGGGCGACGATCGCGGCTTCTTCCGTGAATGGTTCAAGCTCGCCGACTTCGCCGCCAACGGACTCGACTTCCACGCCCAACAGGCCAACCTCTCGATGTCCGAGCGCAACGTGGTGCGTGGCCTGCACTATTCGCTGGCCCCCGAAGGTCAGGCGAAGGTGGTCACCTGCGTCTACGGCCAACTCGACGACGTGATCGTCGACGTGCGGGTGGGGTCGCCGACCTTCGGCGAGGTCGTGGTGGTGCCCCTCGACGCGCGCGAGGAGCGCTCGGTGCTGCTGCCGGCGGGCGTCGCGCACGGCTTTTGCGTGACGAGCGAGCAGGCCGCGCTCTCGTACCTGCTGTCCTCGCCGTTCAACGCGCCCCTCGAACTCGAGATCGATCCTTTCGACGAGCAGATCAACGTCGCGTGGAGCTTGAGTGCAGAGCCGATCGTGAGCGCGAAGGACCTCGCCGCCCCGTCGCTCGCCGCGCGTCTGGCCGCCGGGGAACTGCCGACGTTCGTCTAGTCGGGCGGGCCGCTGCGCCGCGACGTTGCTAGCGTTGGCGAAGTGACCACACCCCTTCGACTCGTCGGCGTCGCGGACCTCGGCGTATCGATCGCGCCGTCGTCGGCGCTGCCGTCCATCGAGTCCGAGACACAGCTTCGGGCCATGCTCGCGAGCCTTTCGGGGGTGGACGCCGTCGGAGCGGAGGCCCGCGCGGCGAAGTTGGCGACGCGCTCGATCAAGAAGTCGACGAAGCTCGCCGCGCTCGATCTCGCGATCTCGATGGTGGACCTCACGACCCTCGAAGGGGCGGACACGCCCGGTCGCGTCGCGTCGCTGTGCGCCAAGGCGATGCGACCCGACCCGCGTGATCCCTCCGTGCCCTCGGCGGCGGCCGTGTGCGTCTACCCCGACCTGGTCGCGCACGCCCGTTCGGTCCTCGGACGCTCGAGCGTGGCGGTGGCGGCGGTCGCGACGGCGTTCCCCTCGGGTCGCGCGTCGCTCAACGTGAAGCTCCTCGACGTGCGCGAGGCCGTCGCGGCGGGGGCCGACGAGATCGATATGGTCATCGACCGCGGCGCCTTCCTCTCGGGACGCATCGGCCAGGTCTTCGATGAGGTCGTGGCCGTCAAGGCGGCGTGCGGCGACGCGCACCTGAAGGTGATCCTGGAGACCGGTGAACTGGTGACCTACGACAACGTGCGACGGGCGAGCTGGATCGCCATGCTGGGCGGCGCGGATTTCATCAAGACCTCGACGGGCAAGGTGAGCGTCTCGTCCACGCCGCCCACCGCGCTCGTCATGCTCGAAGCCGTACGCGACTTCGCCGAGTCCTTCGGGCGGGTGGTCGGCGTGAAGGTGGCGGGCGGCATCCGGACCTCGAAGGACGCCATCCGCTACCTGGTGCTCGTCAACGAGACCGTTGGCTCGACCTGGCTCTCGCCGACGTTGTTTCGCTTCGGCGCCTCGTCGCTGCTCAACGACCTCTTGATGCAGCGACTCAAGCAACAGCGCGGTGCGTACGTTCGCCCCGATGAATTCAGCGGAGACTGACATGACCGAGAGACAGCTCGCCAACTCCCAACTCGGATCGCTCCAGTACGACCCGGCACCCGAGTCGGCCGCGATCGCGACGCTACGTGCGAGTTACGGTCTGTTCATCGACGGCGAGTTCACCGACCCGTCGTCGCATCAGCAGTTCGCATCGATCAATCCCGCCAACGAGACGACCAACGCAACCGTCGCCCAGGCGAGCGACGCGGACGTCGAGCGAGCGGTGGGGGCCGCGCGACGGGCGTACAAGAAGGTGTGGTCCAAGACCACGGGCGCTGAACGGGCCAAGTACCTCTATCGCATCGCGCGGATCATCCAGGAGCGCTCGCGCGAGCTGGCGGTCGTGGAGACCCTTGACAACGGCAAGCCGATTCGCGAGTCGCGCGACGTCGACGTCCCGCTGGCCGCCGCGCACTTCTTCTACTACGCGGGCTGGGCCGACAAGCTCGACCACGCCGGCTTCGGCGCGAACCCCCAGCCCGTCGGCGTCGCCGGTCAGATCATCCCCTGGAACTTTCCCCTGCTGATGGCCGCGTGGAAGTTGGCGCCGGCCCTCGCGGCCGGCAACACCTGCGTCTTGAAGCCCGCCGAGACGACGCCGCTCAGCGCGCTGCTGCTGGCGGAGATCCTCCAGCAGGCCGAGCTGCCCGCGGGTGTCGTCAACATCGTCACCGGCGACGGCTCGACCGGCAGCGCCCTGGTCGAGCACCCCGACGTCGACAAGATCGCCTTCACCGGTTCAACCGAGGTCGGGCGCCTGATCCAACGAAGCGTCGGCGTCAGTGGCAAGCGTCTCACGCTCGAGCTCGGTGGCAAGGGAGCCAACATCGTCTTCGACGATGCTCCGATCGACGAGATGATCGAGGGCATCATCGACGGCATCTTCTTCAACCAGGGCCACGTGTGCTGCGCCGGGTCGCGACTCCTGGTGCAAGAGACGATCGCGGACGAGGTGTTGCGCCGTCTCGTGCGTCGCGTCGAGCAGCTTCGCGTCGGCGACCCCATGGACAAGAACACCGACGTCGGGGCGATCAACTCGGCCGCGCAACTGGCGCGCATCGAAGAGTTGAGCGCGTTCGGCGAGAGCGAGGGAGCGACGCGCTACTCGAGCTCGTGCGAGCTGCCCGCGACCGGCTACTGGTTCGCGCCCACGGTCTTCGCCAACGTCGCCCAGAGCCACCGCATCGCGCGCGACGAGATCTTCGGACCGGTCCTCTCGGTGCTGACGTTTCGCACGCCCGAAGAGGCGGTGGCCAAGGCGAACAACACCAACTACGGCTTGGCGTGCGGAGTGTGGAGCGAGAAGGGCAGTCGCACCCTGTGGACCGCGCAGCGACTGCGCGCCGGGGTCATCTGGGCCAACACCTACAACCGGTTCGATCCGACGAGCCCCTTCGGCGGCATGCGCGAGTCGGGCTTCGGTCGTGAAGGCGGCCGGCACGGTCTGGAGGCGTACCTCAATGTCTGAGCGACTCGACGTTCGAAAGACCTACAAGCTGCTGATCAAGGGCGCGTTCGTGCGCTCGGAGTCCGGACGCAGCTACGAGGTCACCTCGGCGAAGGGCGACTTCCTCGCCAACGTCGCCCAAGGATCGCGCAAGGACGTGCGCGACGCCGTCGTGGCCGCGCGCGCCGCGCAGGCCACCTGGTGGGGCGCCACCGCCTACAACCGCGGACAGGTGATCTACCGGTTGGCCGAGATGGCCGAGTCGCGCCGCGACGAACTCGTCGAGCACGTCGCCCTGGCCGAGGGTCTGAGCGCCAAGGTGGCGCGGACGTCGGTGTCAGCGGCCATCGATCGGATGGTCTGGTACGCAGGGTGGACCGACAAGATCGCCCAGGTGATGGGTGGAACGAACCCGGTGGCCGGACCGTTCTTCAACTTCTCGGTGCCCGTGCCGAGCGGCGTGGTCGCGGTGCTGTGCGACCAGGAGTCGTCGCTCGAGGGCTTCGTCGACGCGGTCCTCGCCCCGATATGCGTCGGCAACACCGTGATCGCGGTGGCCAGCGAACGTCGTCCCACGCCGGCGGTGCTGGTGGGCGAGATGACGGCCACGGCGGACTTCCCGGCGGGAGTGCTCAACGTCGTGACGGGGCTGAGCGACGAACTCGCGCCGACCCTCGCGTCGCACGAGGACATCGACGGCATCGACCTGGGTGGTGCGTCGAACGAGACCGCCAGCCAACTAGCCGTGCAGAGCGCTGACTCGATCAAGCGGGTCCTGCGACGCGACGACGAACACGACCAACCGCTTCGACGACTGCGTGCCTTCGTCGAGACGTCCACGGTATGGCACACGATCGGACAGTGATGAAGAATCCCTACAAACTCGCACGACGAGCCGCCGACGAGCTTCGCGAGCAGAGCGGCGTGGACCGCTACGACGTGGCCATCGTCCTCGGCTCGGGGTGGCGCGAGGGCGCGGTGGCCCTCGGATCGCCGACCAGTGCCGTCGCGACCTCCTCGCTCAGCGGATTCGTGGCCCCGACGGTCGAGGGTCACAGCGGCCAGATCCTGTCGATCGCCGTCGGCGATCGGCGCATCGCCCTGGTGGCGGGCCGGGTGCACCTCTACGAGGGCAACACCGCCCATCAGGTCGTGCATCCGGTTCGCACGGTGATCGCGGCGGGGGCGACCAAGGTGGTCCTCACGAACGCCGCCGGCGGCATCAATCCGGAGTGGAACCCGGGACGCGTCGTCGTGATCCGCGACCACATCAACCTGACCGGCACCTCCCCCATGGAAGGGGAGGCGCCGCCGAAGAACTACGGGCCGCGCTTCGTCGACCTGACGGACCTCTACAGCGCGCGCCTTCGCGCCGCGGTGCACGCCGCGGTGCCCGACCTCAGCGAAGGGGTGTACTGCGGCTTTCGCGGACCCCACTACGAGACACCGGCCGAGATCGTGATGGCGAGGACCATGGGCTCGGACCTGGCGGGCATGTCCACCGTGCTCGAGGCGATCGCGGCGCGTCACCTGGGGGCCGAGGTGCTCGGGCTGAGCCTCGTGTCCAACTACGCCGCGGGTGTCTCGCAAGGTCCCCTCGACCACAGCGAGGTCCTCGAGGCCGGACAGTCGGCGGCCGCGTCGCTCGGCGCACTGCTGGCGCGCATCGTCCCGGTGCTGTGAACCAATCGCTCCGCGATGAGGTGGCCGCGTGGATCGCGGGCGACCCGGACGAAGTGGACCGCGCCACGTTGCGTGCGTTGTTGGAGGTCGACGACGAGGTCGAGCTCGCGCGGCGTTTCGCCACACCCTTGACGTTCGGCACGGCCGGCCTTCGCGGTCCGGTGATGGCCGGGCCGTCGGGCATGAACCGCTACACGGTGCGACGTGCGACGCAAGGTGTCGTCGCGTGGCTCGCTGAGATCGGGGCCGATGCGTACAAGGGCGTGGTCGTCGGACGCGACGCGCGACGTGGTTCGGAGAGTTTCAACGACGAGGCCGTGGGCGTCCTGCTCGGCGCCGGCGTGCGGGTCTACGAGATGCCCGGGGCGCTGCCGACCCCACTGGTCCCCTACTGCGTGAAGGCCCTCGGCGCCAGCGCCGGCATTATGATCACGGCGAGCCACAACCCCCCGCTCGACAACGGCTACAAGCTCTACGCGAGTGACGCGGCGCAGATCATCCCGCCCCACGACGAGATCGTCGAACGCCACGCTCGCGCTGCGGGCGTCGCCCACCTCGCGCAACGTTCGAGCCCCCTGCACGAATTCATCTCGGACGAATTGCTCGAGGAGTATCGCCGCCACTTCGTGGGTCGTTTCGGGGTCGGGGCCAGCGCACTGCGCATTGCCTACACGCCCCTGCACGGGGTCGGTGGCGAGTTCATGATGGGACTCCTCGGACGCTGCGGCTACGCCAACGTGACCCCGGTCGCCGCGCAGTTCGTGCCCGACGGCACGTTCCCGACGTTGCCGTTCCCCAACCCCGAGGAACCCGGTGCGCTCGACCTCGCGATGGCCTGCGCGGACGAGGCGACGGCTGACGTGGTGATCGCGAACGACCCTGACGCCGACCGCCTCGGCGCGGCGGTCCGAACGAGCACCGGGTGGCAGTTGCTGCGCGGCGACGAGATCGGATGGCTGCTCGCCTCGGCCCTGCTCCCGTCGATGCACAGTCCCCCTGACGTGGTGGCGACGACGATCGTCTCGTCGACATTGTTGGCCGAGATGGCGCGCGACGCCGGCGTCACCTTCGCGCAGACCCTCACCGGCTTCAAGTGGATCTCACGCGCGGCCGGCGACGGCGTGCTGCGCTTGGGCTACGAGGAAGCCCTCGGCTTCGCGGTCGATCCATTGGTCCCCGACAAGGACGGCATGTCCGCCGGCCTGGCGCTGGCGCGCCTCGCCCACGACCTCGCGCTCCAGGGTCGCACGCTGCTCGACCGGCTCGACGAGATCGAGACGACGTTCGGCGTGCACTCGATCACCCAGCTCGCACTTCGTGGGGAAGGTTCCGACGCCCACCAGCGCATCGTCGCGGCCGTCGCGGCGTTGCGCGCGCAACCACCGACGACGCTCGGCGGCGTCGACGTGCTCGAGGTCGTCGACCTCGCCGCGGGCTATCAGGGTCTCGGCGCGACCGACGGCGTCGTGCTCAGCCTCGGAGCGATGGGTCGCGTCGTGGTGCGACCCTCGGGCACCGAAGCGAAGTTGAAGGCCTACATCGAAGTGACGACGCCACCATCGAGTGCTTCGTCGCTCGCCGATGGGCGACGGCGCGCGTCATCGATCGTCGCGTTGGTACGCGCCGACCTCGAGCGACTGCTGGCCTTCTAGGACTCGCGCAGTGCGGCGTAGCCGGGCTTGATCACGTTGTTGATCATCGCGAGGCGGGTGTCGAACTGGAAGAACGAGCTCTTCGCGGCGTTGAGCGTGAGCCACTCCATGTCCTCGAGGGTCCAGCCGAACGCCGTGGCGCAGACCTCGAATTCGCTCGAGAGCGAGATGCCGCTCATCAGTCGGTTGTCGGTGTTGAGCGTCACGCGAAAGCGGAGCTTGCGCAGCAACTCGATCGGGTGCGTGGCGATCGATGCGGCCGCGCCGGTGTGCACGTTGGAGGTGGGGCAGACCTCGAGCGGGATACGACGGTCACGGATGAAGTTGGCGAGGCGTCCGAGCTCGTAGGTTCCGTCGACCTCGGTGATGTCGTCGACGATGCGAACGCCGTGACCGAGTCGCTCCGCGTTGCAGAACTGCACGGCCTCCCAGATCGAGGGCAGGCCGAAGGCCTCGCCCGCGTGGATCGTCATGTGGAAGTCTTCGCGCTGCACGAGTTGGAACGCGCGCAGGTGATGGGTCGGGGGGAAGCCGTCTTCGGGCCCGGCGATGTCGAAGCCGCAGACGCCGTCGTCTCGGAACTCGACGGCGAGCTCGGCGATCGTCTCGCTGAGGTTGGCCTGGCGCATGGCGGAGAGGATCGCGCGCACGATGATGGTGCGGCCCTCGCTCTGCGCGAGCTTCGTGCCGCTGGCGAAGCCGTCGAGCACCGCGCGCACGACCTCGTGCAGCGTCAGTCCGGCGATCATGTGGAGTTCGGGCGCGAAGCGGACCTCGGCGTACACCACGCCGTCGCGCGCGAGGTCGAGCGCGGTCTCGGCGGCGACGCGCTCGAGTTGATCCTTGGTCTGCATCACCGCGACGGTGTGGGCGAAGCCTTCGAGGTAGCGAACGAGGTCACTGCCGGGCGTGTCGGCGATGAACCAGGTTCGCAGTTCGTCGGGGTCGCTGGTCGGCAGACCGGTGTAGTTGATCTCTCGCGCGAGCTCGAGGACGGTCCCAGGACGAAGGCCCCCGTCGAGGTGATCGTGCAGCAGAACCTTCGGGGCGCGTTCGATGAGCTCGCGTGTGAGGGGTGTCGGCGCCATGGGCCAAGGCTAGTCAACAGGCTTGTGCGTTACTTGGTGATACGGTCCAGCAACAACGGCTCGGCGTTCACCAACTGTTCACCTACGACCACCGCGTGCTCGATAGCGCCAATGCCCTGCTGCATATGCGCGTCGTCGTCAGCGTGCAACTCGAACAACGGTTGTCCGGCAACGATCGCTTCGCCTTCACGCACTAGACACACGACACCCGCGGTGGCGCTCACCGGATCTTCCTTTCGCGCCCGGCCGGCCCCGAGACGCCACGCCGCGACGCCGACGCGCAACGCGTCGATCGACTGCACGATGC
>Ga0075029_100001198_pt1 | contig 14869 bp, 13 predicted proteins | sample LitLauG_LLR_2013_FD_71391 | JGI IMG/M metagenome (GOLD analysis project Ga0075029, IMG submission 71391) | Freshwater sediment microbial communities from North America - Little Laurel Run_MetaG_LLR_2013 | ecosystem: Environmental > Aquatic > Freshwater > Creek > Sediment | place: USA...
GTCGAAAAATAATGGCAAGCTGCTCGACTATGCGGCGCGGGGCGGCGAAGTGTGCAGCGCGATCGGGAAGAACAAGCCCGCCGACATGAGCGACGACGTCTTTGCACGTCAGGTCGCCGAAGAGAAGACCGCCTCGCAAAGCTCCTGCGATTTTCTGGAGTCGTCGGGCTTTAACGTGATCGTCGGCGAGAACGATCCCAAGGCGCGCATGGCTGACATCGAAAAATACACCGCCGCATTTCCCGCTTCAAAATTCGGCGACCAGGTTTCCAGCTATGCGATGTACACGCTCGGCCCGGGGCAGTTGAACGACTCCGCGCGACTGGTGGCCTACGGCGAAAAAACTCTGGCCACCAATCCCAATTCGCTGACCGCACTGCTGCTGCTGGCGAATTTCTATTCCGACGATCCCAAGCCAACCAGCGCTGCCAAGGCCGCGACTTATGCGCAGAAGGCGATCGAAGTCGCCAAGCCCGACGCTCCCGATGCCGACGACCAGCGGAAGATTTCCGCCGGCATCGCGCACTCGACGCTGGGCTATGCCGACATCAAGCAGAGCAAGCTGCCGGGCGCGATTGCCGAGTTGCAGTCGGCGAGGGCGCTGCTGAAGGGTCGCAACGAGCCGCAGTATGCGATTGCGCTCTATCGCCTGGGCGTCGCCTACGCCAAGGCCATGAAGACCACCGAGGCGCGCGAGGTGCTGATGGAAGCGGTGAAGATCGCCGGGCCGACACAAGCGCCGTCGCAGGACTTGCTGACGAAGGTGAACGCAGCGCGGGCGAAGGGACAGTAAGGCGTTGTTAGCGCAATTGCCACCGTCGCGGATCGCGCCTGCCGTGAAAGCAGGCTATCACCACGATCCGCTGCTCTTGCACCTCGAAGAACAACCCATAGGGAAAACGACGCACTCCCGCACGGCGACGTTCCCGGTGAACTGATGGGAAGCTGAATGGATGTTGGGCGATTGCCTCGACCGCAGCTTCGACTGCCAAGGCGAAACGCTCCCCCAGTTCGGGCCGAATAGCGTCATACCATGATCGCGCTTCAAGCAGGTCCTCGTTGGCCTCTGGTGTCCAGACAACCGAAAGAGTCACGGTTTCTTAAACAGACCTGCCCTGACCTGTTGCCACGGGACGACGTCAGCGGGATTCTGCCCGTGCCGCTCGATGCGGTAATCGAGCTCCGCCCTCTGCGCCTCGGTCAACAATGCCGCGTCGGCTTCGAGGCTCTCCCAAACCGTATCGAGCAGTTCGGCCTTCTCCTCGGCTGAGAGGCTGCTGATCTGGTTTCGCAAGTCGCTCATACACCTAATAAGCTAGCTTGGTTTCCACAAGCACGCAAGCCAGCGGGCTTCGTTCTTACGCAGCTTTCTCCTGCTTCGACTTTTTCGCTCTCCATGCTGCCCAGCGGGCGCGCTGCGCGGTGGCAATTTTCTTCCTGGCCGCGGCCGACAGCTTGCGTCGAACGGGAGCGACCACGCTGAGTTTGCCTGCGCCGTTGCTCGTGCCCAGGCCGCGAAGCGCTGCGATGGCCGCATCCAGACGCTGTAACTCGCTCTGGACCTGTTTCCGTTGCGTTTGTAACTGACCTACTATCTGAGACAGTGTTTGCATCGATAAACCCCCTCGTTGCACGCCATCTTATCAGGGGAAGCGCGGGGTTGTCGCGCCGGGTGCGCTGTCCAAAGCTGCTTTGTGGCGTGTTACATCCCGTTAAAGTGTCATCCCGAGCGGAGCTGTTTTTCAGGCGGAGGGATCTCGCGTGAAGGGCCGTGAACGCACCCCGCGCGAGATCCCTCACTCGGCTGAACTACGCCGAGTTTCGGGATGACGCAAGGGCGTGAGAGCGCGAAGCATGAGCGGAACGCCCCCAAGAGTCGGAGTGAGTAACAGCGAGGAGCACGCGCTAGGTCTTCCCTCTCAGCAACTCCACAACGCGCTCATAATCTTCGACGCTGCCATATTGAATTTCAATCGAGCCTTTGCCTTTGCGGTCGCGGATCTTCACGCGCAGTCCCAGCATGCGTTCCAATTCCATCTGTTCGGCGCGCACGTTCGGATCGATCGGACTCGCGGCAGCCGCAGCCGGTTTCTGCCCGCCGCCGAAGCGCCGCTCCTGAATTTCGGTGATGCGGTCGCGCAACTGGTTGATCTGCATGGAGCGGTTCACCAGCTCATCGGCGAGCTTGGTCACTTCGTCGTCGTTTTCCAGGCGCAGCAGTTCGCGCGCTTCGCTGAAGCGGATGGTGCCATTCGCCAGATGTTTTCGCACGCTCTCGGGCAGCTTGAGGATGCGCATGTAGTTCGCGACCGATTCACGCGACAAGCCCACGCGCTCGGCGATCTGCTGCTGCGTCAGGCGGAAGTCAACGCTGAGCACGCGAAACGCTTCGCCTTGCTCAATGCAGTTCAGGTCCTGGCGCTGCAGGTTTTCGATGACGGTGAGCTCGGCGGCCTGCTGTTCGTTCACGCGCTTGACGATCGCCGGAACGGTGGCCTTGCCCGCAAGTTTGGAAGCGCGCAAGCGCCGCTCGCCGAGCACGAGGAAGTAACGCCCGTCGGGCTTCGATGGACGCACCACGATTGGCTGCAGCACTCCCTGCGTCTTGATCGACTCGGCCAGATCGTTGAGCGCGGCCTCGTCGAAGTAAGTGCGCGTCTGATAAGGATTGCCGTCGATGTCGTCAATGGCGATCTGCACGATGTGGTTCGGTGAGTGCCGCGTTTCGGCGACCGCCTGAATTTCGATCACCGTGCCGGTGGTGCCGTCGGCGACGGATTCGTCGGCAAATGTTTCCAGCGACGCGTCATCGATTGCGGCGGCCACCGGCTGCGCCGCGGTCATGCCCGTCCGGCGCGCGCCCAGCAGCGAATCCAACCCACGGCCCAGGACTTTTCTCTTTTCCATTTCTTGAAACTCCTGTTATCGAACTCCTGTGTCTTGCGCTTCTGTCGAAGTCCTCAACTGGCCAGCGGGGGAACTTGCTGTGCCTGCGGCTCCGGCGACTCCCCAGCCTGACTCCCGGCGCGCTCGATGATCTCTTTGGCCAGCTTGATGTAGCTCTCGGCTCCACGTGACCGTGGGTCATATTGGAGGACTGCTTTCCCATGGCTCGGCGCTTCCGCCAGGCGAATGTTGCGGGGCACAGTCGTCGTCAGCAGCTTGTCGCCGAAAAAGTTCTTCAGCTCGGTGCGGACTTGCTGCGCCAGGTTGGTGCGCTCGTCAAACATGGCCAGTGCCACGCCCTCGATCGCAAGCGACGGATTCAATGCTTCGCGAATCCGGTCAATCGTATCGAGCAACTCGCTGACGCCTTCGAGCGCAAAGTATTCGCCCTGCATGGGGATCAGAACAGAATCGGCCGCGACCAGAGCGTTCAGTGTGAGCAGGTCCAGCGCTGGCGGACAATCGAGCACGATGTAGTGAAAGCGCTCGCGCAGGGGTTCGATCGCTTTGCGGAGACGGAACTCGCGGTCGTCGGCGTCGATCAGTTCGATGTTTGCGCCGATCAGGTTTTTGTGCGAAGGAATGATCCAGAGCTGCTCGAGTCCGGTCTGGAGCAGGGCCTCATCAGCGGTGGCGGCACCCATCAGAAGATGATAGATGCTGACCCGGTCGGGATCCTTGGCGAAACCGAGCCCGCTCGACGCGTTGGCCTGGGGATCGCAATCGACCAGCAGCGTGTTCACTTCCGCTGCTGCGAACGAGGCCGCCAGATTGATCGCGGTCGTAGTCTTGCCCACGCCGCCTTTTTGGTTGGCAACTGCGATGATTCGCGCCATAGGTTTTGGAGAATCGCCTGAGCAAAGACACAGTAAAGCGAAGGGCGACGCGAAATCAATGCCCGTGTTTGGTGCAGGCAATAAAAAAGCGCGGGCGTGGCCTGTTTTGGGAATTGCGGGAGCCCGCAGGAAAAGCCAATCGCCGGGGAAAGTGTAACCGCCTGTTCCGACAAGGGACGTTTTCTCAGCACCTTCGGCGGCCAGATGCTTCGATGTGCAGCGCCACCGAGAACGGGAAAATCTTCGGAGCGAATGTTCCCATAGGAACACTGTCAGCCATCGCACCCCGAAGCCTGTCCCCCAATTGTTCCCATAGGAACACTCTAGGGATCAAGCAGGTCTGCACTCCGCGCATCCGCCAAGAACCAACCACCCTCCCACTTCAAACGCGATAAACGACAAATTTGGCGTGCACATGCCGTGTCATATCGCCATTATTCCCACTTGTTAACTACCCAGGTTCGTATCAAGGTGTATCCCCGGCCAGAAACAAAAGCAGGCGCCCGATGTTCCGGACGCCTGCGCGAAACTCAATCTTCCAAGCTCGAACCACCGAGAACCTCAGTGGCCGTTCCGCCTTGCCCACTCGATCGATTCGTTCAGCTCATGTTCGGCTGCGCGAAGATGTTCCTCCGCCTTGGCTCCATGGCCGTCCATGTCGTAATGGTTCGCCGCGCGCGCGCGCTCCAGTTCGTGAATCGCCTGATTGACGTGTTCGTGCACTTCTTCCAGATCGTGCCAGTCCTTTACGCGCTGGCCGAACGCCGCGCCGGCCGCAAATGCGAGGCCGACAGTTGCAACCGCAAGGGCTTTCTTCATGAAAATTCCTCCAAAAAAGTGATCGCTCGATTAGCCGCGGGGGGCTTCCCCCCGGGCACACTCTAAAACCTACCATCGGTCAAAAAGTTCCGGCAGTTCTCAGTCAGGAACCCGGTACCAAAGCCGTTGCACTTCACGGCTGCTTGCCCCGGCCTTCGCAAGCCACCCCGCACGGGCCTAGGACCGCCCTGCTGATCCGACCTCCAGATCCCGCGGCGTAGACCACTCCGAAGCGGGAAGCTACGGCGTTGAACCCGGGCGCCGCCGCGAACTCGACTGATCGTAAGTCATTGTTATATAGAGAGTTAACTGAACTTCCGGCAGCGACGAGCGAGTCCGCGTTCGACTCTATCGCCTGCGCCGAGACATAGGCGATCGCCGACAAGAACTTCTGCCGTGGAATGGCCGCGAGCCTCCAGTTCTTGCCACCATCCCGGGTTGTAGCCAGGTTGGCCCCCTCCGCGTCGGGCTGCGCATAATCGCCGCCGGCGATCACTCCGTGTCGCGCATCCCGAAACGCGACCGAGAAAATCCCCGCCGAGGGCACTTTGTGATCGATCGGAGCGGCACTCGCCTTCCAACTCTTGCCGCCGTCGGTCGAGCGGAATACGCGCGAAGCCCCGCCCCCGGTCACGAACCAGGCGTTCTTCTTGCCTTGCGTGGTAAGGCACGAATTGCTGGCGGCGAATGCGCCTTCGTCGGGCAGTGCGGCCGGCATCTTGCGCGGATTGGAGTAGCGCCAGCTCGCGCCCGCATTGTCGGTGCGCAGCACCTGAAATTTTCCCTCGACCGGATCGCCCACCACCAGGCCGTGCACCTGATCGGAGAAGAACGCCATGCAGTCGAGAAATCCCTTCGGCTCGTGATTGGTGAACTGCAGGTCCCAATGCTCGCCGAGATGGGTCGTGTGATAAATGCGCGACTGCTCGCCCGGTCCCGCCGCGAGCAGAAAAGCGTCAAAGCCGAATGTCACGACGCCGCGGAAGTCGAGCGCTTCGGCACCTGGGACCTGCGCGACTGTCCAACTCTTGCCGCCGTCCTGCGTGAATAAGTATGTACCGTGCGTCCCGCCGGCCCACACCCAGCTCTCGTTGTACGCGCTCAATCCGCGAAGCGATTCGGTGGTATGGGTGTCGAGTGCTTGCCATTGCGCGTGCGCGGTGACAGTGAAAGTGAGGAGAAAAAGAAAGATTCGGCGCATGATCGGGAAGAGTAGCACGCGAATCTCGCTGCCGACTACGCCTGCGCGCCGATCAACAGAACGCGCGCCTCGGATTGCGGCATCGGCAGGGGCGCTTGCCACTTCCAACCGGCGAGGGCGTCGCGGGCGGCATCGACTTGCGAACGGCCGATCAGCAGTGCGATGCGGCCCCCGGGTGTGACCAGGGCGGCAGCCACCGGCAGCACTGCGTCGAACCGCTCGACCGCGCGCAGCGTGACCACATCGAAACCCGCTTGCGGCAAATGTTCGGCGCGGCTCGCCATGACTTGCGCGCCGCTCAGATTGAGAGCGCGAATCACTTCGTTGAGGAACGCTGCCTTCTTGTGGTTCGATTCAATCAGGGAGAGCGAAATCTGGGGGCGCAGAATTTTCGCGGGCAGTCCGGGAAAACCCGCGCCGGATCCGACATCTGCGAGGGTCGGCGACTTGTTGCCCGCATTGGCGTCCGCCGAAAAGAGCTGGCGCGCGGCAAAGAACGACTCGCCGAAGTGTCGCGTCAGCATCATCTCGGGCGCGCGCACCGCGGTCAGGTTCACGCGCGCATTCCAGCGGACAAGCAAGTCCAAATACGTAGAAACGGCGGCGACCTGCGCTGGCGTGAGTTCCTCGTCGCCTAGAAACGGCTTCAGCAGGCGCGCGATGTCGGCCGGCATCATTTGAAGATGCGATTCTAAAGGATTGTTGAGAAGCTTTTCTGTCCCTACGCAATTGCTAGAATAGGCAGGATCACACAAAAGGGGAAGAACATGGCTCATGGCATCGCCGAAAACGGCGGCAAGAAAATCTGGGTAACGCTGCGCGGCCTGCCGCTCACCATGCGGCTGGACTGGCCGTTTCATCCGTCAGGCTCGGGCGCCGACTTTTCGGTGCTGCACGGAGAGATTCGCCTGGAAAACACCGACGGCCTGTCGGCGCTGGTGTCGGTCAACATGTCGCAGACCGTGCGCGAGATCATGCCCTCGCTCGAGCCCAAAGACGCGGAATCGCCGGTGATCAACGCGCTGCGCAAGGAAGTAGACAAGCGGCAGATCGAGTTTGTGAAGTCGGGGAAACTGCTGCCGGTGAATTTTTCCAGCCGGCATTACGACTTCAAGCGCGGCAAGTGGATGTTCGGCAAAGCCACGGACGAAGCGATCGCCGAGTTCATCGAGCGCAAAGTCTATTGGCAGAGCAAGCTGGGCGGCGCGCTGCGCGTATGGATCGCGGACCCGACCGAAGCGCAATATGTGGAGTCGACGCCCGAGCACCTGATCGAGGTCGCGGCGCGGTTAGTCGCGGCGGAAGGGCTGATCCGGCTGGACGGCGACTTCGCCGAGCCCGGCCCGGCGCTGCCAGCTCGTGCGGAAAAGATTGAAGCCGTTATGCGCCAATCGCTCGAAGAGCTGGAGAAAAAGCACGTCTTCGAGAGAGGGTAGGGGCTTCGCCCACCTAGTTTCTGTCATTCCGACCGGAGCGAAGCGGAGTGGAGGAACCTGCTGTTTGCCGGGAGCGGGAAAAGCGGGTTCCTCCGCTACGTTCGCTCACGCTCACTCCGGTCGGAATGACAGAGTTTTCATGGGCTCTAGGCGTTGGACTCTCGCCGCGCGACGACGCTCAGCGCCAGCGAACTCAGCGTCAGCAGAGAAATAATCACCAGCGACGCGACGCAGTAAATGCACCACACGCCAAGGATGTCTTTCTCGATGTGCGCGAGATAGAGCGAAAACGCCAAGCCAGCCGCGGCGAAAGCCAGCAGCAGGCGATATTGCCGGCGCGCGGCGAGCGCCGCCATCACGATGTATCCCACGATGCCGAAAACTGCGACGGGAATGCCCGCGATCATCGCATACGGGCTGTGGTTGACTACGCCGCAATCCCAGTGCTCGTTGATGCTGCAAGGCGATTCGCCATAAGGCCGGTAATGCTCGCGCAGCGCTAGCGACGAAGCGATCAGGCCGAGTAGGGTCAGGGTGAGAAGGACGAAGCGCATAGAGATTCGATTTTACTTTGGGTTGGACGGGAAGTGTTGGCAGCGGTGAGCGGGTTTCGTATCAGGGCACGCCTTCGGGAGCCAGGGAAAAACTGTGGCGGCGCTGGTTGTGGGGTAGGGCACGACTTCAGTCGTGCCGTAAGTGCCGCAAGATCAGTGACAGCTTTAGCCGCTGAGGGTGCTTCGTTCGCTTTCCAATCTGAGCGGCACGGTTAAACCGACTGCGAAAAACTCGCCAACATCAAGAGCGTTCCTTCAGGCGCTGAAGCGCAAGCATTTCGAACGACGCAACGGCACGAGTGAACTCGTGCCCTACCCAAAACCCTCTGGGCAATGGGCTGAAAGCTACACCGCCCCGGCGTCTTTTAGCAAGTCGGCGGCGTGCCAGTCGCTGTCGTGACGCCAACTGATGATCTTGCCGTCCGGCCCAATCACCGCGGTCGAGAGCGAGTGCGTGATGGTCGCTCCGCCGGCATCGTCCTGATATTGAAACGCGAAGAAGCTGGCGATCGCGGGCAGGTCGGCGGAGCGCGTCACGCCGAACTCCCAGCGGCGAAACAGCGTGGCGTCTTTCGTGCTCGCAAGCGAGAAGCCGTAATCGCGCAACACTTTTGGCGTGTCGTGGGCGGGATCGAAGCTCAGGCTGAGCAGATGAATCCTGCGGGCCGCGGCATCGCTGCCGAGCTGCCGATAGATCGCCGCGAACTCGTGGCCGACGCGCGGGCAATAGTCGGGAAACGGGCAGCGGGTGTAGATGAACGTGACCAGCAGCGTCTGGCCGCGATATTGCGAGAGCGAGCGGCGGCGGCCGTCCTGGTTGGTGAAGGCGAAGTCGGGCACCGCCTCGCCCGGCGCCGGCAGATGCACCGAAGATGACGGCTTGGCCGGAGGCTCTTTGGCGTGCGCGGTGACGCGAACTTTTTCCAGCCAGTAGTCGCCGCCTTCGTCGTCAGGGGCGTTCGGCTTCTTCTGCTCAACAACCACCTCGGCGGCAATCGAGTCGCCGGCGGCGAGCTGTTTGAACTCAGCGGAGCTCTTGATCGTGTACGACATCGCCATCGCATCCATAAAGCCGGGGATGGCGTCGCCATTGATAATGGCGGCCTGCGATCCCGCGTCGAGCGCGAGGATGCGTCCGGTGAAGGGATAGCGCTTGACCGCCGGCGCCGCCGATTGGGAGCGATGGCAGCCGGAAAGCGCCGCAGTCAGAATCAGCGAGAGGATAAATAGGTTGTTGAGGGGACGTTTCATGCCATAGCCAATGTATCGCGGTGTCTCAACTGCCAGCAAACCGATTCTCTGTCATTCCGACCGCGAAGCGGAGTCAAGGAACCTGCTTTGCTCCGATGCGGCAATAATCAGGTTCCTCGACTCCGGGGTATTCGCTTGCGACGACGAAGTTTCGGATTTCGTAACTGACCCGACTCAACGGGGGCGCTTGGCGAAACGAGTGTTATCATCACTGACCTCAAGTCAGTAAACGCCGGAGGAAAGCATGCGGTCTATTCCGTTCCTGATCCGCAGTCTGCGAAGCCACCCGTTGGAATATGCGCTCGTTCTATCAGTGGCCCTCACAACTACGAACTGCGGCAGTTCGAGCACGACCACGACTACCCCTCCGCCCACCCCGCCCAACCTCGTGTTTACGGCAAACCGTGACTCGCAGAACGTTTCGGTGTTCACCGCCGATCAGTCCGGTGCGCTAACCGCTGTTGCTGGCTCGCCGTTTGGGGCCGGACCGGGACTCAGCGCTATCGCGGTAAACCCAAGCGGCACGCTGGTTTGCGTAACGGGCTATGACACCACGGGTGCAGGAGCCGTCTATGGATTCGCGATCGCGCCCGGCACCGGAATATTGAGCTCGGCGGGCAGCATCGGAGTCGGGACCGAGCCGTTAGGCCTTGTGTTCAACCCAACTGGAACATTTCTATTTGTGGCGAATTACGCCTCGTCCAACATCACGGTGTTCAGCATCGGCGCTTCGGGCACACTAGCGGAAATCACAAACTCGCCGTTTGCGGCAGGGGGGAAGCCGCGCACACTAGCGATGCACCCGAGCGGCAAGTTCCTCTATGCCGGAGATGACGCATCCGGAAATATTCTGCTCTACGGCATAGATTCTTCAACCGGCTCTCTGACGTCAGCCACAACCTTTCCCGATGCCAACCTTCCGGTTAGCATCGCCATCGCGCCATCAGGAAATTTTGCATACGCCGCGGATGCGATCGGCACTAGCACCATCTCGGGATACGCAATCGATGCCAATGGAAATCTGACTCCTCTGGCTAACTCCCCGTTTGCCTCGGCAGCTCCAGCGATTTCCATTACCCTGGATCCGTCTGGCAAGTACGTTTACGCGGCAGACTTCAACGACAACAACGTGGCCGGGCTGACCATTGATAGCATGGGAGCTCTCACTCAGATGACGCCGTCGCCGTTCCTCACGGGGTCGGGTACTACCAGCCCGTCTTCCGTCGCCGTCAATTCGACCAGCCAGTTCGCCTATGTTGCCAATTTCGGCACAAGCAATCTCGCAGCATTCTCCATTGACACTTCAGGGAATCTTCAAGCGCTGGTCGACTCGCCTGTCGGTGCTGGTATGGGTCCGGTTGCAGTCGCAACAGCGGTCGGGAAACCCTGAAAACGGGAACAATTTTTCAGTCGCGGATGGGCAGACTGCCGTTCCGAGCCGAGCGAAGCGGACAGCCGAGGCTGTCCCTACATGACCTCATCTGCGGGTCAGGACGACGTGCGTCGCGTTCGGCGTGGGAACGTGTTCGGTGCAGTGATAGCCGAGCTCGTGCAGGTTGAGGCCGGCGAAAAGGTTCTCTCCGGAGCCCAGAATTGCCGGGGCGACGGCAAGGTGCATTTCGTCGACGAGTCCGGCGCGCAAGTATTGCCGGATGGTGCTGACCCCGCCGCCGAGGCGGATGTCTTTGCTTCCCGCAGCGGCAGCGGCTTGCCGAAGCGCGGACTCGATGCCATCGGTGACGAAATAAAATGTGGTGCCGCCCTGCATGGGGAGGGGCTCGCGCTTGTGGTGGGTGAGTACGAAGACCGGAGTGTGATACGGCGGCTCGTCGCCCCACCAGCCCTTCCACGAATCGTCGGGCCAGGGGCCGCGGACGGGCCCGAACATGTTGCGCCCGAGGATCCACGCGCCAATATTCTCGAAGCCACGGGCCGCGAAGTCGTCATCGACGCCGGTTGAGCCGCCTCCTTCGCCATGCATCTTTTGAAAAGTGCGCGTAGCGAAGGCCCACTGGTGCAGCGCCATGCCGCCAACGCCAAGGGGATTTTTGAGGTCCTGGCTGGGGCCGGCGCCGTAGCCGTCGAGTGAAACTGAGAAGCTTTGTACGCGGAGCTTGGGCATGGCGTTTTGGCTAGCAGACTGCGGGGAAATTCATCGCGAGCATGGAAGCTTTACCTCAGGCGCTGAAGCGCGGTTACATTGTGAACATCTTAGCGGCACGAGTGAACTCGTGCCCTTCTCAAAACCCGCACCTTTTCTAAACCTTGCGCTCTTCCTAAAACCTTACTGCGGCGGCAGCAGCGTGCCGTTGCCGTTGGTTTCCTCGATTGGTGCGATGACCACGGCGGCGGCGACGCGGTCGCCTTCCTCCATGTGCAGCAGACGGACGCCTTGAGCATTCCGGCCTGATTCGCGAATCGTGGTCGAGTCCATGCGAATGATTTTGCCGAACTGGCTGATCAGCATGACCTGCGATGTTTCATCCACCTGCGCGATGCCGACCACTTTGCCGGTGCGGCTGGTGGTCTTGACGTTGATGACGCCGGAGCCGCCTCGCGACTGCAAACGGTATTCATTGGCGTCGGTGCGTTTGCCATAGCCGTTTTCGGTGACCGACAAAATCAGCGATCCCTTGAAGGGCAAGGTTTCGTCGGTGGCGGTGGCTTCCGGCAGCGCAGCCTTGGCGATTTCCGCCTTGGCCTGCGCCGCATCTTTCGACGTGGTGGCCATGCCCACGATGTAGTCGCCCTCGTCAAGGCGCATGCCGCGCACGCCGAACGCCTGGCGGCCCATGGAGCGGACATCTTCTTCGTCGAAGCGGATGGCCTGGCCTTCGTGCGAGGCGAGGAAGACCACCTGCTTGCCGTCGGTGAGCGTGGTGCCGACCAGTTCGTCGTCCTGCTCGATGCCGATGGCGATGATGCCGCGCGACTGCACGTTGGAGAAGTCCTTCAAGTCAGTTTTCTTCACGGTGCCGTTGCGGGTAGCGAAGAGGATGTATTTGCTTTCTTCCTCGAGGTTGCGGACGGCGAGCATGGTGCGCACGGTTTCGCCGGGTTGCAGCGAGATGAGATTGCTGACGTGCTTGCCCTTGCCGGCGGCGCTGACGTCGGGCACTTCGTAGACCTTGAGCCAGTAAACGCGGCCCATGTTGGTGAAGATGAGAATGTAGGCGTGAGTGGAGGCGATGAAGAGGTGCTCGACGAAATCCTCTTCGCGCGTTTTCATGCCGGTGCGTCCCATGCCGCCGCGGCGTTGCATGCGGTAGGTAGAAATGGGAGTGCGCTTCAGATAGCCGGTATGGCTGACGGTGACGGCGACCTGTTCGTCAGCGATCAGGTCTTCGAGCACGATTTCCGCAGCTTCGTCTTCGATGCGGGTGCGGCGATCGTCGCCGTAGAGCTTCTTTACCTCTTCCAATTCTTTGACGATGACGCCACGCAGCTTTTTTTCCGAAGCGAGAATGGACTCGTATTCGGCGATGCTGTCGCGCACTTGCTTCAACTCGTTCGAAATTTCATCGATGGAGAGTTTGGTGAGGCGATGGAGTTGCAGTTCGAGTATGGCGTCGGCCTGCTTTGGAGTGAAGGGCTTGTCGGCATCGAATTTCGGCGCGCGGCCGGTGGTGTTGATGTCGATTTTCTTGCCGCCGAAGTAGGCAACCAGGTTCTCGCGGGCATCGGCGCGATTGGCGCTGCCGCGGATGATGGCGATGACGTTATCGAGATGGTCGAGCGCGGTGAGGTAGCCCTCGAGGATGTGCTCGCGGTCGCGCGCCTTGGATAGCAGATAGGCGGTGCGGCGGCGGACCACGTCGACGCGATGATTGATGAAGTGCTGGATTGCCTCGACCAGTCCCAGTTCGCGCGGCTGGTTGTTCACCACCGCGAGCAGGATCATGGAGAAACTTTCCTGCATGGCGGTGTGCTTGTAGAGCTTGTTGAGGACGATCTGCGGCTCGGCGCCGCGCTTGAGCTCGACGACGATGCGCATTCCGTCGCGATCGCTTTCGTCGCGCACATCGGAGATGTCGTCAATTTCTTTTTCGTTGACCAGCGCCGCGATGCGCTCGACCAGTCGCGCCTTGTTCACCTGATAAGGAATTTCGGTGACGATGATGGCGTCGCGGTCTTTGCCGATTTTTTCGATGGAGGCTTGGGCGCGCATCTGGAAGCGTCCGCGGCCGGTGCGATAGGCCTCGAAGATTCCCGAGCGGCCGTGGATGACGCCGGCCGTGGGGAAATCCGGGCCCTTCACGTGCTTGAGAACGTCGGCGAGCTGGGCCGCGGGATTGTGAATGAGCGTGATGGTCGCATCCACGATCTCGGTCAGGTTGTGCGGCGGAATGTTGGTGGCCATGCCGACGGCGATTCCGTTTGATCCGTTGATGAGCAAATTGGGTATGCGGGCGGGCAGAACGTCGGGCTCGACTTCGCTGCCGTCGTAGTTGGGGCGGAAGTCGACGGTGTCTTTATCGAGGTCTTCGAGCAGCGCGGTGGAAACCTGCGCGAGCTTGGCTTCGGTGTAACGATCGGCCGCAGGCGGGTCGCCATCGACGGAGCCGAAGTTGCCCTGTCCGAAAATCAGCGGGTAGCGCATGCTCCACGGCTGGGCGAGACGCACCAACGCGTCATAGACCGCGAGGTTGCCGTGGGGATGGTACTTGCCCATCACGTCTCCAACGATGCGGGCGCACTTGCGCGTGGCGCGATTGGGCTGCAGGCCCATCTGCTGCATGGTGTAGAGAATGCGGCGATGCACGGGCTTCAGCCCGTCGCGAATGTCGGGCAGGGCGCGGCCGATGATCACCGACATCGAATAGTCGAGATACGACTTGCGCATCTCTTCTTCAATGTTGACGGGCTGAATGTTCAACGCACCGGGGCCGGTGGGCCCATCGGGAGGGGGAAGAGGGAGTTCAGGATTTTTGTCGTCGGGCATTTTTTCTCTCAGCCGGCAGCGGTGAAATCAAGGCGCAAACAGAGCTCACTGAAACGAGGGTAAATGGCTGTGTTTACAGTACGTTATATGAGTTTAGAACGGCTTCTATTATAGCATGGTGGTCGGGTGCAGCAGGCGCAGCCCAGGGCGGCTGCCGCGAGAAAAATAAATGTCATTCCGACCGGAGCGAAGCGCTAGCGAGCGAAGTGGAGGAACCCGCGGTTTGCCGGCCTCGAGAGAAAGCAGGTTCCTCAACGTCGCTTCGCTCCGGTCGGAATGACAGATTTTTTTCGATGCGTCGACAGGCGATCGGTAATGACACGGTTTGTTGCTAAATACTGGCGAGTGCGTGGAGGTCCCACACGGCATAAGCCGCAAGAAGTCCGCACGCGCAGGCCAGCACGAGCTGGCGGTAGCGGGTTTCTGCGAGATCTGAGAGGACGCCCGACACGAACAGGAAGAAGAATGGGATCGCGCTCAGGAGAAATCCGGCGCTCGAGGCGTGAGGCTCGGCCAGCGCGAGCGCGCAGAACAAAGCTGCGACCAGCAGCGGCGCGGTGTTGCCAAAATAACGCGTGCGCGGCCACCAGGCATATGCCACGAGCGCAACAGGCAGCAGTATGGCAAGCGCAGGGGTGCGAAACAATTGCGCGGCGAGTTCGAGGTAGACGCCCGGGGTGACGAAACCCTGGAGAGATGGCGCGATCCAGGCGGCGTTGCGCAGGCTGGCGGCAAGCGCGGCGAGATGGAAAAAGTAGAACGCGGCGAACAGGACTGCGGCGACGGCGCAGCCTGCGATCCAGATGACAAACCCGGCGCGGCGGCGGACCGGCGCCACGTACATAAGAAAGAGAAGCGCGACCGGGATGACGACAATCATGGAA
>Ga0075029_100001200_pt1 | contig 14863 bp, 17 predicted proteins | sample LitLauG_LLR_2013_FD_71391 | JGI IMG/M metagenome (GOLD analysis project Ga0075029, IMG submission 71391) | Freshwater sediment microbial communities from North America - Little Laurel Run_MetaG_LLR_2013 | ecosystem: Environmental > Aquatic > Freshwater > Creek > Sediment | place: USA...
AGCGTTGAATCGATGACAAGTGGTCAATCGATGACAAGCGTCGAATCAGAAATAAACTGCTACATCTTCATGCTCGTTCCCTGGGTCGCTACGCACTGCCATTTTCCGTCCGGCATTTTCACCCAGGTATCAGTCCAGCGTTCGTGCAACTCAAAGGGCTTGCCTGAGGGATCGGTGCCTTTCGCCTTGAAGCCTCCGGTCGCAATAGCGGCGTCGCCGAAAACCGTGACCTTCACATCTTCGTAGTCGGCGCTGGTATATTTCGTTCCCTTCGCCTGCTCCATTGCCTGCGCCTTAGTCAGTACTTTTGCCTCGGAGTTAGTCTCGACGAACTTTTCCGCCAGCAGCGGATCGACCATCTCCGGTTTGTTGGTCTTCTGTGACTCCAGCCATTTGTATTCCAGGGCGGTGATGGCTTGCTCAGTACCGCCCGCTTTACCCGCTTGCGCCCAACCCGCACTTGCGAACGAAACCACGCCGAGTAAACAGCATGTGATGATTCTCTTCATCTTGCGTCCTCCGTGGATTTCAGCGAACCCTCAAAACAGAGTTCTGCCGATTGCGGCATTCAATGCTCAAAGTGGGCGGATGTCAAATGATGGGCGGAGGAGGTCAGATCGCTAGGAGTACAGCTGGATGGGCTGCACGACGCGCGAGATGGCGCCGTTGGGGCTGGGCTGATCGGGCTTGAGGCCGCTGCGCATCGACGCGAAGAGGCCGATGAGCTGGCCGAACATCACATCGAGAGCGGGGCGGTAAAGATCAGGAAAATCCGCGGGGCAATCGAGCGACAAACAATAATCGGTGAGCGGCGCCAGGTCGTCGATGCCGGGCACGGTGACTACGGCGCGAACGCGGCCCAGACGCTTTCGGTCGATCTCGCGGAGCAGGTCGAGTTCGTATCCGCGGCGGCGGCGCTCGCTGGATAGATACGCGATAAACAGCGCCTGACTGTCCACGCTCGACATGGGGCCGTGGCGCAGGCCGAGCGGCGTCTCTGCCACGGTGGTCACCTTCCCGGCGCTTAGTTCGACCACCTTCAATGCGGATTCATCGGCCACCGCACGAAGCGCTCCCGACCCTACAAAGCAAGCTCGTGGACATCCCAGTATGGTAAGCGCCGCGGCGACCTCTGCGGCTGCGGGAAGAAATTGCGCGCCGGTCTCTGACATCCGCGCAACCGTCTCGCCGAAGCGATCGATGTCATCGAGATGAGCAATGCACTGCCCCGCCAGCAGCATGTTCGTGAACGAACTGGTCATGGCCAGGCCGCGATCGTTCACCGCGTCGTCGAGGATCAGAGCGATCGCACGGCCGTCATGCTGAGCGCAGAGTTGCGCCATCTGTCCCTGCTGGTTGCAGGTGATCACCACGTGGCGGATCGCTGGATGCTGATCGAGCGCCCGCTGCAACAGGGCGACACCTTCCGGGCTATCGCCAGAGCGGGAAAAAGAAATCCAGAGATACTCGCGGCCGGCGCGATGAAAATCGTCGAAGTCGGTGAGCAGGGTCGTGCTGGGAATGGGCAAGGCGTCGCACTGCCACTGGCGACGAAGCAGCGGAGCCAAGGCCCGTCCGGCATAATCCGACGTACCCGCCCCGACCAGATAGACGGCCGGCGAAGAAGCACCGTCCGCTCGCCGAAGCATCTCGGTGAGATCGGAACGACGCGCCCGGCAGCGTTCGTAAGTATTTCGCCAGGTGGCCGGCTGCTGAAAGATTTCCCGCGGAGTGTGTTCGAGCCCACGCTGCTGCTTTTCGGCATCAGGAAGATCCAGCAGCATTCGCAAGGGGTTCAACGGGGAATCTCCTTCGATTCAAGACAGTGTAGTCTATACCAATTCGCGGTCTTTGAAAAGCAATCGAAAGAAAAAGAAACTTATATCGCAAGGAAACGGAGGGCCGGCGATTGCGCAAGGAAAAGGCGCGGGGTCCGTCCAGACGCTTCTTCTGCGAGACGGCGTGCCTCAAATTCGAGATCGCAAACTCTCACGGCTGTCTCGCAACTAAGAATGTGCCGAGGTGTTAGCTTCTTTGAGGAGAAACTTTATGAGCGGTGGTTCGCGTCCCCTGAGTTCCCTGCTGCTGGCAACCGTTATGGCTGCGTGCGCGGCCGGAATTGCTTGCGAGCATCACTACTATCGCGTCTACGATCCTTACTACACCGATTATCATGTCTGGAACCCCGGCGAAGTCGACTACTACCACACTTGGGCGAGAGAAACACATCGCGATCCGGATCGCGACTTCCGCAGAATTCCTCCGGGAGAGCAAAAAGAATATTGGACATGGCGCCACAACCATGGCGACCATGATCGCGACCGCGACCGGGATCATCGCTAGATTCGAGAGCGGGTCAGGCTCTCATTGAGCGCCAATCTCGAGGAGAGCCTGCCCGGTGGTGATGACTCTTGCTCCCGCCAGCTGCATTGCGGCGAGCGCTTCTTCCCCTGCCGGTGGATTCAGCGCCATGATGGCATCCCGCACGAGGGCGACCCGTCTTCCCCGCTCCAGCAAGCCTTTGGCGGCAAAGGCGACGCAATACTCTGTCGTCACTCCGAACACGACGAACTCGGCACCCCGCGGCAGTCGCTGGAGAAGCGTGCCGGCGTGCAGCGACTCGAAGATGTTCAAGGTCTGTTTTTCAAGAAGGATCTGCTGGTAAGGGTTGAGATCTGCTGGAATCGTGGCATCGGGATCGTTGGCCACTCGCGCGACTTTATCCGTCAGCGCTTCGGGAACGAACTCGGCTCCAGGCGTGCCTTTTACGCAGTGTGGCGGAAAAACCTTGAACTCGGGATCGTCGGGCGTGTGAAAACATCCATGCGAGACCAGAAAGACCTGGCCGTGGCGAGCAAGATCGGTTAAACGCCGAATGTTGGACAGAGTCTTCTCAGCTCCGGGAACATACAGCTTTCCGGATGGCAGCATGAAGTCCACTTGCACATCCACTTCCCAGAGAATGAAATCGCGTGAGACCATGGGCAGAAGCTGAGCGTAGCATCTTCGGCGAACCGGGACAAACGTCAGCCTGGGCACCAGGATCACTCCATGAAGAAAGCGGTTTCCTACGCTGCAGTCCGTCGCATCGCCCTCACTCTGCCGAATGTCGAAGAGGGAACTTCGTATGGAAATCCCGCGCTGAAAACCAAGGGCAAGCCCTTCGTCTGTCTGCACAAGGAAGGGGACAAGCTGGTGGTCCGAATGCCCTTCGACCGGCGCGAAGAACTGATGGCCGCCGACCCGGAGACTTATTTCATCACCGAGCACTACCGCAACTATCCCTGGGTGCTGGTGAGCCTGGCGAAAGTCCACCCGGATGCCCTGCCGGAACTGCTGCAAAGCGCACATCGGCATGCGTCAGCCCCAAAGAAACGGCGTGTATGATTGCACCGATGCCGGTGGCTATGAATCGACTACGCACTTTAATGATGGCAGCGATCTGGCTGGCGCCGCCGCTCTTCGCGCAGAGCGCAGCTCCCGAGTGGTGCCGTGCCCTGCCGCGCCCGGAATACAAGACTCTGGAGCGGGTAGCGGTTAGCGATTCGTGGTTCGAGGTCTACAAACCCGCACCCGGAGTGTTCGCGATTTACGAACCGCATCAATGGGAAGAAACGATCGGCTATCTGATCGTTGGCGAAAAGCGCGCGCTCGAGTTCGATACGGGGATGGGCATCGGCGACATCAAGAAGGTCATTTCACAACTCACCCCGCTTCCGGTGATCGTACTCAATTCGCACAGCCATCAGGACCATGTGGGCGGTAACTGGGAATTCGACGCCGTTTACGGCATGGACACCGAATACACGCGCACGCATGCGAAGGGTTCGCGCGATGCGGCACAGTTTGAGATCGCTCCGGAGCACATTTGCGGCTCGCTACCCAAGGGATTTGATCCGAAAACCTATGAAACCCGCCCATGGAAGATCAGCGCGTACACGCACGACGGAGATCGCTTCGATCTGGGCGGACGTGCGGTCGAAGTAATCTCCACGCCGGGCCACACTCCCGACTCCATCTCGCTGCTTGACCGCGGCAACGGACTGCTCTTCACCGGCGACATGTACTACCTCGGTCCGATTTACCTGTTCGCTCCGGGCACAGATCTTGAAGCCTATGCCTCTTCTACCCGCCGGATGGCGGCTCTCGCCCCGCAGCTTAAACTCGTCCTGGGGGCGCACAATATTCCCGTCGCATCGCCCACTGTGCTGCCCAGGCTGGTCTCGGCGTTCGATGAAGTGAGGGCCGGGAAGGTCGCGCCCACGCCCGATCCGCCCGGTCACGTCATCTACAAAGTGGACGGCTTTTCGTTTCTGATGCGCGCTCCCGCGGCGCACTGACACTGATATTTACCGGGCGGAAAACAACCGGTGCATGGTCTCAGCGCGAAAATCGAAGATTCGCTCGACATCGCGCTGGACAACCATCCAGTGGGTCACCCATCCGATCGGGCCGAATGGGAGCGCGTACGTGACCCGGTCGCGCATGGTTGTGCCACCTTCGTGCGCGGTGAAGAAGTGCTCGTGATTCCACAGCGAGTAGGGACCGGAAAGCTCGCGGTCGACAAATCCGTTGGGCGGATTCCACTGGCTGATCTCGGTGGTCCAGCGGATCGGCACGCCATGCCAGCGCAGCCGATAGCGGATGAGCGATCCCACCGCCAGTTCCTTCGGGGTGTCGACCATCTGAAAGTCGAGCCACGGCGGGGTGATGACCTGCAAATTTTCCGGCCGGGAGAAGAAGGCAAAGATTTCACCGATCGGTCGCGGCAACCATTGTTCCCTTTGCAAAACATATTTGCGCATGGTGGCGACGCTCGAAGAACTGGCAGTCTCTGTGTTCTAATCTCCGCTTGTAATTCTCGCACCCATTCGCTTACGGAGAGACGCATGGCTCATACCTGCTCCAAACGGTTTGCATTGGCGGCCACTCTAGCCGCCGCAAATTTTCTTCAGGCGCAATCGCCCGCTCCGGTTATCGCGCCCCCGGCCGATCTCGACGCGTATGTCTCGGCTTCCATGAAGACGTTCGACGTTCCGGGCATGGCCGTGGCTATCGTCAAAGACGGCAAGATTGTCGTTGCCAAAGGCTATGGCGTGCGCAAACTGGGCGAACCCACTCCGGTCGATGAATTCACCATGTTCGCCATCGGATCGAACACGAAAGCGTTCACCACAGCCGCGCTGGCCACGCTGGTCGATGCCGGCAAGCTCTCGTGGGACGATCCCGTTTACCAGCGGCTGCCTGGCTTTGTTATGTACGATCCTTACGTTTCGCACGAAATGACCATCCGCGATCTGCTGACGCACCGCAGCGGCATGGGACTGGGCGAGGGCGATCTTCTGTTCTGGCCGCATTCCACCTACACGCGCGACGAGATCATCTACAAGCTGCGCTTCATGAAGCCGGCGTCGAGTTTCCGCAGCCATTATGCGTACGACAACCTTCTTTATATGACGGCGGGGCAGATTATTCCGGCGGTGACCGGGACTTCGTGGGACGACTACATCACGCAGAAGATTTTCATGCCGCTGGGCATGACTCACTCGGTTAGCAGCAATTCAAAGTTCAAGCCGGGCGATGATTACGCCTCGCCGCATTCGCGCGTCGATGGCAAGCTGCAGGTCATTCCTCTCGAAGATCTCGACAACGCGGGGCCTGCGGGCTCGATCAACTCCTGCGCCGCCGACATGGCGAAGTGGGTACAGCTTCAACTCAATCGCGGCAAGTTCGTCGATCGCGATGCGCGGCTCTTCAGCGAACAGCGGTCGCGCGAGATGTGGACGCCGCAGACGATCCTGCCCCTGGGCACTCCGCCTCCGCCTCTGGCTGGACTGAAGGCCAACTTCGCCGATTACGCTCTGGGCTGGGGATTGCGCGACTATCACGGCCGCAAGCTGGTTGGACATACCGGGGGCGTGGGCGGATTCGTTTCGCGCGTCATGCTGGTGCCCGATGAGAATCTGGGAGTGGTCGTGTTGACCAATGCGGAACAGGGCGGAGCGTTCGATTCCATTCTCTACCACGTGCTGGATCACTACTTCCAACTGCCAAATACCGATTGGATCGCCGCATTCAAAACCATGAAAGACATGCAGGAAAAGGATGCAGCGGAGACCATGAAAAAAGCAGAGGGCTCACGCGCCGCCGACTCCAAGCCGTCACTTCCTCTCGAGAAATACGCGGGAGTCTACAACGATGCGTGGTACGGCCCGATCAGCGTGCGCCTGGACAATGGCGCTCTGCTTATGAGCTTCGATCACACGCCCGGCATGGTCGGCGACCTGCAGCACTGGCAGTACGACACCTTCAAAGCGCACTGGCGCACGCGGACCATCGAAGACGCATTCGTGACCTTCGCGCTGAATCCAGATGGAAGCATCGACAGTGCAAGGATGGCGGCAGTTTCTCCGCTGGCCGACTTCAGCTTTGACTATCAGGATCTGCTGCTCAAGCCCGCGGTGAGCGAAAAGAAATGAATCTGGGTGCCCCACCCTTGTCGCGCTTCCTGCGACAGGGTGGGGATTTTGAATTTTGGCTCTCGGAACTTCAGATCACACCGAGCTAAGCCTTGACCGCACTCATGCCACCACCGCCAGCCGAAACCGCCCTCCGGCGCGAACTGAACCTCGTCGACCTGATCTTCGCCCAAATCCTGCTGGTCATCGTCCCAGACTTTTTCGGCACCGCGGTCAAAGCCGGACCCGCGCACGTCGTCCTGTGGCTCGCCGCCATCTTGCTCTTCTTCATTCCACTCGCGCTAATCGTCGCCCATCTCAACCGGCTGATGCCGCTCGAAGGTGGCCTCTACGAATGGGCGCGCCTGGCCTTCAACGATCAGATCGGATTCCTGGTCGCATGGAATCTCTGGCTCTTCATCATGCTGTACGTCGCCGTGATCGGACTGGTCACGACGACTTCGGTCGCCTACGCCATTCCTTCGCTGGGCTGGATTGCAGCGAGCAAGTGGGCCGTGCTTGCCGCCTCCGTAGCGCTGATCGCTCTGCAAATGCTGCTCGCTGCTATCGGCTTCGCGGTCGGCAAATGGATCAACAACGCCGGGAGCATCGCGGTCCTGATCACTGTCGCCCTGCTCGTGGGGCTTCCGCTGGTTAATTTATGGCGCGGAACCCCGACCACATTTCATCCCCTCCGCCTCGTCGCGCCGCCGTTGACCGTGTTTACGATCAGCGTGTTCAGCAAGATGACCTTCGGCGCGCTCAGCGGATTCGAATACGTCGCCATCTTCGCCGGAGAATCCCGCAACCCCGCGCGCAACATCGCCCGCTCGATCCTCATCACGGCCCCGGTGATCGCACTCATCTACACCTTCACCACCAGCGCCATCCTCGCGTATGTATCTCCTGATTCGATTGACGTGATCGGCCCCATTCCGCAAGCGCTGCGCGTGGGATTCGGAAACCTCGGCGCCATCATCGTGCCGGTGGCCATCTTTCTTCTGCTGGCAAACTATCTCACGACGTTCAGCCTCTACTTCTCAGGCAGCGCGCGCCTGCCCATGGCCGCCGGCTGGGACCACCTGCTGCCTGCCTGGTTCTCGCGCCTGCACGCGCGTTACAAAACGCCGGTGAACTCGATTTTGTTTCTGGGAGGCGCAACCCTCGCCGCCAGCGCTGCCGCGCTGATCGGAGTTGGACCGCAGGAAGCCTACGAGTTGCTCCTGACCTGGGGATTCACCTTTTATGGGATCGCTTATCTCGCGTTATTCGCCATCCCGCTGTTCGCCCGGAAGAGTCGGGGCATCCGGCCCGGTATGCTTCTGCGCATCGCGGCGGCTTCGGGTCTGCTGGTCACGGCGCTCTTCGTAGCGCTCTCGGTCTTTCCCATCATTCACGTCGAGAGCGAGTCGAATTATTCCTGGAAGATCGCAGCGGTGGTCGTCGGCGCGAACATTTTAGGTTGGATGATTTATCGCGCCGGGCAGCGGAGGCCTCAGGAAGTTCTGAAATGAATAAACAGATAGGTAATCAGCGCCACAAAACCACAACACAAAACGGCAACGGTAACGGTGGGGATCCAGAACAAAACTATTCTCAGGGGTCTGCTTCCGAGTCGACTCGCGGCGACAAATGCCACGAAGAGCAGAATCGCCAGAATCCAGAATAGCGGCGAAAAGAAGCTCTCAAGCAATCCACCAGCGACGGCAAACATTCCGATGGCCTTAGAGTTGCCGAGGAGCCTGAGCGACCACGGCCCCGGGACGAGCTCCGCGACAGTAATCGCTGCTAGCCCGCTGAGAATAGCCTTGGCGTAATTCATAACTTCCAGGCCCACGGCGGATTATACATTCGGCAGTTAGGTTAGTTCTAACTTTCACCGCAAAAACACGTGCCCCGCATCCTCGACGCGCACGCTGGACTTGCGGCGCGCGCCTGTCGCGACGTTGTAAGCGACGAGCAAATGATCTTCCACGAGCAGGATTTCTTTCTCATCGAGCCAGCCGACGAGCGAGGCACGCGGCACAAATGCAATGCGCTTCGGTGCATCGCCCAGGCTCTTCACTTCAACAGCGGGCAAGTCGGCTAGCGCTGAGCGAATGTGTTTCGACTCCTCCGGATTGGCCTGGCCCTGTTCTGACAACTGAATGGGCTGGTTCGCCTTGGCGGTGGAAACGATCGTCATCGCCACAGAACTGTTATCCGGGGAGAGCTTCGCATTCGACGTGGAGAAACTCACATCGTAGTCAGCATTCTTGTAGGTTGCGAGCTCATCGAATACGGTCTGCGTCTTGCCATCGGCCAGCACCAGCGTTTGATCGTCGCTTTGATTCGACCATCCGCAGCAGGCGGAGTCGGGGATTGCCTCCACCACAACGTTGCCTCCTGCTGCCGCATCCAGCACCTGCTGCAACGGCTCCGCGAGCAGGGCGCCGGTCCACTTCCCACCTTCTTCCTGATAGCGCGTGCTCGCTTTATACGTGGCGCCGGTTTGCCCGGCGATGAACTGGGTCAGCAGGAAGAACTTGTCCACACCGCTCTGCGGCGTCCATACCACGCCGTACGGACAACTCTCCTCGCACGATCCGGTGCTGCATTTGCATTCTGGGATCTTCATTGTGGCCAAGTCTTCACGGCCTTCACCACTCAAATCCGTGACCCACGCCTGCCATGTGGTGGTGGTCGAGAGATCCACATTCTCGCGAGCCAGCCGCCGCGCCTGGTTCGCGAACCAGAACAGGTGGGCCCCACCTTCGGCAAGGAGCACCGTGGGCGCGGACTCGGTCACGACCTGATTCGATCCTGCCTTCCCCAGTTCTCGCTTCACTCCGAGGTCGATCGTTGTGGCAGCGTGCCGGTTCCAGAGCCACGCTTTGTGCTCAGCGGCGGCATCCTCGTCTGACAGCGGCAGCGACACCGCGGGCGCAAACAAGATCTGGCCAAGATGATTGACCGAGATCCGCTGCGGGGCCTGCGCGGCTTCGGGCGGCATTTTTGTGGTCTGCCTCACTGCGAACGTGGCTGGATCGTACTCGACCATCTCCCCCGACGCTCGCAGCACCCATAGCCGCTGACTCTGGCCCAGCGCCGAAGTGGTCAGCACGGCCAGCACCCCCAACATTTGCAACGCTTTTTGCATGAGGTTATTTATACCGCAGAGACATGACCTGCAAAGTCTCAGCGCAGCATGATTCCGCGTACAATATTTCCACCACCAAAGAGACTCTCATGACCACTACGCATCCTCCTCGCCCGCAAGCCGCAACCGAAATTCCGGCCGTCCCGCTCACTACCGAAGGATACAGCGTCCTTCATCAGATGCTGCGTTTTCGCCGAGCGGCGTGGCGTGCCTTGCCGGACGCCGAGAAATCCGCGATCGCAAAGGAAGCTTCCGATGCCCTCGCCGCGATGGAGAAGAACTCCGCCGGGCAATCCGCGCTTTTTTCGCTGATCGGCCACAAGGGCGACCTGATGCTGATTCACTTCCGCAACTCGTTTGCGGATCTGAACCAGGCCGAACTGGCGCTGGCCAATCTGCGCTTGAGCGATTATCTCGAGCCAACGACTTCGTACTTGTCGATCATCGAACTCGGGCTGTACGAGTCCACCGTGAAGATTTATAAGGAGCTCACCGATCAGGGCATTGAGCCGCATTCGGACCAGTGGAAGGCCGAAATCGAGTGCAAGCTCAACCGGCATAAAGAGGCGATGCATCCGCGGCTGTTCCCGGAGATTCCGCCGAATAGGTACGCGTGTTTCTATCCCATGGACCGCCGCCGGGGCGAAGACAAGAACTGGTACATGCTGCCCATCGAAGAACGCGCGCGGCAGATGAACGAGCACGGCATGGTCGGACGCCGCTACGCTGGCGAAGTCAAGCAAATCATCACCGGCTCGATCGGATTCGACGACTGGGAGTGGGGCGTCGATCTCTTCGCCGACGATCCGCTGGTCTTCAAGAAACTTATTTATGAGATGCGCTTTGATCAGGTAAGCGCCGTCTACGCGCTGTTCGGGCAGTTCTATGTAGGCGTGCGCGTGCCGGCGGCGAATCTCGCCCAGCTGCTTCGCGGTGAACTGCCCAAGTAAATCGAGCCAAAATCTTTCACCACAGAGGGCACAGAGGAACACAGAGAAGATCTCTGCCGCCGTGCTGATTTCGGTTTCATCGAGTAAGGAGAACTTATGTCGACTCTCGGCCTCATCGACTACAAAGACGCCAGCCCGGAAGTTCGCGTCATCTATGACGACATCATGGCGACCCGCAAGACGGACTGGATCAATAATTTCTGGAAGGCGATCGCGCACGATCCCGCAACGCTGAAGCGCACATGGGAAGACATCAAGCAGATCATGGCGCCCGGCGCGCTCGATCCGCTCACCAAAGAAATGATCTACGTTGCGGTCAGCGTCACCAACCAGTGCAACTATTGCATCGCCTCGCACACCGTATCGGCGCAGAAAAAAGGCATGACCGACGCGATGTTCAAGGAGCTGATGGCAGTCGTCGGTATGGCCAACGAGACCAACAAAATGGTGACCGGGTACCAGGTCGAGATCGACGAACAGTTCAAGAAGGGATAGCGAAGGCCAGTCAATCACGGTGTTCGAAGAGGTAACCGGAGCCCTCAACTCCCACTCGCGGGACGCTGCTCACGGCGTATCATAGGAGAGTCCGGAGGTGCTCTATGATGAGTACCACGCCATCTGTACGGTACCGGCTTCTCCTCTCTGGTGTCGCCTTTTTCGTGGTCCTGATCGTTGGCTACGGATCCGACCTTGTCCTGGCCAGGCATCCTGACTGGATGATCGCCGACGACCTGATCCTCGGAATCGCGGCAGCCCTGGTTGTCTTCCACTACGAGAAGGAACGCACCCGCTTTTTCGCTGACAAGTTGCGCGTCATCCGGGACATGAATGCATTTGTCCGCAATGAACTGCAGATCTTGTACGCCGCGCTAGAACGGCCCGAAAAGATGAAGGTGACAGCAATTGAGCGGAGTGTTGAGCGCATCGACTGGGCGCTCCGCGAGTTGCTGCCCGGCAGACATACCCCAGAAGTCTCTTCGGTAAATCGAAGCGGCGAACTTTCGGAGGACCGGATCGAGCGCTCCGCCTGAGTGATTGCTCCAGGCCCACTTCTCGCAAGGGACGCGAGAAGTGGGGCACCCAGAGTTTCAGTCAGCGTTCCGTTCTACTTCGAACTTCGTTTCGCGGCGTGCTTGGAAGGCGGCATCACACCCTTTTCCGGATGCTCCTTCTCGATCACGTCGGAGAGTTTGTGCAGGGGTTTGTCGGCGGCCGAGGAGAATTGCGGGCCAATCTCTGGCACGGTTAGCCCCTGCGCGGTGTACATCGCCTGGTTGAATGTTGATCCCGACTTCGCCGCGGCCACCGCGAACACGCCGTGCGGGACTCCGTTGTTGAAAACCGTCGCGAAATAGTCTCCAACCATCAGCCCGTTCTGCGAGTTGGGCAGCCACTTGAGTTGCATCGGGCCAGCCAACGTCACCGCAGCATTCCAGGTTGTTCCGCCGTTGTGCGAAGAAACATAACCGACAAAGAGCTGGCAGGTCGACGCCGTGCAGCTGGCCTTTGGATAGTAATAGTAATGAATGGCCACATGCGCGGTCGCGCCAGAAGTAGCCGGGTCGATGCCGATGCCCGGCAGGAAGTGATCCACAGTCGTGGTAGTAGCGTCGATGGGGACCCGTGTCACCTTCGACCACTTCACGCCGTCGCTCGAGGTGCTGTAGACCAGATCGTTGGTCGAGCACTTGGTGCGGAAGCGACAATCTTCCCAGACCACCCAGACCGCCCCCGCGCCATCGACAGCGGCGCTGGGCAGCGGACCGCTGCGAATGCCTCCAGCATCCGTGTGACTCTGCACAGTGGAAATCGAGACGGTCTTCGACCAAGTCTTGCCGCCGTCGGTCGAGGTGAATGCCGACATGCCACTCGTCTCGATGGGCACGACCACGGTTCCGCTGGGCTGCACCAGCGGCTGGCCGCCGATGCCGAAGGCCTTGTTCGCGGTGCCCGCGGCCGCGCTCCAGGTGAGACCGCCATCGCTGGAGGTGCTCATGAGGATCCCATCTCCGTTGGCGGGATTGTCCCACTCCACGTAGCAATTGCCGTAGAACGGGCTCGTGGAAGTGCTATCGCACACGATCCAGTTCTTGTCGGAACTGCTCACGTTGCCGCCGACATTGACCGGATTGTCCCAGGTAAATCCGCCATCGGTGGAGCGGCTTACCACCACGGCGGGAGTCTGCTTCGTGTTCGAAATCGGAAGGGATGCGATGATCCACACGCCGTGCTTGGCGTCAAACGCGACTGCAGGATCGCTGGCTGCGTCATAAGGGCCGCCGCCATTGCCGGTGGTCAATCCCGGCAGGAATCCGTTCGACCAGGTAGTGCCGCCATCGGTGGAAGTGGCCCAACCGATCGCGGTCGCGCCGCCGGGTACGATGCGCCCGGTTTGGAAGGCGGCCACCAGGGTGGTGCCGTTGGCCAGCATGTGGGGCTCGACTTCGGTGGCGTGCTGCCCCGGGCCGATCGTGAACGGGTCGGAACTGATCTGCGTGAGCGTGGCCGCAGGAGCCTGCGCGCGCGCGAGCGGAGCATGCAAGCATACCGTGCCGAGGGCAGTCGCCAGCAAGGCAGACAGGGTCTTTCCAAAACGACAACCAGAGAGAATGCGATTCATGGGCTTCCTTAATTACATGTAAGTGATTTGCACGCCGAGTCGCCACGAAGATAGGCAGGGCATCCGCGGGCCGGGACCTTTGCGCGATCTTTAGTCGCGCCGCTGAACATATCCCGGGTTCGGAGCCTGTGTCAATGTGAAGAGCTTTGCAACCTTTGCGCGAGTGAAGATCGACGAGCAGATCAAGAGGTGATGCGTCGCGTTCCTGGCGAGAGGGTGGGGATTTTGAATTCGTCACCGCATGTACTTATTTCTTGCGCCGCTCCGCCTTCCACTCGTGCGCCTTCATATCCACCTTCCGCCCGCGGAAGCGCACCCCCTCTGCCTCGAGTCGAAAGCGCTGCTCCAAGGCCGAATCACCGGTCAACTTGATCTGTCCGCCCGCGCCCAGCACGCGCTGCCAGGGCAATCCAAATCCGCGATGCAGCACTTGCGCGACCATCCGGGCCGCTCCGGGGAAGCCTGCGGCCTTCGCGACCGCACCGTAGGTGGAAACCTTTCCCTGAGGAATGGCGCGAATGGCTTGCTCAATGCGGAGCCGCGTCTCGCTGGTTTTTTCTGATGCTCTCTTGGATTTTTTCATCCTGAGCGACGACAGGCCGGCTCGCGATCGAGCCGGCCTGCAAAGTTTTGAACGCGAAAGCGCGGCTATGGTTCCGGGGACCAATTCCGGGCCAACACGCTATGCCACCTGGCGGAAAGACTCCAGCGCGTCATACTCGGAGTTACGTACGTCAAACACCGTCAGCAGCTTGGTGACCTGCATCAGGTCGCCTACGCGCTTGGTCAGGTTCGCCAGTTTGATGACGCCGCCGGCATTGTGCGCCGTGGTATGCAGCGCCACCAGCGTGCCCAGTCCTCCGGAATCGATGTAGTTGATGTCGCTCAGATTGAGGACGATGCGCTTCTGGCCTTCCGCTACGGCCTTTTTCACTTCATCCCGCAGCAGCGAGGATTCTTCGCCAAACACAATCCGCCCGCTGCACTCGATGGCCAGAATCCCGTCCACCGTTCGCTTCGTCAGTTTCAGTTGCATAAAGACCTTCCTTCGCGGCCGCTTGAAAAGAGGCGCTGCCGCGCCCGCACGAAATCCCGGTGCGACTAGCCTATCTCGCTCGACCCTGGTTAGCAAGCCCGAGCGCGTAGCTCCCAGGTCTCGCAAAAGAGGCGAGACGTAAGGCACCCCTCCCTTCACAACTTCAGCGTACGATCCTCGACAGCGGCACCTCGGGCCGATCATCCCGTATAATCGTCTCTTCGCCCTCATGAGTTACACCGTCCTGGCGCGCAAATACCGTCCGCAGAAATTCTCCGAGGTCATCGGACAAGAGCACGTCACCCGTACGCTGCAAAACGCTATCGAGCAGGGACGCAGCGCCCACGGCTATATCTTCAGCGGCCATCGCGGCATCGGCAAGACCACCGTGGCGCGCATATTGGCGATGGCGCTGAATTGCCGCTCCAAAGATCATCCCGTGCCTGAGCCCTGCGGAGTATGCGAATCGTGCACCGAGATTCGGGCTGGCAATGCGGTCGACGTGATTGAGATCGATGCTGCCACCAACCGCGGCATCGACGAAATTCGCGAACTCCGCGAAGCTGCGCGCTATCGTCCGGCCCGTGACCGCTTCAAGATTTACATTCTGGACGAAGCGCACCAGATCACGGATGCCGCCTTCAACGCTCTGCTAAAGAC
>Ga0075029_100001201_pt1 | contig 14863 bp, 20 predicted proteins | sample LitLauG_LLR_2013_FD_71391 | JGI IMG/M metagenome (GOLD analysis project Ga0075029, IMG submission 71391) | Freshwater sediment microbial communities from North America - Little Laurel Run_MetaG_LLR_2013 | ecosystem: Environmental > Aquatic > Freshwater > Creek > Sediment | place: USA...
GAGCAACAGGAACTTGTCGATTACGTCATGGCGATACTGACCGGAGCGGTCGGCGGAGGGGCACTTGCCAGAAGGTAAATTCGGCGTGGTAATTCCGAGAACCGCGCGGTGCGCCATGTACAAGTGCAAGTTTCACGGCAAAGAATCGCGTTACGCGGTCAAGCATTTCTACGACGACGACCTGATTGTTTTTACTTGTTTGGAATGTGTTCCACCGACTGAAATAGCGAGATTCAAACTCGCAAAGGAAGAGGCACCTAATGGCAACCAACACCGCATCCTCAAACCAAGAGCCAAGCAGTTTATCCAGATCGGTTGAGAAGCGTTTGAAAGCTCAAAAGCAAACGATCAGCGAAGCGCGAACAGCGGCCGTCCTCTCCCGCTGGGACTCTGTGCGCGAGGAGCAACAGAAGTGGCTTGATCCGTTCACGAAACTGCCACTCGAGCGTGCGTTGCAATATCTCGAGGATTTACGCAAGGTGACGGAGCGCGCCGGTTTCATCATCAACGAGAGAATCAACTCTCCAGGTAAGCCGATTCGCTGCGCTGGGACACGGTGCGGGAAAGACGTGTCAGGGACAAATCCAAGCGGAACGCCACGCTACATCGCCGTTGTTTACCAGAAAGACCCGCGCCATCCAGAAATCGGACAAAACCTCTATTTCTGTTCCGAGTTGTGCAAGAATCAATGGGTGCGAGACGGTCAAGGCGCCCGGGGAACTGACGGGAAGTAAATGGACCTTCGCAGAGCGGAAACGTTTTTAGAGAGATTCCATATTCGCGACAGGGACTCTCACAAGCAGATTCCGTTCCGGTTGAACTTCAACCAGAGGAAGATCCATGAAGTCGCGCGGTCCCAGCAAGAAAAGAAAAAACCAATACGAATCCTCGTTGATAAATCTCGTCGAGTCGGCGTCTCGTCTTGGGCTGAAGGTTTGCTTTTCTGTCATTGCGCCTCGCTCCCAAGTGCTCATGATATTATTGCTGCCCACGAGTTTAAGTCCTCAAAAGCTCTGTTCTCGATTCCCAAAGGATTCGCTAAACAAGCCTACTGGCTCGGCTTACGAGATGTCGAAAGAGAAATTACTTTCCCTCATCAGCAAGGGGATTCACTACTCCAAATCATCACGGCGGGAAAAGATACTTCAGGCAGAGGATTTACTCTCGCAGGGCTCCACCTAAGCGAAGCGGCCCACTACAAATCGGCTGAACCGTACACGTCAATCATCCCCGCGGTTTCAAACCACAAAGATACCATCATCATCATCGAGTCCACGCCAAACGGCATGGACGGTGACGGCGAAGTGTTCTACGAAATGTGGATGGATGCCGTCGAAGGCCGCTCGGAGTACGAGTCGTGCTTTTTGTCGTGGACGGATGACCCTGCTTGCGTTGCCGACCCTGAAATCGCAAAAGACGCGCCGATCGACAAAGAAGAGAAAGACTTGCTGAAGCGCGGTCTGACAAAAGCGCAACTGGCGTTTCGCCGGCTGAAAATCTCCTCTCCTGAGTGCGGTGGCATGGTTGAACTGTTCCACCAGGAGTTTCCTGTCACATGGGAAGAGTCGTTCATCACGTCAGGATTCCCGGCATTTGAGGAAGTGGAGAGAAGGTGGGCTGAACATGGCGTCAAAGAACCAAAATTCAAAGGATTTATCGAGTCAACGGATGACGGGACTCTCAAAGTACGAGAGCATGTTAAAGGGGATTTTTGGATCTGGGAGGACCCCAAGCCGGGGCACTATTACTACATCGGAGCGGACGCAGCTCGTGGCGACGATGAAAAGGATGGAAGAGACTTTGCAGCAAATGTTGGATTTGATGGGAATACGGGACGCCAAGTATTCCGCTACGCAGGTCACGTGGTCCCCGAAGTTCACGGCTGCTATCTCAACTCTCTCGGGCGACACTATAACCGTGCGATGCTCAACGGGGAACTCACTGGTGGTTACGGTTATAACACGCTATACGTCGTCAGAGACCTACTGAAATATCCGAATCTCTACCGCTGGAAGGGCAAAGACGACAAAGTAGGCTCATGGGCTTCCGGCAAGAACGCTGTATGGTTTGAGACGACCCAGCACATGAGAACCGTTCTATTTGAGTCGATGCGTTCCGCTCTGCGCGAAGGCGCGGGAACCGAAGGCGAGTACGGGCTCACGATTCACGACGAGTTGCTTGCGAGCCAGATTCGGATGTGTACGCGAAAAGAGACTGGCCGCGTCGACGTGAAGAAGGGCCACGACGACATCCTGTTCGGCGCCATGCTTGCGAACATTGCCATGCGGCAGTATGCTCCACCTAGGTCGATGAACCCCGCAAAGACGTTCGGGAAAGAGGAAGATGAGGAAGTGAAAGTGAAGATGAAGGTTCGCGGCGACCAGATACTTGACGACGCGACGCTCAGTTTGCAGAAGCATTACGAGAAGATCACGCGGAAAGTGAACGCTTACCCCAACGGGGATGAGGAGGATTAGATGCCGTCTCACCAAATTGATTTACAGGATCCGAAGTCGATTGCGCGACTTTTGCTTGCCTTGACGATTGAGAGTGGTGGAACGCTCAGGATTCCAGCGGCGACTTACGATGGTATTGCGAATGGCAGACTCCTTCTCGTAGACTACGACAAGGCGAAGAATGAAATCTGCATTGCGACCACTTCTGAGTGGGGCAGAGTCATGAACGTGGTCCCGGAGGCTTTTCAATGGGTACAACCCCCAGGCGTGTCACCGAGAGAAGTGGCGAGAACGGAAGCGGAGCGGGTGGCGGCGCGAGTGACCGTAAGGGACGAGGAGCAAGCCGCGCTGTTCGAGGAAGAGATGGTGAGGAAGAGAGCTGTAGCGGAAGCGGTGGCCGAGGGGAAATCTCCGCTGAAGATAAGGAACGTAAAATAAAAGAGATGCTGGACGCACTCACTCCCGAGGAGATGCTCACGAATATCGGGATTGAGTTCAACGAATTGCGTGAGACCAAGGGCAAAGTGTACGCCTGGAAGAATTATCAGAAGCGGCTGATGCAATTCTTTGGGAAGTTGAGTGCTCTCATGAGCCCGAAAGACATCACGGAACTCTGCATGAAGATCGAAGAGAACGTCAAGACCGAAGGCGGCGGAAACGAAACGCCACTCGAGGAGTGCAGAAAGTTTCTGGAAGGCCCGGAGATTAAGCCGAAAGTGGGACGGCCCGAGAAGGTTCACTGATGGAATTAACCAATGAAACTGTGGTCATTTGCCGTTACTGCGTAAAGCGGATGCAAGTTGCGGAGACTGTCTGGAATGAGGACCGTACCAAAGTAGTCGCACAGCGATATATTTGTGGATGCCAGTCCCCGCCGTTTCAGTGTAATATCCACGCAGGCGACAAGCACCAGGAGAAGTCCTGATGGCGTATACCCAGTTCAAGACGATGGCGAGCGGTTCGCCAAAGACGGACAACGACACTTCTGGCAAGGATATACGCTCCCGACAAATCGACGAACTGATTCGACTTTCAGAGACAGAACGCCGCGAAACGTATGGTCCGAACTGGGACCAGGACTGTAAAGATTTCTACAATCTGTTTGAGGGAACGAGTCGCATCCCTTCCTACCGTCCAAGAATCAAAGCCCCGCAACTCCAACTCCTGCTACTCCAAGAAGCTGCCGAAGCGACCGACACAAACATTCGCGTTTACATCCACAAGAAAGACCAAAGAGACAGGGACCGCGAGAAGGCGTTTCAGGAGCATTGGAAGCGCGAGTTCATGGGCCTGCAACTTCTGATGGCTCAGGTTTACGCTCAGTTTAGCGGAGCATCGTTTCTGCAACCTGGCTTCGATCCATTTGCAGACAAAGGCAGAGGAAAGGTTTGGCTGAGAGCGCGCCAACAGGGAAACGTCTACTGCGACACGTCAAGCCCGTGGATGGAAGATTGGTCGTGGCAGATCATTGAGGACTACGTTCCCCTTGACCAGATTCGCAAAATCAATCCTGATCATGCCGAACAGATTCGCAGAGCAACTGGAAAGTCAGCGAACCTCGCCGGTGGACCCGCGGGGCAAATGGAACTTCCTCCAGGTCCGATGACAATTACGGCGCGCGGCATACCTGACGGCGACCAATACACGACAGACGGACTGATGCGGAAGCGCACTTTGTACTGCATCGACACAACTCTCCGCGAACCCACAGAACGCGAAGTGAAGATATTCGAACAGAAGAAATATCCTGTACCGGAAGCCTTATTCAAATACCCGCACGGCCGCATGATTGTCGACGTCGAAGGAATTATTCTGGTCGACGGCGACTCACCTATCCCTCTCGGAGAGATGTGGCCGGCAATCCCTGTGTGGGCTCTGCCACCGTGGAATACGGTCTGGTGTCCCGCGCCGATGAAGTATACGAAGTCCTTGCAGGACGCCGCTGAACAGCAAATGACGAACACGTTTGAAAACGCAAAGCGTCTCAATCAGGGCATAATGATCATTCACGAAACGACCGGATTGACAGCGAACACGGTCGGCGGATTGCCTGGGGAAGTGGTCGTCGTAGCGGCAAACTCACAGCCCGGACAAGGCATCGAAGTGAAGTACCCTCCCGCGTTTCCTCCGCAGATGATTACCCTTCCGCAAAGCTATCTCGCCCTACAAAAAGAATTGAGAGGCGCAACCGCGGCACGACAGGGAAATCCCGGCGCCGGGAATGTTGGCCCGGATCTATTCGAAGCTGCCGTCGCACAGTCTCAGGGCTTGCCTCGCCTGACCGCTCGCCTGTTCTCATGGTCGATCCAGAAAACCGTTGAGACGCTTTTCTACATGATGAGCAAGTTTTACACGAAAGAGATGTCTTTCCGCGACAGGGATAAGGTCATCAAGTGGGTCCCGGATTCGGCTACGGACGAGTACGAAGTGCAAGTACCGGAAGGCGCAGTTCGCCCGATGAGTGAAAGCACTTTGCGCGGCATGGTTATCGAACTGAAGAAATCTGGAATGATCGACACGCGGCACGCGCTTGAAATGCTGGACGTTCCTGACGCGGATGAAATCGCCGATGCCGTCGAAAAGGAAATGGCCCTCGCCGCACTCGCCAAGGGAGTGAAGAAGTGACGATTGAAAAGGCGATCAAGGTTTTGGAAGATTTGGCGGAAGAACCTACCTGTCCGAAAAAATTAAGACGGGCAATTAACCTTGTGACTCTTGACAACTCCTCACACGTCCAGAAAGTTCATTTTGTGAAATGTTATTTGCACAACATGGATTCGCTCGAAAGCAAAGACATAAAAATACTGCAAGAGGCAGTACAGTGAGTCGGTTCGCGGAAACGCATACAACCATACTTCCACACTTTGCAACTCCCATTTCCTACCACTGGGTTTCGACCGCACGCGCAGCAAGAATCATGGGACGCTCGGAACGCCTGATGCGGTATTGGTGTATTCGGGGACGCTTTGCTTCACTAAACATTCCGACATACAAAGACGCAAGCGGGCGTTGGTGGATTCATCTTTCTGAGGATGAGTGAACGCTGTATCTCGGAACAGTAGGTATTGCCAAGAGTTAGCTTGAGTCTCCACACTCTCCCCGTGGAGCAAAAAGCCCTAATCCAACTGGACGCCATAAACCACGGCGATTTCTATCTCGCCCAGGTTGCAATAGATGGTGTGCCCTGTGTGCCGTTTTTCGCGCACAAATCGATTAGGGAGCAATTTCCAAAAGAAGAAGATTTTATGGCCTATCTGTTTCGGATGGGCGAGCAAACTATCCGTAGCTGTGGTGACGCGCGAAATCCGCTGCCAGCGGAAATCGTCGAGGGGAGAATCAACTGATGCGTGGACGCACAATGGGCAGGACTGGCGCAATTCGCGGTCGTCATGACCGGGATACTTCGGCTCGCAAGGGCCGTCGTAAGGGTGGCAGGTAAACTCAGTGTTTCGGTGATTATTTGCGATCCGTCCGAAAGGGCGTAATCACCGGGAAAGGAGCGCATATGGCACGCAGAGGTCGGAAGCACCGCCGCGGCGGGAAGCGCAAGTAAGTGAAAATCTGAGAGGGTTGGGCACGGTAGAGGGGGAGTCGGATAGGCTCCCCATCTCCCAAAGGAGCGAAGATGGCAAAGAATGAAGGCGTTACCACAAAGCTCAAGAGCGGCGGGTTCACGGAGTTGATCACTCCGCTGAACGAAGAGGGGAACCGTACCGGGAACGATCCCGATACGCACAACGTCCTGTCGGACTTCGACGTTCCCGATCCGCTCGGCATCACGCATGGATTGACTGGTTCGACTGGCCGCAAGGGTGGCGGAGCGCCCCCGAAGAACAAGTAAATGGGCGGCAACATCAATCCCGGCATGATCCTCCAGATGCTCAAGTCACAGAGCGGAATGGGTGGAGGCGCGCCGGGTGGAGCGGCAACAGGCGGTCCCTCGGCGGATGAAGGTGCAGGGACAGCGGTCCGGGAGTTGCAACAGAGCGACCCCGACTACGCTCTCAAGACGGTGAACGAACTGAAGAAGCAGATTGCAGATTTGATTCCAGTTCTGGCTTTCAGGGCTCCCGCAGCGTCGAGAAATCTGGTGAGTTGCTTTCGCGGTCTCGATGGAGCCATCAAGGAATTGCAGCAAGCTCAGGCAACAAAGAACGCAGTAGGGCCGGCACTTGGCATGAGTGCTGTGCCAACACCTCAGCCTCCGGGCGGTACGGGTGCTCCGGACCTGATGAAGTCAGCAAACGTAGGATTGTGAGGAAGAAATGACGCTTCAAGAATTGCTCGCACAAGCCGCCGATGATGTCGAAATCAGTTTTGGCGACCAGAAGATCAAAGCCGGGGAAGTGAAGAAGTTTATCGGTGGCGTGGAAACAGAACGCCGGAATTACGAGACGCAGAGGCAGAAGGCCGAACGTCTCGCGCAGGAAGCGCAAGGCATCATGGAAAGCCTGACGAAAGCGCAGCAAGAGATTGAAAGCCAGCGCGCGCCGAAAGAAGTGAAGAAAGACGACTGGCGCAAGAATCCTCTGTACGAAGAATTGGTCCCCATCCTCGACATGGCCGCGCAAGCCGCGGAAGAAGCGCGCAACGTTGCCAAGTCCACCAAAGCCGAACTCGACAAGGCCTCCGCTCTTTATGCCGTTGAGCGTATGCGGAACGAGTACGAGCGTGCCTCGAACAAGCCAAAGGACCGCCGCTTCGAGGATCTTGTCACCGAGGCGATTCAGGCAAAAGAGTTCGACCAGTACGGGATGCCGACGCTGGCGAAGGCGCTTGACCGTTACAACCTGCCCGACCTGATCAAGTCCAAGCAGGAAGAGGCAGTAGCCGCCGCGCGCAAGGAATGGGAGCAAAAGCAGCGCATCTCCGAAACTTCGAAGCCTGGGAAATTCCAGACGCGAGCGAAGGGCGAGGCTCCCATCAAGAACATCAATGACCTCACCTCGGATTTGCTGGCGAACGATCCCGAGATTACAAAAATCATGAACGGTGAGGCGGTCTAATGGACCTGCGAGATCAATTTCCTGATTTGTTCTTCGACATCAAGCAAGTCGAAGAAAGAACGCCAAAGGCAGTTGTGCCTTCGGTGCATCAGGTGATCTCGAAAGTGCTCGCCAATAGCGGGATTTCAAACACCGCACTGGCAAGTGACATCTCGACAGCGGTTGACCAGTATTATCAGCAGTTTGGCAAAAAGAGTTAAGGAGACGGCGATATGGCATCCGTAATCGGAACAGGAATAGCGACACCTCCAGCACAGCTAGTCAACACGGTCCAAGCGATCGTGCAGAAGTACATCGCTCCGGTCGTGGGCGATCAGGTACTTCTGCCCTGCCCGACGTTTTGGGCTCTTGTTCGCAGGGGCAAGAAGATGGCTGGCGGCGCGCTTGTCTACCCCGAGTTCTTCCAAGAAGAAACCACGGGCGGCGCGTACTACGGCGCGCAGTTGCTCAACACGGCGTTGCAAGACGTCGTGCAGCCTGCCGAACAGCAATGGCGCTTCTACTACGAAGCCGTCGTGCTGCCGTACACCGACATCATCCTCGGCCGCGGCGGATATGCTGGCGTCGACATCGTTCGTCAGAAGTTCCAGACGGCTGCTGGCTCGTTCATGCAAAAGCTCGCACGCGCACTCTACGGCGTCGCGCCGCAGAACACTCCCATCGACATCGACAACATCGACCAGTGGATCGGTCAGACGACCAATACCATCGCTGGCATCAACCGGTCGACGGCTGGCAACACCTTCTGGCAACCACAGGCAAACGTCTCTGGCGGCTCCGCGGCTCTTTCGATTGCGAACGCAGACGCGGCTTATTGGTCGACCGTGTTCGGCTACGATGAACCGGACATCATGGTGATGGACAACACGCGGTACGCGAACTTCAAACAGGCGTTCCAGGCGACCACGCGCTTCACCGAGAACTTGCAGGACAAGGAAGCATTGCAACAGGGCTTCCGCTACCACTTCCTGTTCAACAACTGCGTCGTGCTCGCAGACCGCAACTGCCTTGCGAACGTGGCGTACATCATGAACTCGAAGTACATCTTCCCGGTGTTCCACGAAGCCGACTACTTCGCCATCGATCCTTGGGTGAAGCCGTCGAACCAGCGCGTCCTTGTCAGCAACATTTACCTGACCTGGCAGCTTGCCAATCTTTCGCCGAGAATGGGTTGCAAAATTACAAATATTAACTAAGGCGGGGATGATAGAATTTACAGCATGAAAAAGTTCATCCAATTCGAACGAGAAATAGAGCCGATGGAGTGGCTGAGAATGGCCACCCTTCTTGACACGGAAGGTTCTATTCAAATAAAGCGGCTAGAATCCGCCGTTCGTCACGGTTGCCGAAATGCCAACCACCAATTACAGGTAACAGTGACAAACACTGACCCGCGCATTCCTCTCTGGTGTAAAACTGTTTTTGGTGGAAGCGTTACATTTCGTCATCCTCCAAAAGCTCACCATAGAAAGATTTATCGCTGGACCTCTGGTACAGCACGGGCATGTGCCGTGTTAATTGGGTGCTTACCATACTTTCTTATCAAAAAAGATCAGGCCGAGGTTGCAATAGCCTATCGGGACACGATTCGAAATTGCGGAAAAGCTGGACATACCCAAGAAGTTTTTGAAACGCGAGAAGTTGCTCGCATAAAACTTCAGGAATTGAAACGCGAAGAGTTTGAGCCAACAATGGAGCACGCAGAAGTTCTGGCGCAGTTGGACCCAAGGTCAACAAAGAGGTAAGGGAGAGCAAAAATGTCGATCGTGAACTCAGTATCAACGTACACCGGAGTAGGAAACGAGCTCTACACGTCTGTCAACGTCGTTCTTTCAGGAACGGCGCAACAGACCAAGACGGTTCCGGCGACAGGCTCTTTCTCGCCTGCCGTCAACCGCGGGTACTGGCGCTGTAAGGTTTACAACGGTGGCGGCACCTCGCCAACTTTGACGGACCTGACGGTAAACGGCTACGACGGCACCAATACGGTCGTTGTTGACAACTTCCACCCCGGAACCGCCTCGACGTTAAGCGCGACGGCATACGTTGACGTGTTGAGCGACTTCCTGTTCGACTACACGACCGCAGGCGGCGGCGCCTCTGGCTCGCTCTTGCAATACGGCGCAACCGTCCTCCAGTTCCTTACGACGATGGGCGGCACTTCGCCAACGGCAACCGCCGATTACGAAGTTGCGGCACAGCCGTAAAACGATTGACGAGAGAATCCCTTTCGGGGCTTTTGGGGCGTGACAAGCTCCAGAAGCCCTTTTTTATTTAGGAGCGAACGTGCTAGTCGGAGACCTGATACAAGCGATTCGAGAGGCAATCACAGACCAGCCACAGTACATGGCCGCGCCTGCAAGCCTTATCGCGAACGCAGCTAACCTCACTGGCGGCACAGTACCCCCTGGCACGTATTTTATCGTCGTTACAGCGGTCAATCCGTGGGGGGAGACTCTACCCTCTCCGGAAGTGAGTGTGACCGTCACAGCGCCTCAGAACGCTATCCAGTTGACGTTCCCGGGTCCGAACGGCAATAACGGCAATTTCAAGATGTACTTCGGGTTTACGGCGGGTGGTGAGACAGGATGGGTTCCGGTCAGCGGCAATGTGGCGCCATTGAATGTCCTGAGCCTGCTCGCCACGAACTCCGTTTACACGAATGGCGGATCCCCTCCAACACGGCCAACGGCATATCTGCCGGATACGGACGGTGCGGCGGTCGGCGCGTATACGATGTTCCGTTGGCTCAACGATGCTCTGAAGCAGGCGTCTCAGGTGTGCGGTGGACTGTTTGACTATTCAGGCGTTTCGTCAATCGCTGGTCAGCCTCAGTACATTACTCCCGGCCAGTGGAAGAAGATTTCGACTCTTTGGTACGACGGCTACCCTGTGGCAATGGACGATGCAGGCAACTACTTCCGCAGGAATAACATCACGGCGTCGATCCTCTCTTCGGTTGCGACTTCGCTGTTCACGGACCGGATGATGCTCGAGGTGTGGCCGCAGCCGGCGCGAACGGCCGCTCAGACAACACTCGCTTCTCAAATGCTGATCGGGCAGACGACGGCTCAGTTGACTTCCGCAGCGGGATTCTTGCTGGGCAACGGCTTTGTGCAGATTGGCACAGAGATCATGAGCTATGCGGGAATTTCCGGTAACACTCTCCAGAATCTTCAGCGCGGCCTCTCCGGGACGGTACAGGGCGTTATTCCAGCCGGGACGAACGTGCAGGAGTTGAATATCTTTTGGCAGGGCTGGCGCGAGTACAACCCGAACTTTCAGCCTGGGAGTTCGTATGCGGTCGTTCCTGTTCCGCTCGGCTGGGAAACGATTTTGTTTGAGTACGGCCTTGGCCGGATGAAACTCGCGGAACAGGATGTGGGCGAGTATTCGAAGCTCACCGAATCATTCAAGAAACAGTTGAGTGACTGGTATCGAACGAACAAGGTCACGACAGGCCCGCGACAGGTTGGCGACCAGACGCAGGGATTAGAAGTATTGCCGTCACTCGGCGGCGGATGGGTCATCCCGTAAGGAGCATATATGGCGCAAATGACAAAAGCTGAAAAAAAGAGAAGCGATAAAGAACTCCGCGAAAAGGCCACACGGAAAGATAGGCCAATTCCTCGCTTTCCTGATAAGGGAAGTGATCCACGAAATCCCACGTTCTCCGAGTGGCAATCCAAGGAAATTTACCGTGAGGACCAAAAAACAAGTGCAAGGAAAAAGCACCGCCAATTAAATCGAGACGCGCGCAAAGAGTACCGGAAGATGAAGAGGAGAAGCGGAAGAAGATAAACTGTCGTGGCTAAATACAAACCCATCCCGGTTGCGCCATTCCTGAAGGGCTTGAACCTTGCGGCGGATGTGTATACGCAGCCAAAGGGAACATTCCCTCGAGGCTCAAACCTTCTCCTGAACAAGAGAGGCGCACTCGATGTTTGCGATGGAACTCAGATTATTCATGCACTTGGCGGCTTCGTGCAGACCGGCAAGGGCAAGAACACCTGCAACTTCCTGTTCGCGCCGACAGGGGTAAGCCGCTACTACTTGGCATTGATCAAGGTTCTCGACCTCCCGCTTGGACCTCCAAAGAATCTGGTGGCAGCGGATGGTGGCGCAGGCGGAACACTCGCCCCTGGGACCTACTACTACAAGGTGACGGCGCTTGACGGTGCGGGTGGTGAGACGACAGCTTCGAACGAAGCCTCGGTGACGATTGCGGCAAACCACAAAGTCACCCTTACTTGGAATGTGGTCCCGAACGCGGTCTACTACAACATATACCGCGGGACGGTCTCCAACGCGGAGAGCGTTCTTGTATCGGCTTCTCTTCCCGTCTCGCAACCTTCGCTCGGAAATCTCACAGTCACCTTCACGGATGACGGGAGTGCTTCCGGAGCGGCTGTGCCTCTCGCCATTACACAGATTCAAAAGAACTCTTACCCTCCAAACGTCAACGTGATTATGACACTTGCGGCACCGAATCCCGGTTACGGCGCGGGAGCTATTTTCGTTGTGTCGGGCGGTTCAAACGCAACATTCAACGCAACCTATCAGGTTCTTTCCTCACCGACTTCCACGACACTTCTCTGCTCTGGACCGTTCGCTATTTCAGGGTTGCCTTACGGAACAACGAGCACAGGCGGGACAGCCACCTTCCTGACGTCACCTCCGGTTGTGGACACGACGCAACAGACCGCCCTTTTCAAGATGCCAGTTATCGTCGGCAATAACGCAACCCTTCCCGTCCCTTACACTTACGGCGGGAACATCGTGGCACTCTACCCTGCCGACTTGCCGATTCTTCCTGACGGTGGCGGTGGTGGCGGCTCGGGCGGTGGTGGAGGGACTGGCGGTGGTGGCTCAACGGGTGGCGGGGTTACTCCGTCTGGTGGCGTGGCAGGCACAGTCTCTCTTCTGCCTCAAATCGTGCAGTTCACAAACCGCGCGGTGATCGCCCTTGGCAACGGGTATCCTCCGCAACTATTCTCAGATCCTTCGACGCCAACGAATCCAGCGACGACATCTAAAATCTCTGCAATCAGCGTGGATGCGTTCGGCGTAGTCACAGTTACAACAGCAACGCCTCATGGCCTCTCGACCTCGCAATCCGGGTCGAATGTTCAAATCTCTGGAGTTGCCAATACTGTATACAATCAGGTCGGGCCGACACTTCAGGTCGTATCGACGACACAGTTCAAAATTCGCAACCTAACGGCGATCGGCGCGGGAGCGGATTCAACCGGGACGGTGACGACAACCTCGGTAAGCATTACGAGTACGTTCATTCCCGCTTTCCCGACGTGGGCGACCGCTATCCAGTTCAATACGAATACGGTTGTCACGCCAACGGTATCGAATGGCCACTACTACATCGCAAAGCAGGGTGGCGTCACAGGGAACGTGCAACCGACTTGGCCGACAGTGACAGGGGCTCAGGTGTCAGACGGGTCTGTGATCTGGCAGGAAGCGGGACTGACGAATACGGCGGCGCCTCCGCCTCCTGGCGCCGGCCATGTCACGGTCTACGCGGGAAGCCTCTGGATATTCAACACCTCGCCTACAAACACGTCCACGGGAATTGACGGGCCATGCTCGCTCCGAATGAGTGACGTAAACAACCCGAACTCATGGAATCCGATTAATCAGGCGTTTCTCGACAAGGACGACGGTACGGAAGGTACTGGTATTACCGCGTTCACCATCAGCGCACAGGGCATCCCTCCGCAGGGCTCGCTTGTCGCCTACAAGAATTACGCCAGCTATCAGATCGTCGGTGTATTTGGATCCACGAATTTGACCATTCAGCGCGTAAAAAGCGACCTTGGCTGCATTGCGCCACGGACGTTGATGTTCGTACCAGGGTTCGGTATCGGGCGGTTCTGTCACCTCGGCTTTGCGATTTTTGATGGGGTAGAGGACCGGATCATCAGTGAAGAGATTCGACCGCTCCTGTTCCCGACACTCGACTTCGCGGAATCGGACCTTGTGACACTGGACGCCAGCTCGCAATCGCTGATGTGGTCGGCCATGACCTCGAATCCGCCGATGTGGTGTACGGCAATCCCGGTAGGGAACTCAGGCGGTCAGTTGACCGTCATTCTCTGCTACGACCTCGTACTGAAGGCATGGGCGGCACCGATTAACCTGCCGTTTGCGATTGCCACGATGTCCCAGTTCAAGACCATCAGTGCGAACGCAGTAACGATTCTTGGAGGCTTCTCGGATGGGTGTCTATCCCGGTGGCAGGCAGGCGACCAGATGTGGGATGTTGGCGCTCAGGGTGCGCGCGGCCCTTCTCAGGTGGCATGGTCGGTCAAGGCCCCGGATGTGGCAGCGCAAGACACTTCCGAGAAATTGAATTGCCGCAGGCTCGCGATTCGTGGTATTTCTACAAGTGCCGTGTCCCCCGTACAGGTCACTCTGTATGTGAACGGCGCTGCCCAACCCTTTCCTCAGCCCTATCCCATTCCTGCAAGCGGTGACTTCGAAGTATTTGCCTCGTTTATGACTGACGGGCTTAGGTTTAGCGCGAAAGTCAGCGGAAGCGGCCAACTCGAGATTGACAGGCTTGTTTTCCATGTGAGCGGAAAGCCAGTCGGCGCGGCGGCGGTGATTGCATGAGCGAAATAACCGAAGTGATGACAGTTCGCAAGGCGGTGAATGAGGATTTGCCGCGCATCGTCGAAATGGGCAGGCGCTTCCTTCTTGAAGGTCCGTATCACGACCAGTTGAAAGACAACCCGGATAAGGCACTCGAATTTGCGTTCGCGGTGATGAACAAGATGGGTGGACGGATTCTTGTCTCTGAGGGCGATCACGGCGTAAATGGCGTTTTTGCGTTCACGGTTTCTCCGCACGTTCTTTCAGGTGAACTGACGGCAATGGAGTTGATCTGGTATGTGGAGCCTGAAGCGCGCGCCGGTGGAATTGCACTCCAGTTGCTTGCCGAAGCGGAGAAGTGGGCGAGGGAGTCGGGCGTGGAACTGTTTCAGTTGACAGCACCTTCTGAGGAAGTGGGGAACCTGTACCGGTATTGTGGCGGGTACAAAAAGATCGAAGTGACGTACCAGAGGAAACTGTAATGCCGATAGCATCGACAATCGCAACCGTAGCCGCAATCGCTTCCCTCGCAGGAACAGGAATTAGCGTAGGTGAAACGCTTGCCAATCAGCCTGGGAGCTCGACGCCAAAGCCTCCCACGCAAGCACAGAACGATACTTCCGCGGCCGCTACGCGCAAGTCCCAGGAAGCCTCGCTCAGTTCGCAGTTCCCGAATTTGCAGGCTCAGGTCGGTGGCGCACTCTCGCCTGATGCGTATGTGCAGTTGGCTCAGATCCTCTCCGGTCAGGCAGGACAACCCGGAATCGGCGCATCCAGTTCGGACCTGATCAC
>Ga0075029_100001202_pt1 | contig 14855 bp, 13 predicted proteins | sample LitLauG_LLR_2013_FD_71391 | JGI IMG/M metagenome (GOLD analysis project Ga0075029, IMG submission 71391) | Freshwater sediment microbial communities from North America - Little Laurel Run_MetaG_LLR_2013 | ecosystem: Environmental > Aquatic > Freshwater > Creek > Sediment | place: USA...
CCACTGATTCCTCGTTATTCCGTTTACTCCATTAAGCCCGATGTTCTGGTGCTGACCGGGGTTCGGGTTGCGGTCGACGAAGCACGGCGGCTTCGAGTTTCTTGAGTGCGGCTCGCTTCTGCTCCAGATCGGAGTTCGTGTACACTTCCAAGCTAACGCCGATCCCGTGGCCCCTCTGGTCGGAAGCAACCTTCGGATCGACTCCTGCCTTTTTCGAGAGACTGGCGTTCGTTTTTCGCAGCACCTGAAATGACGCCCAGCCGAGGCCGAGTTTCTCCAGCTTTGGCTGCATCGAACGTCGCCAGAGGTTGTCCAGGGAGAGGGGAGTAGTGATCCTCGCCGATGGGAAGACAAAGCCTTCGGCGCTGGGGTCTTCTGCCAGGTCGGCCCACTCGGTAATCAGTTCGAGCGTTCCGTCTCAGATTGCACCTTCGCGCTTCTTGCCGTTCTTCGGGGTGTCGAGCCTTCGCTTGTACACCCGCTCCTCCACGCAGATCGCAGACCCTTCCAGCGACTTCCACCGAAGGGCCAAAATCTCACCGGGGCGCATCCCCTCGAAAATTGCAAAGCGAGCAATGAGCTTCTCCCGGAGGTCGAGTGCCTCCAGGTAAATGTTTACCTCCTCTTCTGTCAGGGGCCGCATCGCCCGGCCTGGTTGACACTTTCTTGGAATCCTCAACTCCGCTGCCGGATTGTTGAGCATGACGCCGTCGGACATCGCGAGCTTGAACACTGCGTTTAGAAACCACCGCAGATGAGCAACCACGCTCCCCGACAGTTCCTTGGCCTTCCAGTCGAGAAAGTCTTGCAGGTCCTCCCGACCGATCGAATGAAGCAGACACCTTCCGAACTCCGGAACGAGATGCGATTTGATGATCTGCTCCGAGGTCCCCGCAGTCGATTCCTTCCAACTGCGACGACAGAACGGAAGGTACACTCCGTCTATGAACTGGGCGAACGTGTAGACCGGCTGTGCCGTCTGGCTGGCACCGCTGTTGATTGTCCGAAGGATCGACGAGAGAGCTGCCTCCGCATCGGCCTTCGTCAACTGCGAGCTGCGCCCCAGTACCTTGCACCTCCGGCAACCGTCCTCCCACCAAAAGGCAACCCACACGCGATGACGCCCGTGCTTGCGGGATTGCAGGCTGCCTTTCTGAAAACGCTTCCGACGCATTTCTATGCCTCTTTCCTGCGTCGAAGGCGGTGATACCTGGCATGTCTCGGATCGTATCACTGTTTGAGCGCCTCGCGGTCCGCGACTTCAAGCCATTCGTCGATCCACTCGCGTTTGATGAGGACACGACGTCCCATGCGGAAGAACCGTACAGGCTTCACGCCGGGCACCTTGCCATTGATCACGTTCGACAGGTGCGCCTTCGAGATCTGTAAGTAGGCGGCGGCGTGGTTCACGCTCATCACGGGCGAATGGCGCATTTCGTTCATGTGTCCCTCGCATCCGACAACCACGCCACTAAGGGAAACGGCTCCTGCACTGACGGCGGGTTGGGTCCCTCGAATCCGAATACCCGCTGTGCGAGACGCTTTACTGCAACCTCACAATACTGCTCCTTCGATTCCGATTGCACGGCGCCCCATGTTTATCGCCGCGACGAGCGTCGTCCCGCTGCCCATAAACGGGTCGAGGATGATCGCACCCTCGGCGCTATATGCCGTGACCATGCGCGAGATTGCGCGAAGTGGTTTCTGATTGGGGCGAAAGGTGACGTTTTCCCGTTCCCACTCAAAGACGTCGCTGATTGCGCTCGGTGGAGGAGGGGGGTACCCTTGGCGAGAAGGTAGGCGGTTTCGTGCTGGTTACGGGTGAAGTGCCCGAGCCCGATATTGCTCTTTACGCAAACGACATGACTGACCGGACGAAAGCCAATACGCTTCCACACCTCCAGGAACATATCCGCGTTAGGCCACCCGTAAAAACTCAAGCAAAGGGAGTTCGGTTTTAAACACTCTCCAGATCTCGACGAAGGCAGGCGCAAGCCATGCGGTCTCCACATCCCCTGCAATCGGTGCCCAATCGCTGCCCCACCTTCCGCGGTAGTTGACGCAGTAAGGAGGGTCGGTGAGGACCATATCTACCGATTCGTTCGGGAGGCTGTGCAAGAGCTGTCGGCAATCCGCGTGATAGATGGCCACGTCTCGATCCACGAAATAGGCTTCTGTAGTTGCCGGTTTCATTACATGGACAGAATGACCGAAGCAGCGAAGCTGTCCAAGTAACGCGTCATGACAGATTTTGTCGGAGGGTGACTCCGTAAGACTCCATTTGGGCCTTCCTTAGTACTCTTCGGGGTTCCAGTGCTCTTGTGTTTGGCGCAATTCGGCGGTACTAACGTCGAGGCGGTTGAGATAGAGATTGTAGAGTGGCGGTCGCCATTCATTGACAACCGTGCCGTGCGTGCCTTCCGGCGCGGGACGTAACAGGTGCCGTTCATCGAGAAGTTCGAGCGTTCGGCGGCTCGCGTCGATCACCTGGGTTCGGGTCAACGGGTCCGGGTCGAGCGTCCGCCACGTGTCGGCAACCACACGAAGGGCTGCAGGCGTGGTGAGGCCGGTGTGATAAAGTGCGTTCGCGATGCGTAGAACGCTCGGTGTTGCTCTCTGGAGGCCCATCCGCAAGAGGCGAGGGTTCGGGCAAGGCCAGACATGCTCGTCGTGATAGTGATCTCGCACGGCGATCGGTTTGTGTTAAAAAACTCAGTGTTAAAAAACTCAGGCTGTTCTTCCTTAGCCCTCCGGCGTAGAATAATGGCTTGACCGCGCCATTGTTTCCTCGCTCCTCCGGTGTGTTGCTGCACCCCACGTCGCTTGCATCGCCTTATGGCATTGGCGACCTAGGTCCTTCGTCGCACCAGTTCCTTGATTTTTTGCAATGCTCCGGCCAAACGCTCTGGCAGGTGCTTCCTCTTGGTCCCACGGGGTATGGCGATTCGCCGTACCAGTGCTTTTCCGCGTTCGCTGGAAATCCATTGCTGATTTCGCTCGACCGGCTGCAGGAACAGGGTCTGCTCGACGCGTCAGATTTAGAAGCCGCGCGGCTTCCCAACACCGAAAGCGTCGATTTTCCGCGCGTGATTCAAACCAAAACTGCCGCGCTGCGCAAAGCCGCCGCTCGGTTCCAGCCGTCGCCTTCCTTCGCCGATTTTGAGGAACAGAATCGCCACTGGCTGCCCGATTTCGCCCGCTTCATGGCGCTGAAGGAGCAGTTCGGCATGGTGGCCTGGCCTCAGTGGCCCGCCTCCCGGCACGCGTCAGAAGAACGCGTCCGAGCCCACACCTTCTTCCAGTTCGAATTCTTTGAGCAGTGGTTGCAATTGAAGCGCGCGGCGAACGCCCGACACATCCGGCTGATGGGCGACATCCCGATTTACGCCGCCGGCGATTCATCGGACGTGTGGGCCGCGCCCTCGCTGTGGAAGCTGCGCGCCGACGGGCAGCCTGCCTGGATGGCCGGCGTTCCACCCGATTATTTTTCCGCCACCGGCCAGCTATGGGGCAATCCGATTTACGATTGGCCCGCTCATGCGGCCAGCGGCTATCAATGGTGGATCGACCGCTTCCGCGCCACGTTCGAGATGTTCGACCTCGTCCGCATCGATCACTTCCGGGGCTTCCAGGCCTATTTTCAGGTGCCTTTCGGCGAAACCACCGCGGTGAACGGCCACTGGGTGGAGGGTCCGGGCGCGCTTTTGTTTGAGGCTGTCGAAAACGCCCTGGGGCGGCTGCCCGTGGTCGCGGAAAACCTCGGCGTGATCACGCCCGAAGTGGAGGCCATCCGCAACCGCTTCGGCTTCCCCGGCATGGCGATCCTGCAATTCGCCTTCGGCAAGGACCCGCAGGCGCCCGACTTCAAGCCCCACAATTATCCGCGCGAAGTGGTGGCCTACACAGGCACCCACGATAACGACACCACCATGGGCTGGTGGAACTCCGAAGGAGGCGATTCAACCCGCACCACCGACGACATCGCCAAGGAGAAAGCATTCGCCAAGGCCTACCTGGGCGCCGACGGGAGCGAGATGAACTGGTCTCTGATCCGCGCCTTGATGGCGTCGGTGGCGCACACAGTGGTGTTCCCGGCGCAGGATTTATTGGGCCTGGGTAAAGAAGCCCGCATGAACACTCCGGCGACGCTGGGAGGCAACTGGCGCTTCCGTTTGCTGCCCGGCCAGTTGGATGAATCCATAGCCGCTCGCCTGCGCGAGTTCGCCGTTTGCTACGACCGCTGAACATTACTTCCCCGCGATCGCATCCGCCGCTGCCTTCGCTATCTCTGGCTGCGCATCGCCTGCCAGTGTTCTTAATATCGGAGCCGTGAACTTCTTTGCCGCTCGCAAATCGTAGACCAGCGTCAGCCTTTCCGACGCCGTCAGCTGCGTGAGGTCCAACGCGGCGAGCTGCTCCGCCGTCCACTCCGTACGCACGTACGCTGTCCCGCCGCCGTTGGGATAAATCCACGCCGGACAGGAAAACACTGCCATCTCTTTGTGCTTTTCCATCACCAGGCAGAACGGACCAGCCATGTTCGAGCCACGCCAGCACACGGGGATAGTCCAGTTATGCTCGGTATTGGTCTGGTCGATGGTCAGCTTAGAATTGGTGCACTTCACGCGGATCGACGGGATACCCGTCTGGTTCAGAAAACTATCGAGCACCGGCTTCGTCCCCGGCAGCGCCGCTTCCAAATCCGCCGTGGATGCGTTGGCGAATTGGTGCGCCTTCAGATACGCCTGCAGCCCGTCGCGGACGCGCGGTTCGCCCAGCCAGCCGTCGAGCATCATCAATATCGCCGCGCCTTTTTGATAAACGATGCCGCTGTACACGCCATCGGTATCCTTGCGGCTGTGCATCTCCAGGCGCACCGGACGCGTTTTCGGACTCGCATCCACCGCCATAATCCGCTCACGCGCGGCCACCTGCGCCAGCCAGTGCCGGCCTTTGGGCTGCTCATAATCCATCACCTTGGCGGAGAACCAGGTGGCGAAGCCCTCACTCAACCACACGTCGTCCCACGTCGCCTGCGTCACCATGTCGCCGAACCATTGGTGCCCTACCTCATGCGCCTGCAACCCACGAATGCGGCGCGATTTATCCTCTTCCACATCCTTCGGCTGCAGCAGCAGGGCGCTGGCTTTGTACGTAATCAGCCCGGGATTTTCCACCGCGCCGAACTTGAATTCCGGTACGGCCACGTGATCCAGCTTGCCGAACGGATACGGGATTCCTGTGTAATCTTCAAGACGCGGCAGCACATCCACCGTCGCCTGCGCGGCGAGCTTGGCCGATGCGCTCTGGCCGCGTTCGGTGATCACGCGGATCGGCGTGCCATGGCCTGCTGGCGCGCCCTGATACACATCAAAAGGACCGACGCAGAAGGCGACCACCTCGGCGGGCAGCGGCTGCGTGGGCGCGAATTTGATCAGCCTGCGGCCGTCGGGCTCCTCGGTTTCAGAAACCTGGGCGGCGTTGGAGAAAGCCTTGTCGCCGCGCTTCACGCGGATCGAAATCTCCCACGGAGTCTTAAACCGAGGCTCGTCGAAACAGGGAAACGCGCGCCGTGCGTCGATCGGCGTGAAGGTTGTGAACGCGTACCACTCGCCCGCGACCTTGTTGCGATACGGCCCGGCCACCGCCTTCTCGTCCAGCGTGCCGCGATAGCGAATCGAGAGCGTCGCCGCGCCGGGCCCGATGGGCGAGGCCAGATGCAACCCGATAAATTCGCCTCCGTCCACCGACGCCGTAGCGGGCAGAGTGCGGCCGCGCCATTCCACCGACGCTTCAGAAGGCGTCAGATCCTTGCCGTTCACCCAGATCACACTCGCCGGCTTGGTGAGTTGCACTTCAATGCGAGCCCAGCCCGTGAACGTGTCCAAATCCGGATCAACGGTGAGTTCGATGACGTGCTTCGTCGGCTTCACGCCATCCGGCAACAGAAAGGCGGGTTGCGCGAAAGACACCGCAGCGCAGGCAAGCAGAAGGAGTGAGCGCATGAGGACGATTGTACGGGAGACTCGGCGTGACTGCCAGGAAACGTCGATACAGCGCACAATAATAATTCTACGAAGCGCGAAAACGGAGCCGCGACCTGCGGGAGCGGTCTGCGTCCATGTTTTCACACCGACTCGCGAGCCAGGGGAAAACACCCCACCATCGAAGCGCGGCGAACGCAGCCACAACTCAGCAGCAGGTAAGCCAGCACATCCCAACGTCCTTTTTGTTGCCCTATCGCGAGCGTCAGAGCCGCACCGGTTGTTAGGCGATTTTATACTTTTGGGAACTCCAAGTGGCCGACGATCCGCTGACAATTTCGAATCGTCTGTCGTTTATCTTTTTTACCGTATATTCACCTCGAGTTGATCCATCTGTAAAGCAGCGATGGGAGCCTAACATCTGCGGTTATCGTGACTTAGACAAAAGTGGAGGAACCTTTGAGCCGAATCGTCCTAAATCGCCATTGTGTGGTCAGTATCGTTGTGACACGCGTGCTCGCGCTCGCTTGCCTTTTTGGTCTCGCCGGATCGTTCGCGGCGTTGTCTGCGCAGGAGAGCTCGGGGTCCATGCGGGGTACCGTCGTGGATCAGTCTGGTAAGAACGTGCCGGGGGCAGCGATTGCTATTCGCGGGCTAGGCAAGAACGCTCCGGCCGCCGTTGCAAATGCAGAAGGTCAGTTCACGATATCCGGGCTGGCTGCTGGCACGTATTCCATCCAGGCTTCGGCGGCGGGATTTGCCGTTTTGGAGCGTCAAGTCACGGTGACGGCCGGGAACGCAACCGAGATTGAGCTGTCTATGAGATTGGCTTCGGTTTCAGAGGAAGTGACCGTTGAGTCCGACGCCGATCCTTCTATAGCGTCGCAGATGGCGCCCATGAAGGCTTTGCTGGACGCGGAGTCGCCTCGCACCGAGATTTCCAGCCAATACGTCCGCCAATACACCACGCCGACTACGGACTATGCCGACATTCTGCAAGCGGCTCCGGGCGTCGTCACCTGGGCTCCTAACGGCGTCGGCAACGGCGATTCCAAAGTCAGGTTTCGCGCCTTCGCCGACGGCACCTTCACGACAACTTGGGACGGTGTGCCCTGGCAGGACTCGAACGACCCGACCCATCACTCGTGGGCGTACGTACCGGCGCCGGCCATCAGCTATGTGGACTTTGATCGCAGCCCCGGCACGGCTTCCGATGTGGGCCCCACGAACTTCGGCGGCTCCGTTCACATGTTCTCGCCCAAAATGGGCGACGACATGTCGTTCAAACTTTCCGAATCTTATGGATCCTTCAACTCCAACCAGATCCTGGGTCAGTTTGACTCAGGCCTTTTCCTCAAAAATAAGGCCAACTTCTGGCTGGAGGCCCACCACAACGAATCCGACGGCTATCTGACTTACGACTACCAGCAGCGCACCGCCGCCACCGCAAAGTTCAACTACAAGTTCTCCGACAGGACTTTTCTCACCCTGATCAGCACAGTGATAGTCGTAGACAGTAACACGCCCGACGGCGATCCCACCCGCCAGCAGATCCTCGATCATGGTCTGAACTACATCGCGGACGGCAACAATTACAACAAGGATGGCACGTGGAACTCGCAATACTACAAGAATTTCAGGTACCACGTGCCGACCGACTTCGAAATCGTCACCTTCGGCCACGAGTTCGGCCATGGATGGAGGTTTGAGACCAAGCCTTATAGCTACTCCTACTCGAACCACCAGCATTTGATGAACGATCAGACTCAGGACTCGCTGCACGAAGTAGTGGTCGGCCCGTCCAGTTGGAGAGACAAGCTGAACCAGTACAATCGCGGCGGCATCATCACGACCTTAAGCCAGGCGTCGAAGTATGGCGTCTTCCGGATTGGCGCGTGGTACGAGTACACAACCACCGACCGTTTTCAGCGAAACGCCGATCCCCGCACGGGGATTGACTCGCCCCTGCTCAAGGACCTCAGGTTCCACGAGAATTTCATTACCAACTCGGCGCAGCCGTATATCGAGTACCAGTTTGTTGGCATCCCCCGGTGGACGATCACCGCGGGGGTGAAGAGCGCACTCTACACGATGGACCTGACGCAGTTTGCCGACGGCAAGGTGGTGGGGAACCTCGGATGCACATCCACGCTGATTGCGGGGTGCGCGGGAATCTCAACGAAACACAGCGCGTACTACAACAACCTCCTGCCCTCGGTCGCGGCCAACTACCGCATCACCAACATCTGGTCGGCGTATGGCCAGTACGGTCGCGGCAGCCAGATTCCTCCCAGCGCAATATTTGATGTGACCGGCGCGCAGGTCGCCGTCACCCCCAAGCCGACCATTGCCACCACCTTCCAGGGTGGTACCGTGTTGAAACTTAGCCGCTTGAGTTTTGATGCGGACGTTTACCACGTCCATTTCGATAACAATTATGCGAGCTATAAGGTGACAGACCCCACCCAGCCTGATTTCGGCGATTCGTACTACTACGCCACTGCGCCTACCAACGGGACGGGCTTTGAGGGGGAGGGCAACGTGTATTTGGGTCATGGGTTGAGCTTCAACTTCAACGGGACGGCCGGCACATTCAAATACGGGCCAACTGCAGCTCAAGTGTTGCGCAATGGCACCACGCTTGCGGCGACCCCTTCAGCATGGGTGGCCGGGCAGCCGAATTATACGGCCTCCGCGGGCGTAACCTACACTGACAAGCGCTGGGCAATCGGTTTCTTCAACAAAGACGTCGGGCCCCGTTACGTGGACAACGGCAACGTCCACGAAGCGACTCAGTTGAACTCTTTTTGGATGAATAACCTGTTCGTCAATTACACGTTGCCCACGAACTCGTTCTTTAAGGGGTCGAAGGTCAAGTTGAGTTTCAATAACCTATTCAACTTTCACGATGTAGTCGGCCTGTCGCCCGGGGTCAGCGCAACCGCTGCCGCAAGCTACGTACAGAGCGGCAGCGATCAGTTGCAACTGCTTCCTGGCCGCAGTGTCATGATCACCTTTGAGGTGGCTCTTACGCCGCGGAGGCGCTAACGGCGCAGCGCGACTCATGCGGACGCAGAGCCCGTAACAAACACGTCTGCCCGTCCTAATTTTGGTGTCATGACTAACCCGGAGCACCGGCACCTCCGATTTCGGGTGAGCCTGAAACCCGCAGGATCTGGACATCGCATCACCGATGGAAGCGGTCCCAATCGAGCCAACTTGGTCCGCCGAACACCAGATCGGAATCGTCGACGCCAAAATGTGGTAACGGATTGGACTTCCTGGCAAAACGCTGTGGCGGCAATAAAGCTAACGCTGGCGAGTCCGAATGGTGCCCCAGGCATGCCGCGATGTGTTCTGGCATGCAGCCCTGTAGCATCGAACTTACACCTGGGCTTGCTGGGCTCACTGGCTCGCGGTGCCGCTGTTCCTTCGCTTGACTATTTCGCTGCGCCCGCGAGCGCGTGGCTGGGCGTGGGCACCTTCTGCGGACTGGTGAAACGCAGCGCTCCATCGTCGATGGCGGACCACTTCATCGCCTTCATGTCCTTAAAATAATTTTGGTTCACACGCCACGGCGCCTTTGAGCCTTGCTTCGGCCATCGCTCCAGCGCTCGGGCGACGTAGCCGGAGCTGAATTTCTCCACGAACGGCGCAACGGGGGCTTCGCCGCCTGCCTCCGGCGTCGCTTGTTTCGCGCCCTTCGCGTCCATGTAATTCAGCAGACGGCAGACGTAGCTGCAAATCAGGTCGGCCTTCAGGGTCCAGGACGCGTTGATGTAGCCGAAGATGGCAGCCAGGTTCGGCACGCCGGAAATCATCACGCCTTTATACGCCAGCGTATGCGCCGGATCGACGCGCACACCGTCCACGGTCAGGTCCATGCCTCCGAACGCCTGCATCACCAGCCCGGTCGCGGTCACCACGATATCGGCGTCGATTTCCTGACCCGATTTCAAGCGGATGCCGGTTGCGGTGAACGTCTCAATTTCGCCCGTGGCGACGCTGGCCCGGCCGGATTTAATCGCCTCGAACATATCGGCGTCGGGCACCACGCACATCCTCTGCTCCCACGGATTGTAGCGAGGCGTGAAGTGCGTGGCCACGTCGTAATCCGGCCCCAGTTGCTCCTGCACCTTCTTGACGATGCCCGCCTTGGCCACCTTCGGGAAGCGCTGCGAGAATTGATAAATGTAGGTCATCAGCGCAACGTTCTTCCAACGCGCCAACTGGAACGCCAGCTTCGAGGGCAAAATTTTGCGCAGGAAATTCGCAACGGCGTCCTTGCCAGGCAGCGAAACGACGTACGTCGGCGAACGCTGCACCATCGTCACATGCGCTGCGGTCGGCGCCATGGCAGGCACTAGCGTGACGGCGGTGGCTCCGCTGCCGATGATCGCTACGCGCTTGCCCGAATACTGCAAATTCTCCGGCCATGCCTGCGGATGCACCACCGTGCCTTGAAATTTATCGATGTTCGGAAACTCCGGCGTGTACCCCGCTGAGTAACGATAATAGCCCGCGCAGGAGAACAGAAAATTCGCCTCCAGCGTGACCTTTTCGTCGCCGTGCATGGCGTGGATGGTCCACATGGCCGTTTCCGACGACCAGTCCGCGCTAACAATGCGGTGCCCGAAGCGGATGTGTTTGTCGATGCCTTCTTCGCGCGCGGTGGCTTCAATGTACTCGCGAATCTCGCCGCCGGGAGATATCGCGGTGGGATTGGTCCACGGGCGGAAGCCGTAGCCCATGGTCAGCATATCGGAATCGGAGCGGATGCCGGGATAGCGGAACAAATCCCAGGTGCCTCCAATGCGCTCGCGTTGTTCGAGGATGATGTACGTCTTCCTTGGGCACAGTTCGCGAAGATGATGCGCGGCGTCGATGCCGGACAAGCCCGCGCCCACGATCAGGACGTCGAATGATTCCACTTGGATCCCGCCTCCACGGCTTGGGTAAAGATATCACAGATTTTGTGGAGAGAAACAGTGGCCTCTCGCACACCTTATAAGAAGATGCGCCTAATCTTCGCCCTGCTTGCCATTCCATTGTGCGCGCAGATTTCCGTAAAGGACTACGGCGCAACGGGGGACGGCCATACCGACGATACTCCAGCGCTGCAGATAGCGCTCGATACGGCATGCGAGAGCGGCGCAGCGGTCCGCGTCCCGGCCGGGACCTACAACATAGCCTCGCCCCTGATCACTAAATGCTCGCTGGCCATTTCCGGCGACGGCGCGGCCACGACGGCCATCGTGCAAACGGTGCATGCCAAGCTGAATCATGCCATCATAGCGCCGTTTCCCCTTGCGCTTCAGGATATTACGCTGCGCACCGCGCCTCTGAAGACCGACAAAGCCATGGTCGCGGTTTTTCGCAAGGACGAAATTCAGCCCGAGAGTGGTCCCGCCCTCGGCCAGAATTTCAGCTTCGTCCGTGTACATTCGAGCGGCTTCAACTTCGCGATCGACATTGCCGGAACCGGCGACACGGATACGTTGGGCGCGGTGGTGGTCCGCGATTGCGACCTGGCCGTCAGCACGGAGCCGAGGGCGGTGGCGAATCCCGTGAACGTCCGCGACGCGGAATCCTTGACGGTGGAGAATTCGACGCTCACCGGCGACGGGAATAACGACCACGCCATCTACCTGATCGGCGTTCGCCACGTAAATATCCGCAATAACACGATCCGGAATCACGCCGATTCCGCAGTCAAGCTGCTGACCAGAGGCTTTCGCGAGCGCGCGTGCCCTTCGCGCCATGACGATTACACGTCCTGGACCGTCGCCGATAACATCATCGATTCGTCAAAGTTCGCGCTGGCGGCCTATACCTATTGCGACGTTCACCTGCCTGCATTGAATATTTCCGGCAACACGATTACCAACATCCACGACGTTAACGAGAGCGACGCGGCGGCAATGTACATCCAGGCCACATGCCGTTCGGTGATGGAAAACGTCGCGCTCCGCAACAACGTGTTCCGCAACATTTCGCTCAGCGGCGTTTTCCTTCTCTCCAGCATTCAAGGCGGCCGGCCCTGCGCGGATCTGGAGGCGCGCGGCACCATCACGAAATTCATGAGCACGGGCGACCGCTTTATCAACTTCTCCACGGCCTATCCAGGCATGTATTCGGCTATCAGCGCCAACGGCCCGAACGTGATCCGCGTCTCCGTTTCGAACCTCACCGCCGATGGCCAGGGGAACGGACGCAAGGCTCTGAATCTGGGTTCGGTCGCCAACGTGCAAGCGATCGGCACGCGGGAAATGAATCTCGCGAACCGCGCCGCGGCGCTAAGTGAGGCAGCCATCACCCGCCTCCTGCTAAGCTTGCATTTCTGGTAGTTTTTTGGAAATGGAGCAGCAAATCACGTGAACTTTGTCGCCGGAGTGGACTTGGGCGGAACCGCCGTCAACTACACCATCATCAATCAGCAGGGAGAGTTTCTGATCGAGGGCCTGTGCGAGCATCCCGCGCTTTCGGTGCAGGGGCCCGGCGTCTGCCTCAAACAGATCGAAGACGGCCTGCACATCGCCGTGGAAAAAGCGGGCGTCAAGATGGACCAGATCGCCGCGGTTGGCCTCGACACGCCAGGTCCGGCGAGCGCGACCGGAGTGCTCAGCGCGCGCGGCTCCACCAATTTCGTTCACGAACACTGGGCCGGGTACGACATCCGCGCCAATCTCGAGGAGCGGCTGAAGCGTCCGGTGACGTATCTGAACGACGGCAACGCCGGCGCGCTGTGGGGCCACGTTTCGCTGTTCGGGCCGGAAAACAAAGCCACGTCGGTATCGGCCATCATCGGCACGGGACTCGGCGGAGGAATCATCCTCGAAGGCGAAATGGTGGTGAAGGGCCGCAGTGGTTTCGGAGGCGAGCTCGGCCACGTCCTGATCCCGTATCAGAGCATCAAAGGCATTGAGGGTCTGCATCCGGTGTGCAACTGCGGACGCACCGGCGACCTGGAAGCGCTGTGCTCGCTCACGGCCATCGCGCGCGATTTTCTGCCCTACTTTCTACCGCGTTATCCCGGCCATTCGCTCGCGGCGATGGACATCAAGCAGGCGGCCAAACACGTCCGAGGGATGGCGGAAAAAGGCGATCCGATGTGCCGCGAAATTTTCCGCGTGCAAGCCCACGCGCTGGGCCTGTTCTTCGATGAAATGATCAACACCTTCGACCCCGACGCGCTGATCGTCGGCGGCGGAGCCATCGAGACGAGCCCGGATTTTCAAAGATGGTTCATCGACGAAATCCACGCCGGCATGCCCGCGCAGCGCGTGGAACAAGCCTCGATCCCGATTCACATCATGCCCAACGGCGACACAGCAGGCGCGCGCGGCGCGGCGCTGGAGGCATTGAAGCTGCTGCGGTAGCCAAGAAAGTATAGGCGGCAACCTCCGATTGTGTTCTGAGCCGCCATCCGTAAGGATGCGGGCTGGATCCCTCAATGAGCTGCCCGAATGCTGACGCGGCTATTATGGCTGCGCATTCCAGCAGCCCCATTTCGGCCGACGGAAACTCAGAAAATCTTTTACTTCTTCGCCAGCATCGGCCGCAGCCCGATGTTGACCAGCACCATCGCGACGGAGAATGCGGGCAGCAGCAGCAACGCCGTGCCCAGGTTCGCATTATCCTTGCCTGCGATTGCGCCGATAATCGGTGAACTCACCACCAGCCCCAACCATCCGCAGGTGATCACGATGCCCATCGCAGTTGCCGTGCCGCGCGGAAACGCGTCGGCCACCATCGCGAGCGTGGTCGGGAAAACAGGAGCCATCGCCAGGCCTGCGCAAAACACTGCGATCCATGCGATCGTCGAATCGGCCGATTGCAGCATCAGATATGTAGTCCCGGCCATGAGGATGGCGGCGGCCAAGGTTACCGTGATCGACGAAACCTTGATCAGGATGCGCGACACCACCACGCGGCCAATCAACAGGCCCAGCGCGAAGCCCAGCGAAAGAATGTTCAGCGCCTTTGCCTTGTCGATGTTGCGGCTCATCAAATAGCTGGCCAGCCAGTTCCACACGCCCACTTCGCAGGCCACATAAAGGAACAAAAACAGCGCCAACATATATAGGACGGGGCGGCTGAGGATGTCGCCCACTTCCGATACCTTGAACCCGCGCTCGCCGGAGGGCGGCGGAATCTTCGCCACAAAATTCACGACCAGCGCCACTACGCCCAACCCCGCGCCCAGATAGCAGAGCTTGGCGGAATCGCCGTTCAGAAGGTTCGCTGCAAGAAAAGGCGTCAGCAACCCCCCAAGGCCGAAAAACAGGTTCAGGAAATTCAGCGTCGAAGCGCGGCGCGATTCGTCCACGTCGCTGGCGAGTGCGTTCGCTCCGGTGACGATGATGCCTCCGCCGAGCCCCAGCACGAAGTACAGGGCCATCAGCCCTGTGTAGCCAGGAGCGCTGGGCAGTCCGGCGAGCGCGATGGTGATCAGCGTGAGTCCGCCGAGCAGAGCCGTTTTCTTGCCGCGCGTATCGATGAGCGGGCCGACCGAAAGAGAAGCCACTACAAGTCCGAGGGCCTGCGCCAAAGCAATGTTGCCGTTTTGTTCTCCGGAAAGATGGAACAGGGCAGTGAAGCTCGGCATGACGGTTCCGAGCATGGCGGCAATGACGCCGTAAACGAGGATCGATAAGATCGCGGCGAGAATAAGCATAGTGGACGATCTTATCAGATAACCAGGGGCCAAATCAGATCGTTACCGCGCATCGGTGAGAGTGCCCCCATGCTTGACGCATGGCGGTTCAACGAGGACGGAGCCGCCATGCGTCAGCATGCGGGCTGACCTCGCGATCCTGCTGGGCTGCTCCGGTTAAAGAGTGTTTCTCCTCCGGACGCCCAACCCAACTG
>Ga0075029_100001204_pt1 | contig 14847 bp, 16 predicted proteins | sample LitLauG_LLR_2013_FD_71391 | JGI IMG/M metagenome (GOLD analysis project Ga0075029, IMG submission 71391) | Freshwater sediment microbial communities from North America - Little Laurel Run_MetaG_LLR_2013 | ecosystem: Environmental > Aquatic > Freshwater > Creek > Sediment | place: USA...
CATCATCCGACGTTGCAGGCTGCGGCGGCGCCGTGACCAGATCGTCGGATGGAATGGATGCCTGAGGCGCCGCGACATAACCCAGCACCTGCGCGCTCGCCTGGGTTGAAAGCAGTGCCGGTGCAGACGCGACCACCGCTGCGACAACAAGCGCCCGCCGCCTGATGCGACCGGCCGCCGCTGCCGCCCCGAGACGATTGCTCGTGCCTGCGAATGACTGTGTCATGATCTGTCCCGGTGCAATGTGCACGTTCGTGAATACCGATGTGCAACAAACGCTGAAGTGGCAGCGCAGTTCCGGCGCAAAGCGAAGGGATAACCCAACCGTCCATCTCGGGTAGTTTCAGAGCGGCGGGATGGAACCTTTACAGGCTTTGCGGGTTTCGTCCGCCTGAGCCTTTTCGCGGGATATCGCCGCTCATCGTTGTTCATGTTCGTCGTAACGCGGGGAGAGCCTGTTGCGTGTCCTGCCCAATGAACGTGCGCAGCCAAACGACGCGGTCGGCACGCCGCTACCTGACAGCGACATCGAACTGCCCCCGGTCATTCGTCGTACCGAACTCGTCGCATTCGCGCTTGTCTCGCTCCTGTTGATTAGCGTCATCGCGGTTCTCTACGTTGCCAAGGCATTCTTCCTGCCGGTCGTCGCAGCCTTCGTAGTCGGCACCATGTTGTCCCCGGCGGCGGGCTTCCTCGAGCGTCATCGCATTCCGCGCGCCTTGTCGGCGGTTCTGATCGTGAGCGCAGTCGGCGCGGGCGTCACGTTCATCATCAGCCTGATCTCCGCGCCGATGATGGAGTGGAGCACGCGGCTTCCGGAGCTTGCCGAGCGATTCAAGGATAAACTGCACATCTTTGACCGGCCTCTGGCGCTGTGGCAGGAGCTTCAGAACATGGTTGGCGGCTCGACCACTTATCCCGCCGTCCCGTTCCAGATGCCGAAAATCGAATGGGTGCAGCCCATGCTGGAATTCCTGTCGCCGACCTTCACCGAATTCCTGCTGTTCTTTGCAACGCTGGTGCTGTTCATCGCGAGCTGGCGCGAGCTGCGCCGCGCCCTGATCCTGACATTCACCGGACACGAATCGCGATTGCGGACCTTGCGCATCATCAACGCCATCGAGGAACATCTCGGCGCTTATCTTTTGACCGTCACCCTGATCAATCTCGCCGTCGGCGCGGCGACCGGCATCATTTGCACCTTTGCCGGCATGCCCAACCCGGCCGGTCTCGGCGCGCTGGCAGCGACATTGAATTTCCTCCCGATCATCGGTCCAGTTGCGATGTTCGTGATCTTGATGGTTGTCGGCCTGATCGCGCTTCCGACCATCGGATCGGGGCTAGTCGCGCCGATCGCCTTTGTCGGGCTCACCTTCCTCGAGGGCCATTTCGTCACCCCCACCATCATTGGCCGCAGGCTCGAGCTCAATGCACTAGCCGTATTCATTGCCCTCGCATTCTGGACCTGGCTGTGGGGACCGATGGGCGGTTTTCTGTCGTCGCCGCTGCTCATTGTGGGGCTGATTCTGAAGGACCATTTGTATCCCGCGAACGAGCCGAACCTGCCTTAGCCCCGCCGGTGAATTGTGACGGTTTCGTTTTTGGAACTTTTCGAAGGCGGCGGCGTTTGTGGCCAGGGGTCCGATTCCGAAATCGGCACCACCAGGGCATGATCCGGAAAAGCGGAAACCGGCTTTTGCGAAAAGATCGTGCTCAAACAAGGGGATGAGATCGTGATGCGATTCCACTTGATCGCGTCATGATCCAGCTGACTTCGGGAGCTTTTCGATGTCGAGTACAGACGGCGAAACCGGGATGAGAAACCTGACCGACAAAGCAACTTACGAACGCCTTGAGAAGGACGTAGCAGCCGTGAAAAATGATATCACCGCCCTCACCGAACAGATCACCGACGCGATCAACTCGTTCGCAGGCACCGCCCGCAAGCAGGCGCGCCGCGGCTACAAGCAGGCGCGGACCAATGTCGATTCGGCGGTCGACGATCTTTCGGAACGCGGCAGCGCCGTCATGGGCGCGGCCCAGGATGCTGCGACGTCGATCGAGGAAACACTCGAAGACGTCATTGCCGAACGTCCGCTTGCGACCGTTGGGCTGGCGCTGGGCCTGGGTTTCCTGATCGGCCTGACATGGCGTCGCTAGCAAGCCAACGCGGCCAATCTTGAGCGCTGTGCGAGGCGATTACACATTTCTGAATGGCGGGTCGGATGTTTGCGCGCGCGATCGGTGATTTCAAGGAATCGGCCAACACCGCCTTGCGGCTGACGTCGCTGGCGCTATTGGTGGCGATCGCCCTGTTCATCACGGTCTCGTTTCTGTGCGCGGCAGGTTTCGTCTACGTGCTGCAGACTTATGGACCGATCGCGGCCTGTCTGACGGGTGCGGCACTTTTTCTGCTTGTCGCGCTGATTTCAGCCGCGATTTACGTGGCGCGAAAAAACCGGGCACGGGCGCGCGCTGCGGAGGCGACAAAATCTGCACTCCACTCCGCCCTCTCCGATCCCATGCTGGTGTCCGCCGGCATTCAGCTGATCCGCGCCGTCGGCGTAAAGAGGCTGATTCCGATATTGGCGCTGGGCGGATTGGCGCTCGGATTGCTTGCGAGCCGCGGCGCTTCCACCGACCAGGCCCCGGCAGAGTGAGCAAACGTCGCTCGCTCGTACCCGTTAAGCGAAAAACGCGAAAAAAATCTCAGGTCACGCAACGGCCCGGCTGAAGCTGCCTGGCCTCGTCAACCAGCATGCTGACGACAGGCTCGCACGCCACCATCAGCCTGGGATTGCCCGGCTTGGTCACGGAAGGCGCTTGAGGCTTGCCGACGCCGTTGGCGATGGGCACGCGAACAAGGAAGGATCTATCGGAAAAGCCGGTCAGCTGGAGCGCAACGGTTCGCGTTTCTACATGCGATACCGGCGCTTTCATCGCGCGGTCGGCCTTGGCGCCGCGATTGACCGAAATCTCACCATCCAGACTGGATTGGCCGGGCTGCACTTGCGGTTGCACTTGGGAGAGATCATCCCGGCCCAACGCCAGCTGCGCGGCGCCAACAGACAGCGAAAGCGCGATCGCACCCAATATCCCGATCTTGATCCGTGACATTATCTTGCCCGCCGTCGTATCGCTTCAAATCGCCCCGCTACGGCGATCAATGCGAACAACGCGGCGGGAACCACAAGGTTTCGGGGAACTCGCTATCACTTAACCGTGTGTAAAAAAATTGTGGCCCGACAGGAACGACTCCCGTTCGCGCGCGTAATACATGCAGCCGGTTATCCCCCCTGCCCCATTGACCGGCGACGTAGGGCGCGACTGTGGTGATGCCAGTCGCGCCCTGCTTTTTTCCTGCCGTCATCCGATTTTGACAAACCCCTTGCCGCATCCCGTCATGAATCGGACCGGGCGCAAATCATGCGCCCGGAAAAATCGATTCTTGAAAAATCGGAGGGGATAGGCCGGCCCTCAGGCCACTCTTTTAAGCGGCTCTTGTTTTAAGCCGCCCTCTCAAGCCACTCTTGTTCAAGCCACCCTTGGCGCGCGGTTGCGCGAATTGCGCTGGAAGAACAGCGCCTGGCTCGCCACCGCCGACACCATCGCAGGCTGGAACGGTTTTGAGATCAGGAACGCCGGCTCCGGACGCTCCCCGGTCAGGAAGCGTTCCGGATAGGCAGTGATGAACACCACCGGGACCTCGAAACTCCGCAACAATTCGTTGACGGCATCAAGGCCCGAAGAGCCATCGGCCAACTGAATATCCGCCAGGATCAGCCCCGGCTTCTTGTTCTTGGCAAGCGCCACCGCATCGGAATGAGTCCGGGCCACGCCGATGACATTGTGGCCGAGATTCTTCACCAGGCTTTCGAGATCCATGGCGATGAAGGTCTCGTCCTCGATGATCAGTACGTCGGTAGCGATCTCGGCGGCCATTTCGCGCCCAGCCGTATCGGCAAGCTTGCGGGTCTCGGCGACATCGGTGCCGAGAATGAACGCCACCTCTTCCTCCGAGAAGCCTTCGAGCGACAACAGCAGAAACGCCTGGCGCGGCATCGGCGTGATGTTGGACAGCCTGCGCTCAGGCGGCATCGGCAAAATCGTCACGTCGGGATCGTCGTTGATCGAGACCGAATTCCAGATCTGGGTGAAGAGCCGGAAAAGGCCGGCCCGCGGCCCGTGACGCTCATCGAGCAGGGATGGATCCTGGAGCAGGGCTTCGAGCATGGCCCCGACATAGGCGTCGCCCGACGCCTGGTTTCCAGTCAATGCGCGGGCATACCGGCGCAGCAACGGCAAGTGTTCGGCAACGATTTGTGATCGAGACATCCCCACTCCATCCTTCCCTTGGTCAACACGGGTGAAACCGGCATCCCGGTCGAGGTGGCTGGACTACGCCCGGGCACCATAAAAGTTCCCTCATTTTGAGGAACTTTTCCTCCCAAGGCGAATTAGCCATTTCACAGAGATAATAGGCGCATGGGCCGATTTGAGGATTAGCCGTGAAGATACAAAAGCTTAACACTCGGGGAAGCGTGGGACAGGATATGAGAGAACCAAAAAAGCAGGGTGGCCTGAATCCCGAGATTCAATCTCGGATCGGCCACCAGCTGCGCGCCATGTACGACGACGTCGTCCGCCAGGGGGTTCCGGAGCGCTTCGTTGAACTGATCCGGAAGCTTGATGTACCGGCGCCGGACACCCAAATGGGGAGTACGGGCGACCAGACGATCAAAAACGACGGGAGGGATTAATGCCTCTCACCGACTCGCTCCGTGACGAGATCCTTGCCTCGGTGCCAAGTTTGCGCGCCTTCGCGATCTCGCTTTCGGGCAATGGCGACCGAGCCGACGACCTGGTGCAGGAGACGTTGCTGCGCGCACTGGCCAATATCGACTCGTTCCAGCCGGGCTCGAACCTGCCGGCGTGGCTGTTCACGATCCTGCGCAACCTGTTCCGCTCCGACTATCGAAAGCGGCGGCGCGAGGTGGAGGATGCCGACGGAAGTTATGCCAAGACGCTGAAGACGCAGCCGGCGCAAGGTGCGCATCTGGAATTCGAGGAATTCCGAGCGGCTCTCGACAAGCTTCCGCAGGACCAGCGTGAAGCGCTGATATTGGTGGGTGCGTCCGGCTTCTCCTACGAGGACGCCGCGGCGATTTGCGGTTGCGCGGTTGGCACCATCAAGAGCCGCGTGAACCGGGCGCGATCCAAACTTTCCGCGCTGCTTTATGTCGACGGGGCCGACGATTTCGGCCCCGACGAAACCGTGCGCGCGGTCATCGGCGGCAGCGGCGGTTAGACGCCGGATCAATCTCCAAATCGACCTCATTCGAAGGCTGGCTTCTGCGCAAACCGGTCGACCGCTGCGGACGTCGCGTGTTCCGGAGCGGTTGCTAGCCGATGGGCTTCAGAGGCGCCGAGAACTGCTCGGTGCGATCTCTCTCCGACATGTCGACCACGGTTTCCATCGGCGCGGTCAGCTCGTATACGTAGCTCACATCGGTGAAATATCGCTTCGACGTGCCGCCGAGCGCCTCCGGCGCGACACGGTCGAGCAGGATGACGCCGAAGTCGCTGTCCGCGCGGCGGGTTGCCGCGCTGGTGTTGAATTCTTCCCAGCGGAAATGAAAGTTGGCATCGGCTTCCTCTCCGGTCACCTCCCAATGCGCGACGATGTGCGGATGCTTGCCGACCAGCGAAAGCCCCTCGTCGGAATGCGATGCCAGCTCAAAAAACAGCAGCGAAAGCGACTGCGCCGCCCGCGCGCTGACCGTGATTTCAGGGCCGCTGATCGCGATACGCTCTGCATGCGGTATCGCGCGCGCCTCGAACAATCCTTTCAGTTTGACGCCCTGCCACTGGCTTTCGCTGAGCAGGGAAACCACGTTCGACATGGCATGAATCCGCCCGATCAGGAGTTCGCGGGCAACATCGATATCCGAACCATGGCGAAGCGTGCGCGTCACGATCGACTGGATCACCGCAAGGATGTTCTTGACGCGGTGATTGAGTTCATCGATGACCGCCGTCAACCGTCGCTCGTACCCGATCCGCACCTGGATTTCGCGGCTTAATCGCAGATTGTTGTAGGCGACATACCCAAACAGCCCGCACACGATCGCCGTCAACGCCAGGCCGATGGCGGCCACTATGGCCGCGGTCTGCCGGGCGCGGTTCACCGCATTGGTCTTGGCGTAGTAATGCAGCGACCAGTCGCGGTCGCCGAACGAGACCTTCCTCGTCACCGGCGGCGTGGCTCCCTGCTCACTGGTGATCCTCGATATGACGAGCCCGTGTTCGGTGGCAATCAGCTGCTGGTCGTCATCGTGCGGGTCCTGCAGCGCCACCGAGAACAGCGACAGATCGTCATTGGCAAGCATCAGCGGCGCCAGTTCATAAGAGAACGTCACAAAGCCGGCAGGCTGGGCCTCGTTTTCCTGCAGCACCGGTGCGGCGAGCACGATGCCGACCGGACCATCGGGATGTAACAGCGGAAGCGGATCGGACGCGACGGGTTTCGTTTCGGCCTGAGCTCGTGCCAGCATCGGCCCGAGAACCGGATGCTGGTCGAAAATCCGGCCGGCGAATGCTTTGGTCTGGTCGTTACGGGGCTCGACGTCCATCAGCACGTCGACCGGCCGATTGAGCGAGGCGATATCCAATGGGGCGTCATCGAAGCGGCGGATTGTCGGATCGGGAAACCCTGCCGTGGCAAGCTCATCGTGCGCGGCCTGCAATTCGTCCGGCCGTAATCGCGCAATCCAGCCTGCGACCACGAAATCGGTCTTGAAGGCGTAGATCGACGAGCGCAACGGCTGCAACATGTTGGCCTTGATCACCGAGGGCGAACGGAAAAGACCCGATGCGACGCGCGCAAGCAGTTCGCGATCTGTCAAGCGGTCCTGAACCAGGCTCGCATGCACGTCGATCGCACGCGCCAGCGCAATGCCATTGACGATCAGCTCCTGGTCGTGAACGCGATAGGCCGCAAGACCGGACAGTAGAACTCCGATCAGTGCGATAAAACCGGTGATGAAACCCAGCCGAACCACTCGCTCACTCAAATGGAAAAATTGTCAAACAAACTGGAAAGGCAACTCGCGGCCGCAGGCGCGGCCGACAACCGGAGCGGAAATGAAAAACAATCGTTCAACATAGCCGGACTGTGATCATCGGTACGCAACTGCGGCGAGTGAAGCGGGTATAGCACAAGCGACAAAAAGACTTCCACGCATGAGGTTTTTGTCAGGCCAGAGCAAGCTAACCGCGGCGGGCGGATTTTGTTCCCACGCAGGCGAACGGCAAGGCCGGATATAGCGGCTTCGTAAATGTTAACGATTAAGGCAAGCGGGGGCTATCGCCCTTTCGAGCGAGGTGAAGATTCCGTTAACGCCATGAAAACGCGTCAAAACAAGAGATTAGTCTTAGTGCGTCATAACCGACTTATCCCCTCATCCTGAGGAGCTTGCGCGAGCAAGCGTCTGGAAAGGACGAGGCCGGAAACAGGCAACGTGGCCTTCATGGTTCGAGACGGCGCAAGGGCGCCTCCTCGCCATGAGGGTCTTATGACGAACCAAAAACACCGCTAGCCCGCCTTGGCCTGTGTTTTTGGCCGGAGGCCGCCCTTGGCCTCTATGAAGTCGATGATGCGGTCGAGCCCTTCGCTCTTCTTCAGATTGGTCATCACGAAAGGCCTTTCGCCGCGCATCCGCCGCGCATCGGTATCCATCTTCTCCAGCGAAGCTCCGACATGAGGGGCGAGATCGATCTTGTTGATCACGAGAAGGTCCGACCGCGTGATACCGGGTCCTCCTTTGGACGGAATCTTGTCGCCGGCCGCAACGTCGATCACGTAGATCGTCAGATCGGCGAGCTCGGGGGAGAAGGTAGCGGCAAGATTGTCGCCGCCGGATTCGATCAGCACCACATCGAGGTCGGGGAATTTGGCGCGCATATCGGCAACTGCCGCCAAATTCATCGAGGCATCCTCGCGTATCGCGGTGTGCGGGCAACCGCCAGTCTCGACACCTGCGATCCGATCAGGCGTCAGCGAGCCCGAGCGCACCAGAAATTCCGCATCCCACTTGGTATAAATGTCGTTCGTGATGGCGGCGATGTCGTAGCGCTGGCGCATCGATTTGCAAAGCAGATCCATCAGTGCTGTTTTGCCCGATCCAACGGGACCTCCGATACCGATCCGAAGCGGGCCGTGAGACTTCGAACCATGAGAGTTGGAGAGATGAGACTTGGAGGGATGAGACTCGGACATGGCAACCAAACCCCGTGGTTATGGGTCCCCGCTTTCCGCGAGGACGACGACGACAACATCATGACCGGAACAGCCTGGTGTACTGCGCTTCATGCCGCATGCCGGCGAGATCGGCTCGAAAAGTCGCGCTGCCGAGTTCTTCGAGCGAAGCCGCCAACGCCCGGCTTGCGGTTTCAGTCACGGCCTGCTCGAGCCGCGCCAGCACGCGTTGGCTGTCGGTCTGCCCCAGCGGAACCAGGCGCGCAGCGGCCGATATCCAGTTGCAGGTCACCGCGTGCAGGAAAGCGTGGATAGTGAGCTGCAGCGGAATGCGGTGGGCCGCGCTGACGATACCGACTGCGACCGGATACACGATGTTGCCGCCGCAACACGCAACCAGCCGATCGAGCGACGCAATATTCCATGCGGCGCGGGCGATATCGACAAACGCCCGGCCCTGCATCGCGGTTTCCAGGCCGCGTTCGCGCGACGGCACCAATGCACTGGCAAGTTCCGCTATTTCGCCGAGCGCCGCATCGTCGCCGGACGATGCAGCACGGTGCGCCTGGGTCAGGAATACGCCATCGCAAAACCCCGACCCGACCGTCAGCATGGAATCAAGCCAGGCCTCGAGGGATCTGGGATCGCTGATGTCCCCAGCCTCTACGGCCCATTCGATGCCGCTGGAGTAGGAGAAGGCGCCGACCGGAAACGACGGCGAAAGCCAGGTCATCAGCCGGTACAGCGCCGCCGCCTCGTTCTCCGGCAATGGGTTCGATCCGGGCAATGGCAAACCCGGTCCGGCCGTTGCTGGCGCGGCGCGGCGGCGCGGGCGTGGCGGCTTATTTGCGGTCATGAGCATGGGAATGGCCGTGGTGATGGTCATGATCGCAATGCTCGTCGTGCTGATGATGGTGACCGTGACCCTGATCGTGACCGTGCTCATGACCGTGATGATCATGCGCCGGCTGATCATGAGGCGCATGGCCGCGTGTTTCGCCTGCCGCGTGCGCGTGGGCGGCATAGGCGCCACCTTCCGGATCGAATGGCGCCTCGATCTCGATCAGGCGGGCGCCCAGCCCCTTCACCATCGCCTCGATGACGTGATCGCGCCGGATGCGCAAGCCACGGCCCGTTATCTGCGTCGGCAGGTGGCGATTGCCAAGATGCCATGCGACCCGAACCAGATGCTGCGGGTCGTTGCAACGAACTTCAACCAGCGGCTCCGGCGCGGCCACGACCTCGACCAGCCTGCCATCTTCGAGCACCAGCGCATCGCCCCCCCGCAGCGCGATCGCGTTTTCCAGATCAAGCAGAAACGCCAGGCCCCGCGTGCCCGTCATCGCCATTCGCCGCCGGTGGCGGTCGTCGAAATCGAGCACAACCGTATCGGCCGGAGGCTCGACCCAACGATGTTGTCCGCGAACCTCTGTGGCACGGATCATCGCATCATGTCCCGTAAAGACGGCTTTGGCATCGCTCTCGTCTCAATACATGAAGTAGCGCTGCGCCATGGGCAGCACCTCGGCGGGCGCGCAGGTCAGGAGTTCGCCATCGGCGCGCACCTCATAGGTTTCCGGATCGACCTCGATTTTCGGCGTGGCCGCATTATGGACCATGCTCTTTTTGGAGATGCCGCCGCGCGTGTTCTGCACCGCATGGAGCCTCTTGGCGATGCCGAGCTTTCGTCCAAGCCCCGAAGCGACTGCCGCCTTCGAGGCGAACACCACCGAGGAGGCGGTGAGCGACTTGCCGAAAGCGGCAAACATCGGCTGGTAATGCACCGGCTGCGGGGTGGGGATCGACGCATTGGGATCGCCCATCGGCGCCGCCACGATCGAACCGCCCTTGATGATGCACTCGGGCTTGACGCCGAAGAAGGCCGGCTGCCACAGCACGAGGTCGGCGAGCTTGCCTTTTTCGACCGACCCGATCAGCTTCGAGACGCCATGGGCGATCGCGGGATTGATGGTGTATTTGGCGATATAGCGCTTGACTCGGAAGTTGTCGTTGTTGCCCTTCTCTTCGGGCAGTGCGCCGCGCTGCTTCTTCATCTTGTCCGCGGTCTGCCAGGTGCGGATGATGACTTCGCCGAGCCGGCCCATGGCCTGCGAATCCGATGACATCATCGAGAGAGCGCCGAGATCGTGCAGGATGTCCTCCGCCGCGATCGTCTCTTTGCGGATGCGGCTCTCGGCAAATGCCAGGTCCTCCGCGATCGAGGGATCCAGATGATGGCACACCATCAGCATGTCCAGATGTTCGTCGATGGTGTTGCGGGTGAACGGCCGGGTCGGATTGGTCGAGGACGGCAGCACGTTCTTCAGGCCGGCGATCTTGATGATGTCAGGCGCGTGGCCGCCGCCGGCACCCTCGGTGTGGAAGGCGTGGATGGTACGGCCCTTGAACGCCTTCACCGTATCCTCGACGAAGCCGGATTCATTCAGTGTGTCCGAATGCAGCATCACCTGGACATCGTAATCGTCGGCAACGGCAAGGCAGTTGTCGATCGCCGCCGGCGTCGTGCCCCAATCCTCATGCAGCTTGAGGGCACAGGCACCGGCCTTGATCATCTCCACCAGCGACGCCGGACGCGAGGCGTTGCCCTTGCCGGAAATGCCGAGATTGACCGGAAAGGCGTCGAACGACTGGATCATCCGCGCGATGTGCCAGGGGCCGGGCGTGCAGGTGGTGGCATAGGTGCCGTGCGACGGCCCGGTGCCGCCGCCGAGCATCGAGGTGACGCCGGACATCAGCGCGTGTTCGATCTGCTGCGGGCAGATGAAATGGATGTGGCTGTCGAAGCCGCCGGCGGTGAGGATTTTTCCTTCGCCTGCGATGATATCGGTGCCGGGGCCGATCACGATGGTCACGCCCGGCTGGATATCGGGATTGCCGGCCTTGCCGACCGCGCTGATCATGCCTTCCTTGATCGCAACATCGGCTTTCACGATGCCCCAATGATCGACGATCAGGGCATTGGTGATCACGGTATCCGCCGCGCCCTGTTTGTTGGTAACCTGCGACTGGCCCATGCCGTCGCGGATAACCTTGCCGCCGCCGAACTTCACCTCCTCGCCATAGGTCGTGAAATCCTTCTCGACCTCGATGATGAGATCGGTGTCGGCAAGCCGCACCCGGTCCCCGGTGGTCGGCCCGAACATGTCGGCATAGACGGAACGCTTGATTTTTACGGACATGATTTAGCCCCAACCGCTTGGAAAAAATTCATAGCTTCCCCATCACTTCGCCGCGGAAGCCGTAAATGGCGCGCTTGCCGGCAAGGGCAACGAGTTGAACCTCGCGCGTCTGTCCCGGCTCGAACCGCACCGCGGTGCCGGCAGCGATGTCGAGCCGCATGCCACGCGCTTTTTTTCGGTCGAATTTCAGCGCCGGATTGGTTTCGAAGAAATGATAGTGCGAGCCGACCTGGATCGGACGATCGCCGGCATTGGCGACCGTCAGCGTCACCGTTTTGCGGCCGGCATTAAGCTCGATCTCGCCTTCCTTGATAAAGAGTTCGCCGGGTATCATGACTGGCACCTCGTTGCCGTTGCGTCATGGCCGGACTTGTTCCGGCCATCCATGTCCTGACTCTCGAAAGCGTAAATGCCCGGGTCAAGCCCGGACATGACGGGGGCTGATATTATTTCCTGTGTCACCTGATCGGCTCGTGCACGGTGACAAGCTTGGTGCCGTCCGGAAACGTGGCTTCCACCTGAATGTCATGAATCATCTCGGCGATGCCCGGCATTACTTGCGCGCGGGTCAGGACTTGCGCGCCGGCCTGCATCAGATCGGCCACGGTGCGGCCGTCGCGCGCGCCTTCGACGATGAAGTCGGAGATGATGGCAACGGCTTCCGGATGGTTGAGCTTGACGCCACGCTCAAGACGCCGGCGCGCCACCATTGCCGCCACCGAGATCAGGAGCTTATCTTTTTCGCGGGGAGAGAGATTCATGCACGCACTCTTCTTCAGATCATTTCAGTTGAGCCATCTAGTTGAGCCATCTAGTTGAGCCACAGACGCGGCAACGCCGAACCGCAGGCACAGCCGAGCACCGCCATCATATCGGCGCGTAGCAGCGCCGCATCTTGGGCACAGAAGCGCGCCATTGCAAAGCCATTCCACGCGGAGACGCCGACCTCGCCGCCGAAGGTTTGCGACAATTCGCGAATCCGCCGCACCAGCGCCTCGTCGCCGGGCACCATCAGGGCGGTGCCGATCGCGACGCCACCCTTGGCCACCGCAGTCCTTGCGAGCTTTTCGCCGACATCGCCATCGAGCCGGATGTTTTCGGCAAACACCAGCCGACCGCCGCGGCGCATCCGCCAGCAATCGGCAAATTCGCCCTGCCTCATCCGTTCGCCCATGGCCGCGCGGCCAAAAACCGCGATTTCGCAAAGCAGCAGCGAGGCGTCAACCGCCAGATCAATCTCGATGCGCCGCAAGATGCGCGCGCGGTCGAACAGGATGGTTTCCTGCGGCAGCCAGGCAAGGTGCGAGCGCGCTTGCGCCCTCAAGGTGATATTCAGGCGAGCCGCTGCGCCTTCGGCACGGTAGATCTTCTCCGCCGCCGCGGACGTCACCGTCAGCCGGGCGTCTTCGCGGGTCGCAATATCGATGTCGAAGCGGTCCCCGCCGGCGATGCCGCCCGCGGTGTTGACCAAAACCGCCGACAGCCCCTCCGTCTCCGGCGAAGGGAAGCGCACGCGCAGCGAGCCGGATTCATGGAGGTGGCGGCGGCGCGTGGCGCCGTCCTTGCGGTGAACGTCGAAGCTTACCGCGCCCAGGGCGCGGTTGGCCGCGAAAGTCGCCGAATTCGCGCTCGAATTATCGATCCGCATGCACATTTCCGGATCATGCTTTACAGGGCCATCTGCCGGCTGATCTCGTTCGGGTCGAGGTTCTTTCGGTCGCAGGCATATTTCACGGCACCCCGGTCCATGACGGCGAAATTGTCGCCGAGCTCGCAGGCAAAGTCGAGATATTGTTCCACCAGCACGATCGCGATGTTGCCGAGGCTGCGAAGATAGGTGATGGCGCGCCCGATGTCCTTGATGATCGACGGCTGGATTCCCTCGGTCGGCTCGTCGAGCAGCAGCAGTTTCGGCCGCATCACCAGCGCCCGGCCGATCGCAAGCTGCTGCTGCTGGCCGCCGGAGAGATCGCCGCCGCGGCGCGACAGCATCGATTCCAGCACAGGGAATAGCGAGAACACGTCGTCGGGGATATTGCGGTCCTGGCGCTTCAAGGGGCCGAAGCCGGTCTTGAGATTTTCCTCAACCGTCAGCAGCGGAAAGATCTCCCGTCCCTGCGGCACGAGGCCAATGCCCTTGCGCGCCCGCTCGTAGGGCTTCAGGGCGGTGATGTCGGTACCGTCGAACGTGATCGATCCGCCGGAAATCGGATATTGCCCGACCATCGCGCGGAGCAGGCTGGTCTTGCCGACGCCATTGCGCCCCAACACGCATGTCACCTTGCCCGGTTCGGCGGAGAGCGAAACACCGCGCAGCGCTTGCGCCGCACCGTAATAGAGGCTGATGTTTTCGACCTTCAGCATTGGCGGCCTCCGGTCGCGCGAATGGCGAATGATGAATGGCGAATGGTCAAGCCCCTCGTTTGCATCGTTTCTGCACCTAACCGCTACTCGTTATTCGCAACTCACTATTCGCTATCTTCCCAGATAGACTTCGACGACCCGTTCGTTCGCCGACACCTGGTCGATGGTTCCCTCCGCAAGCACCGTGCCTTCGTGCAGGCAAGTCACCTTGACGCCCAGTTCGCGCACAAAGGTCATGTCGTGCTCGACGACCATGACCGTCTTGTCCTTGTTGATCTGTTTCAGAAGTTCGGCGGTCTGGTGGGTTTCGACATCGGTCATTCCCGCGACCGGTTCGTCCACCAGCAGCAGTTTCGGATCCTGTGCCAGCAGCATGCCGATCTCCAGCCATTGCTTCTGGCCGTGCGACAGGCTCCCGGCGAGCCTGTTGCGCGCGTCCTTCAGGCGGATGGTTTCCAGTACCCGCTCGATGCGCTCGGTTTCGCCGCGGCTCTCGCGCCAGAACAGCGTGGCTTTCACGCTATGATCGACGTTGAGCGCGAGCAGCAGATTGTCCTCGATGGTCTGGCTCTCGAACACCGTCGGCTTCTGGAATTTGCGGCCGATCCCGAGTTCGGCGATCCTGGTCTCGTCGAGGCGCGTCAGGTCGAAGAGGCCATCGAACAGGACGGTGCCCTCGTCCGGCCTGGTCTTGCCTGTAATGATATCCATCATAGTGGTCTTGCCGGCGCCGTTCGGGCCGATGATCGCGCGCATTTCGCCCGGCTCGAGCGCGAGCGACAGGTTGTTGATGGCGTGAAAGCCGTCGAAGGAAACATGCACGCCGTCGAGATAGAGCAGCGCCGATGTGGCTCGGGTATCCATGACGTTCATGCGTTCACTCCGCCATGTCCGGTTCGCTGACGCCGTCCTCGCGCGCAGCGCTCTCGGCATTCTCCGACCGGCGCCCGGCCTTCCACGGCTCCCACCATGAATTGAAGGTACCGACGATCCCCTTTGGCAAAAGCAACGTCACCAGGATGAAGA
>Ga0075029_100001209_pt1 | contig 14831 bp, 15 predicted proteins | sample LitLauG_LLR_2013_FD_71391 | JGI IMG/M metagenome (GOLD analysis project Ga0075029, IMG submission 71391) | Freshwater sediment microbial communities from North America - Little Laurel Run_MetaG_LLR_2013 | ecosystem: Environmental > Aquatic > Freshwater > Creek > Sediment | place: USA...
CGTGACGCCCGCGTGGACCTCGCGTGCTCGGCGTACGGCGCGGTCCCGTTCGTCGCTGACCTGGTCGCCCTGCACACCGAGGTCGCGCGGGTGCTGCGCCCGGGGGGTCGCTGGGTCTTCTCCACCACCCACCCGCTGCGCTGGTGCTTCCCCGACGACCCCACCGAGGAGGGTCTGCGGGCCACCCACCCCTACTTCGACCGCACCCCGTACACCGAGGTGGACGAGCACGGGCAGCTGACCTACGCGGAGTTCCACGCGACGCTGGGTGACCACCTCGAGGCGCTGCGCGCGGGCGGGTTCACCCTGGAGGCGCTGGTGGAGCCGCCCTGGCCGCCCGACAACGCCCAGGTGTGGGGCGGCTGGAGCCCGCTGCGCGGGCGCCTGCTGCCCGGCACGCTGATCCTGGCGGCGCGGCGCGAGGGGTGAGAGCCGCCCCCGGGTGCGCCTTGTCGAGCGCCGCAGCCGGTCGAACCCCGCCGCTGCTGCTAGTGCGCGGCCTCGTCCCAGGTGACGCCGCGGCCGACGGAGACCGCCAGGGGCACCGCCAGCGGGTACGCCGCAGCCATCTGCTCGCGGGCCAGCGCCTCTACCACGTCGGCCTCGCCGGCCGCCACTTCGAACACCAGCTCGTCGTGGACCTGCAGGAGCAGGCGCGAGCGCAGGCCTGCGCCGGCGAGCGCCGCGTCCACCCCGAGCATCGCCACCTTGATGATGTCCGCGGCGGAGCCCTGGATGGGTGCGTTCAGGGCCATCCGCTCGGCCATCTCGCGGCGCTGGCGGTTGTCGGAGGTGAGATCGGGCAGGTAGCGGCGACGCCCGAGAACGGTCTCGGTGTACCCGGTGCGCCGCGCCTCCTCCACCACGCCCAGCAGGTAGTCCCGCACCCCGCCAAAGCGCTGGAAGTACTCGTCCATCAACCCGCGCGCCTCCTCCGGGGGCACCCCGAGCTGCTGGCCGAGGCCGAAGGCGGACAGCCCGTAGGCCAGACCGTAGGACATCGCCTTGATCCGGCTGCGCATCAGCGGTGTCACCTCGTCGCCCGCGACCCCGAACACACTCGAGGCGACGGTGGTGTGCAGGTCCTCCCCGGACCGGAACGCCTCCTGCAGGGCGACGTCGCCGGACAGGTGGGCCATGATCCGCATCTCCACCTGGCTGTAGTCGGCTGTCAGCAGGCACTCGTACGGGGCACCGACGACGAACGCCGCCCGAATCCGGCGGCCCTGCTCGGTGCGCACCGGGATGTTCTGCAGGTTCGGGTCGGTAGACGACAGCCGTCCCGTCGCCGCGATCGTCTGATGGAACGTCGTGTGGATGCGCCCGTCGGACCCGGTGGCCTTCACCAGGCCCTCGACGGTGACGAGCAGCCGGGAGACGTCGCGGTGGCGCAGCAGGTGGGCGAGCACCGGGTGCTCGGTCTGGGCGAACAGGCCCGCCAACGCGTCGGCGTCGGTGGTGTACCCCGTCTTGATCCGCTTGGTCTTGGGCAGCCCCAGTTCGTCGAACAGCACCCCCTGCAGCTGCTTGGGGGAGGCAAGGTTGAACTCGTGCCCGACGACGGCGTAGGCATCCTGCGCTGCCGCCTTCGCCTCACCCGCGAAGTGCGCGGCAAGGTGGGCCAGGGCGTCGGAGTCCACCGCAATCCCGGCCTGCTCCATGCCGAGCAGCACCCGCTGCAGCGGCAGCTCCAGCTCGGCCAGCAGGCGGGTCTGGCCTTTCGCAGTGAGCTCGGTGTCCAAGACGTCCGCTAGCTCGGCCACTGCGCGGGCAGCCACCCCCAGCGCCTGGTCTGCGTCGGCCTCGGCCGACCCGTCCAAGCTCAGCTGGCCGTCGGCACCGTCGCCGGCGCGCAGCTCGCGGTGGCAGAAGCGCAGTGCCAGGTCGGCCAGGTCGAAGCTGCGCTGGCCGGGCAGCACGAGGTAGGCCGCCAGCGCGGTATCACTGGTGACCCCCCGCAGCGGCACGCCCTGCTCGGCCATCGCACGCGCGACCCCCTTCGCCTCGTGCAGGGCCTTCGGACGGGTGTCGTCACCCGCCCAGGCGGTCAGCGCCTCGTCGTCGGCGGAGGTGGTACCGGCGAGCGTGACCACCGCCGTGGCCCCGTCCGGGGCCGCGACGCCCACCGCGCGCAGCTCGCCAGTGCCCGCCCAGGTGGCCACGGCCACGCCAGCACGCCCGTCGTGACCGGGGGCCAGGTGCGCGCCCAGCCAGCCGGTGACCGCGCCGGCGGCGAGCAGCACCACGTCGACCTCGAAGCTCTCCCCGCCCTCCGGCTCGGGGCTGGCCAGGGTGGCGTACAACCGCTCGCGCAGCACCCGGAACTGCAAGGTGTCGAACAGCCGGTGCACCTCGTCGCGGTCCCAGCCCTGCCGGGCGAGGTCCGCAGGGCCTACCGGCAGGGCGACGTCGCGCACCAGCTCGGTCAGGGCGCGGTTGCGCAGCACCACCGCGAGGTCGGCGCGCAGGGTGTCCCCCGCCTTGCCGGGGACCTCGTCGACCCGGTCGACCAACCCCGCCAACGAGCCGTACTCCCGGATCCACTTCGCCGCCGTCTTGTCCCCCACCCCGGGCAGGGAGGGCAGGTTGTCCGACGGGTCCCCCCGTAGCGCCGCGAAGTCCGGGTACTGGGTGGGGGTGAGGCCGTACCGCTCAGCCACCGCGTCCGGGGTCATCCGGGCGAGGTCCGACACCCCTTTGCGCGGGTACAGGACGGTCACCTGGTCGCTGACGAGCTGGAACGCGTCGCGGTCACCGGTGACGATGTCCACGGCGAATCCCTGGGACACCGCCTCGGTCGCGAGCGTGGCGATGACGTCGTCCGCCTCGTAGCCCTCCGCTGTCACCACGGGGATGCGCAACGCGTCGAGCACCTCACGGATCAGGCTCACCTGGCCGGAGAACTCGCTGGGGGCCGCGCTTCGGGTCGCCTTGTACTCCGGGTAGGCCTCGGTACGGAAGGTGGCGCGGGAGATGTCAAACGCGACCGCGAGGTGGCTGGGCTGCTCGTCGCGCAAGGCGTTGATGAGCATCGCGGTGAACCCGTAGACCGCGTTCGTCGGCTGGCCGGTGGTGGTGGAGAAGTTCTCGACCGGCAGCGCGTAGAAGGCCCGGTAGGCCAGGGAGTGACCGTCAAGCAGAAGCAGCCGGGGCTGCTGCTGCTCCGCGGGCGCCACTCGCGCATCGTAGGCTGCGCCGGTGACCGACCTTCCCGCACCATCGCCGTTCGCCGACCACCCGATCCTGTCCGCCGGCCCTGGTCCGCTGGGCGACCGGCTGGGCATCACGGTGCGCGAGGCGTCGCCGCAGCGCCTCGTCGCCACGATGCCGGTCGCCGGCAACACCCAGCCCTACGGACTGCTCCACGGCGGGGCCTCCGTCGTGCTCGCGGAGACGCTGGGGTCACTGGGCGCCGCGCTGCACGCCGGGCCGGGGCGGGTCGCCGTCGGCCTGGACATCAATGCCACGCACCACCGTGCTGCGCGCCAGGGTGACGTACGCGCCGTGGCCACCGCGCTGAGCCTGGGTCGCACCCTGGCCAGCTACGAGGTGGTCATCACCGACGAACAGGAGCGACGGATCTGCACCGCCCGCATCACCTGCCTGCTGCGCGACGAGGCCCCGGGCGCCTGACCGGCAGCTACCCGGCAGCGCGCGCCTTCAGCGAGCGCCGCCGCGCCAGGACCGACAGCCGGGTGCCGGCGGCGGGCTCCACCCCGAGCCGGCGGCGCACCGTCCCCGTCGCAGCCACCCTGCGCACCACCATGGGGGTGAATCCGAGCCGCGCATAGAAGCGGTTGGCCTCCCGCAGCTGTGGAAGGACCGACACCGCGAGGTGGTCCAGGCCCTGCTCGTCGGCGAAGGCCGCCGCGGCAGCCACCAGGGCGCGGCCGACGCCGCGGCGTCGCTGACCGGGGCGGATGTGCAGGTAGTCGATCTGCACGACCGGCTGGTCCACGAAAGGCCCGAGCGGGCGTGCGCACAGGCACGCCATCCCTGCGACCGCCCCGTCGACCTCGGCCACCAGGGCTCGACAGGTCGGGTCGTCGGCGAGTGCGGCCAGCCGGCTGGTGAGCAGCTGCGCGGAGGCGGACGGGGTGAGCGGCCCCAGGCGGCCGCTGGCGTCCCGCAGCTCCTCCCACATGGCCAGCAGGTCGTCGAGGTCCTCGTCCCGCGGGGGGCGCACCTTCACCTGGCCGGCACCTCGCACCACGGATCATCCCCCTGCCTGGGCGGGGCCGTCGCCGGCCGTCAGATGCGGGGACTGTAGTCGTCACACCTGCCGAGCGAGGCACGGCACCCGCTCGGTCGCCCAGATGGGTGCCGATCAGCGTAGCGTCGCCGCGGGGCCGGTGAGGACCGCGGTGGGTCCGTTCCCGAATCCGTTGTCCGGGCCGAAGGAGTACACACCCACGGACACCACGGAGCGGTCACCGGAAGCGGTGAACGCCACCGGCCCGCTGGCACCGAGGTAGCGGATCGTGTGGCCAGCCTTCAAAGCGGCGAGGCAGTCGGCGTAGCTGCCGCAGCGCACCTGCCCCGTGGTGACCGCACGAAGCCCGGCAGCCAGGGCGACGCCGCCCACGGCGGCCGTCTGCTGGGCGGCCAGGGCGACCAGCACCACCGCGTCATACGTCTCCGGCGCGGAGATCTCCGCGGTCAGTCCCGAGGACGCGGCGGCCAGCGCAGTCCGCAGCGCCAGGGACTGCCCGGGGCCGGCGGCGATCCCCACGGCGCCGGCCAGCGTGCCGGTGGGCAGCGACGCGTACAGGGCGGTGGACACCGCGGTGTCCATCAGGAACAGCCGAGGATCCGGCGCGACAGGGCCCGGCCTGGCGCTGGCTGCCTCGCCCGGGCTGGCGCTGGGCAGGCCAACCCCGCGCAGCGCGGCCACGACCTGGGCGCTCTGGCCGGCGCCGACGACCACCACGGCATCGGGATGCGCGGCGAGCACCGTCGACACCGCGGGCGCGACGGTGGTGGACCCCACCGGGTAGGTCGCCGCCGCCACCACGCGGGTGGGCGACCCACGCAGGTCGGCCATCAGCATGGGCGCCACCGAGGCTGACCACGCTTCGCCCAGGGCTACCACCCCCACCCGACGCGCCCCCTGCGCCCGTAGCTGGGCGGCCAGCACTCTGGTCACCGTGGCGTCCGTGGGGGTGGTCCGGGCGAACAGGCCCCCGGCGCCTCCGGCGCCGAGACCCACGCCCGTGGCAGCCGGGGTCACGACCAGGATGCCGGCACCGGTCAGCTGCGCGAGCACGGTGTTCACCACCGCCGACGACGAGGGCCCCACGACGGCGGTCACCTGGCTGGACAGCAGGTGGGGGACGCTTTGCCCAGACACGTCGGTGCTCACGTCACCGGAGTCGGCGCTGACTACCGCGAGGGGCTGCCCCAGGACCCCACCGGCCGCGTTGATGCTCGCCTGCGCCGCCGCGACAGCCGCCTCCTGCACCGGTCCGAGGTAGGACAGCGATCCGCTGCGCGGCAGGAGAGCCCCGATCACCAGGTGCGGCGTCGGTGGGGCGGCAGGGGTGCTGGAGCACGCCGCCAGCGTCCCGGCGAGCGCCGCAGCGGCCAGGGCGCGCTGCAGCCTCAGGCGGATCCCCCCGCCGCGGCCGAGTCCTGGTCGATGATGCTCTGCGCGACCTCGCGCATGGTGAGTCGGCGGTCCATCGATGTCTTCTGGATGAACCGGAAGGCCGCCGACTCGCTCATCGCGTGGTCGGCTTGCAGGCGGGCTTTCGCGCGGTCCACGAGACGACGCGTCTCTAGCCGCTCGCCGAGGTCGGCGACCTCGTCCTCCAGCGCCCGGGTCTCGTCGTACCGGCTGACCGCCATCTCGATCGCGGGGACCAGGTCGGAGGAGGAGAACGGCTTCACCAGATAGGCCATGGCGCCCGCGTCGCGCGCGCGCTCCACCAGGTCCCGCTGGCTGAACGCCGTCAGCATGAGTACCGCCGCCAACCGGCCCTCGGAGATGCGGCCCGCGGCGGTGATCCCGTCCAGGACGGGCATCTTGACGTCCATCACGACCAGATCCGGACGGAGCGCCTCCGCGAGACGCACCGCAGTCTCCCCGTCGCCGGCCTCGCCAACTACGTCATACCCGGCCTCGCCGAGCATCTCCACCAGGTCCATCCGGATGATCGCCTCATCCTCGGCCACCACAACCCGACGGGTCTGCTCGGTCATGGGTTCAGCCTAGTGGCGCCCCTACACTGGCCCGGCGCCCCCGTGGCGGAACAGGTCAGACGCGCCGGCCTCAAAAGCCGGTGGCCGCAAGGCCATGTGGGTTCGACTCCCACCGGGGGTACTCCAGACGGGTCACGACTGCTGCGCTGGAGCTCCGTCGTGCTCCGCTCCGTGCGGGCCGAGTTCGGCGGCACCGGGGCGTGCGGCTGGCTCGCCGGGTGGGCCAGCGGCCGGCTGTCGCTGCGCGCGTGGCCCGCCCGAAGTCAACGCGTCGCGCTCGTCGGGACCGGTGGGGTGGGACACGGCGTCGCGGCTGGACAGCAGCCAGGCCCCGACGGGCGTGCCCGCAGCGTCCTCGACCGCCGTGGCAGCAGGGTCGTCGGCCGCGTCCGCCGTGTCCGCCTCGTCTGAGCTGTCTGCGTCGTCCGAGTCGTCTGCGTCGTCCGAGTCGTCCGAGTCGTCTGCCTCGTCTGCGTCGTCGAGGGAGGCCCACTCGGCAGCGTGCGGGAGTGCGGCGGGGGGCAGCTGGACCTCGGCACGGTGGGCGAGGACCGACCCCAAGACGCCGTTGACGAAGCTGGGTGACTCGTCGGTGGACAGCTGCTGGGCCAGGCCGACAGCCTCGTCGATCGCCACGGCCGCCGGGACGGCGTCAGCCAGCAGCTCGTAGGTGGCCACCCGCAGGATCGCACGGTCCACCGCCGGCATCCGGTCCAGGTCCCAGCCGTGGGAGTGGCGGGCCAGCGCAGTGTCGATGACGGACTGGCCGGCGATCACCCCATCTACCAGGACCACCGTGTACGGGTTGAGGACCGGGTCGGCCAGCCGGACGCGCTGGGCGAGGACGTCGGCGGCTGGGACGCGCCGCTGGTCGGACTCGAACAGCACGTCGACGGCTCGCTTGCGCGCCTTGCTCCGGGCCGCCATGGGCTAGCTGGTCACCCGGCCCAGGTAGGAGCCGTCCCGGGTGTCCACCTTGACCTTCTCCCCCGTGGTGATGAACAGCGGCACCGCGATGTCGTAGCCCGTCTCCAAGGTGGCCGGCTTGGTCCCCCCCGTCGACCGGTCACCCTGCAGCCCCGGCTCGGTGTACGTGATCGTCAGCTCGACGGATGCCGGCAGCTCGACGTACAGCGGGACCTCCTCGTGCAAGGCCACGATCCCCTCCTGGTTCTCCAGCAGGAAGTGGGCCGCCTCACCGACCGTGACGGCAGGCACGTGGACCTGGTCGTAGGTCTGGGTGTCCATGAAGACGAAGTCCTCGCCCTCCTTGTACAGGTAGGTCATGGACCGCTTGTCCACGGTGGCGGTGTCCACCCGAGTGCCGGCGTTGAACGTGCGGTCGACGACCTTGCCTGACAGGACGTTCTTCAGCTTGGTGCGCACGAACGCCCCGCCCTTGCCCGGCTTGACGTGCTGGAACTCCACCACCGTCCACAGCTGGCCGTCGATGTTGAGCACCAGGCCGTTCTTCAGGTCGTTGGTCGATGCCACGCTGTCTCCTGCACCCCAGGCCCGACGTAGGCGTCAGCCGACGACGAGCAGTTCCTTCGTGGTTGTGGTCAGCAGCCGCGGGCCCTCGTCGGTGACGAGCAGAGTGTCCTCGATGCGGACACCGCCGTGCCCGGGCAGGTACACCCCCGGCTCCACGGTGACCGTGCTACCAGCGGGAAGGATACCGTCGGCGTCGGCGGAGAAGAACGGCGGCTCGTGTATCTCCAGACCAACACCATGGCCCAGGCCGTGGCCGAACGAGGCGCCGAACCCGGCCGCCTGGATCACCGATCGGGCGGCGGCGTCCACGTCGCCCAGCACCGCACCCGGGGCCAGCGCCTGCCGCCCCGCCCGCTGCGCCGCGCGCACGAGCGTGTAGAGGTCCTCCTGCCAGGCCGCCACCGGGTGACCCACGACGACCGTGCGGGTCATGTCGGAGTGGTAGCCGTCCACCTGCGCGCCAAAGTCCATGGTGAGGAACTCCCCGGCCTGCACCTCCCGTGCGGAGGGCACGTGGTGCGGCACGGCCCCGTGGGGGCCGCCGGCGACTATCGAGGCGAACGCCAGGTCGTCCGCCCCGTGGTCGCGCATTGAGTCCTCCAGCCTGCGGGCGATGGCGCGCTCGGTGAGCCCGGGGCGAAGGTGAGGCAGCACCGCCGCGAACGCGGCGTCGCCGACCGCGCAGGCGCGTTGGACGGCCGCCACCTCCGCCGGGTCCTTCACCGCGCGGCGCTGCTCGACGATCCCCACGGCGGCCGCCAGGTGCGCCGCCGGCTCAGCGCCGACCAGCGCCTCGTGCGCGGCGACCGTCATCTCGTCGGCCTCGAACCCGACCCGGACACCCCCGCCGGGCGCCAGCGCGCAGGCCCGGGCCAGGAGAAGGCCCGCGCAGTCCCTGCCCTCGACGACCTCCAGGTCGTCGACCTGCTCACGGGCGGCCTGGGCGTAGCGGAAGTCGGTGGCGAGCAGCGCCGTCCCGTCGGCGACCACGAGGACGGCGGCGTTGGTGGACGCCAGCCCGGTCAGGTACCGCACGTTGACCAGCCGGGTCACCAGCAGCGCGTCGAGGCCGGCGTCCGCCACCAGGGCTGCGACGGCGACTCGACGCGCGGCGTGCAGGGAGGGCATGTCGGTCAGCCTAGGGCGACGCCGGCGAGGGGGCTCCGGCGATCGCGACCAGCGCGAGCTCGTAGGAGCGCAGGCCGAAACCGGCGACGGTCCCCGTCGCCACCCCTGCCACGACGGAGGTGTGCCGGAAGGTCTCCCGGGCCGCCGGGTTGGTCAGGTGCACCTCGACCAGCGGACCGGGGTGCTGCGCGCACGCGTCGCGCAGCGAGTAGGAGTAGTGCGTGAACGCCGCCGGGTTGATGACGACCGGCACCTTCGCGTCCGCGGCGGCGTGCAGCCAGCCGACCAGCTCTGCCTCGTCGTCGGTCTGACGCACCTGGACCTCCAGCCCGAGCCGCTCGCCCCAGCCCGTGCAGGCCGCGACCAGGTCGTCGTAGCTGGCGGCGCCGTAGACGTCGGGCTCTCGCACACCCAGCCGTGCCAGGTTCGGGCCGTTCAGCACCCAGACCATCGTCACACCCGAACCTCCTCGTACGCCGCCGCCAGCAGTGACGGGTCTGGTCCCTCCATGATCGTCGGGCGGCCAACACCGTCCAGGACCACGAAGCGAAGCACGTCGCCACGCGTCTTCTTGTCCAGCCGCACGGCCTCCAGCATCGTCGGCCACGCAGGCCCCTCGTAGGTGACCGGGAGGCCCACGGAGGCCAGCACCTCGCGGTGTCGCCGCACGACGTCGTCCCCGAGCCGTCCGGCGAGGCGGGCCAGCTCCGCGGCGAACACCATGCCGACGGCCACGGCCGCCCCGTGGCGGTAGCGGTAGCGCTCGACACGCTCGATGGCATGCCCCAACGTGTGCCCGTAGTTCAGCATCTCCCGCTGGCCGCGGTCGTGCAGATCCTGCCCCACGACGGCCGCCTTCACTGCCACCGCCCGTTCTACCAGTTCGCGCGTCGCTGGCCCGTCCGGGGTGCGTGCCGCCGGCGGGTCAGCCTCGATCAGCTGCAGGATCACCGGGTCGGCGATGAACCCGATCTTGATCACCTCGGCCAGTCCGGCCACGTAGTCGTGCACCGGCAGGGTCTCCAGCGCGGCCAGGTCGCACAGCACGCCCGCCGGAGGGTGGAAGGCGCCCACCAGGTTCTTGCCCTCGGCGGTGTCAATGCCCGTCTTCCCGCCCACCGCGGCGTCGACCATGCCCAGCAGCGTCGTGGGCAGGTGCACCACGCGGACCCCGCGCAGCCACGTCGCTGCCACGAACCCGGCCAGATCGGTGGTGGCCCCGCCGCCGACGGCGACCACCGCGTCGCTGCGGGTGAACCCCGCCTGCCCGAGCGCCGACCAGCAGAAGGCGGCCACCTGGGAGGTCTTGGCCTCCTCGCCGTCGGGCACCTCGATGAGCACAGCGCGGTACCCGCTGTCGGCGAGGTCGTCGCGCACCGCCTCCCCGGTGGCAGCGAGCGCCCGTGGGTGAACAACCGCCACGCGCACCGCGTCCGGGCCGACCATCGCGGCCAGCTCACCGAGCAGACCCCTGCCGACCACCACGTCGTAGTCCCCGCCACCGGCCCCCACGTGCAGCCGGGTGGGCGGGCGCTCACCCACGTCCATCCTCAGGGGGCTCTAGAGCCGCGAGCACAGCGTCGGTGACGCTGGCGGGGTCTGTGCCATCTGTCGGCACCGTGACCGTCGCGAGAGCCTCGTAGACCGGTCGGCGCTCCCCCATCAGCCGCACCCACTGAGCGCGCGGGTTGCCAATGAGCAGGGGGCGGTCACGGTTCAGCCCTACCCGGGCGGCAGCGTCCGCGGGGCCGACGTCGAGGAACACCACGGTGCGCCCCGCGAGGCGGACCCGGGTGCGCGGATCGAGCACGGCGCCGCCGCCGACCGCGAGCACCCCGCGGTGGCTGTCCAGGGCCTCCTCAACGGCAGCCGCCTCCAGCGCACGAAAGGCCGCCTCCCCCTCGTCCACGAAGATCTCGGCGACGGTGCGGCCCGCCGCGACCTCGACGTCGACGTCGGTGTCGCGGAACTCCCAGCCGAGGCGCTCCGCCAGAAGGCGCCCCACCGTGGACTTCCCGGCTCCGGGTGGGCCCACCAGGATGATGAGCTCGGGGTCGGCGCCGCTCACCGGCGCAGACTCGTCCGGTAGGCCTCGACCGCCTGGCGCGTCTGGGCGACCGAGTCTCCGCCGAACTTCTCCAGAACCGCGTCGGCCAGCACAAGCGCCACCATCGCCTCGGCGACGACGCCAGCGGCGGGCACCGCACAGACGTCGGAGCGCTGGTTGATCGCCTTGGCTGGCTCCCCGGTGGCGACGTCGACGGTGTCCAGGGCCCGCGGGATGGTCGAGATCGGCTTCATCGCGGCGCGTACGCGCAGCACCTCGCCGGTACTCATGCCACCCTCCGTGCCCCCGGAACGCCCACTGCGCCGGCGCGGGCCGTCGGGGCCTGGCTCGATCTCGTCCTGGGCGGCCGAGCCACGGCTGGCGGCCAGCGCGAAGCCGTCGCCAACCTCCACGCCCTTGATCGCCTGGATGCCCATCAGCGCCCCAGCGAGCCGGGCGTCGAGTCGTCTGTCCCAGTGCACATGGCTGCCCAGACCGGGCGGCAGCCCGTAGGCGACGACCTCGACGACGCCGCCCAGGGTGTCCCCGTCCCGCCTCGCCTGCTCCACCTCAGCCACCATCGCCGCCCCGACGACAGGGTCGGCGCAGCGCATCGGGTCCTGGTCGATCGCCTCCCGGTCGCCCCACTGCGGCGCTGCCCCGTCGGTGGCGACTGTGCCGATGCGCACCGTGTGGCTCAAGATCACCGCGTCCGCGGCTTGGGCAAGGAACGCTTGGGCGACCGCACCCAGGGCCACTCGAGCAGCGGTCTCCCGGGCACTGGCGCGCTCCAGAACGGGGCGCGCGTCGTCCAGCCCGTACTTCTGCATTCCTACGAGGTCGGCATGCCCGGGTCGGGGACGGGTGAGTGGGGCGTTGCGGGCGAGGCCCTCCAGTAGTTCTGGATCGACCGGGTCCGCCGACATCACCAGCTCCCATTTGGGCCACTCGGTGTTGCCGACCTCGATCGCCACCGGACCACCGAGTGTCCGCCCGTGCCGCACGCCGCCGACGACCCTGACCTGGTCGGCCTCGAAGCTCATCCGGGCGCCGCGGCCGTAGCCAAGACGACGTCGCGCCAGGGCCGCGTCCACATCAGCGGTGGTGATGGCGACGTCGGCCGGCAGCCCCTCCAGGACCCCCACCAGGAGGGGGCCGTGGGACTCCCCCGCGGTCAGCCAGCGCAGCACCCCGGGATCATCCCATGGGTGCTGTGCTGGTCAGCCGCGGGCGGCCTCGGGGGGTCAGCCAGCGAGCAGGAGTGTCTGACCGACGCACGCGTTGATGGTGACGTCCCCGTAGAGGAACACGCCGCAGGTAGGGCCGGTCACCCCGATGAACTGGAAGTACTTGCCGAAGACCTGGCCCAAGCCCGCGGAGTAGACGACGCCGTTGACCTTGCTGTTCGCCACCACCCCGCCCTCAGCGGACTTGACAGGTGTCAGGGACTGGAGGGCGAACTGGGCGGCGGTGCCTGTCGACGGGATGGCGGCCGTGCCGCCACCAGGGCTCGCCGAGGAGGACGCCGAGGCAGAGGCCGACGCGGAGGGGTGCGCCGACGCCGACGCTGACGCCGAGGCAGCCGGGCCGGGCGCTGCGGGGGCGGCGGACGGCAGGACCACTGCGGGGGAGAACGGGTCGCGACCGGTGATCGTGTTGAGTGCGGCAGCCGGGACAGCGACGCTCGACGCACTCGGCTTCGGGTGCACTCCAGCCGCGAGGGGGGGCGTGGGAACCGCCCCACTCGGCACAGCGGAGCCCGAGGAGGAGCCGAGGAGCTCGTACGCAGCCCCAGCCACCACCAGGAGGCCACCCAGCGCAAGTGCCGCCAGCAGCACCGTGCGACGGGACCGACCAGACTGTGGCCCCGGAGAGGGGGCCTCGGGCTGGCCGACCGGCGCGGTCGTGGTCGGGGCCCCGAAGGGCAGAGTGCTCTCGGACACGGCGTGCCCCCTAGGAGGTGGTGTAGTAGGTCGTGAGGGACAGCTGCATGCTCAGCTTCGGACTGCTCCCGACGGCGAGCGTCGCCGACGCAGCCTCAGGGGCTAGGCCGATCGCGCTGACGACCGACACCCGCTTCTGGTGCTCCATGAGGTTCAGGAAGTAGGTGAGCTGCGGGTAGGTCCCGACCACGGACATCGTCGCTGTGATGGCCTTCAGCCCCGGGGGGACCGCTGTCGTTGTGCCTGCTGCGGTAGCAGTCGGGGTGAGGGCGCCAAGCTTCCCGGAGGGCAGCACAGACTGTGGCGGGGTCGGGCCGAACGCGTTGAGCGCAACGCCCGAGGTTGCGGCGATCGCGCTCAGACCGCGGATGTAGGCGGGCAGCTCAGGCGCGCTGGGGATGCGCTGCTTGAACTTTGCCAGCGACGCCTGCTGAACGTCGAGCTGCTGGCTCTGTGCGTGCAGCTGGGCAAGCTGGCCGACCAGCCCCACGTTGCTGGCCTGGATGCTGGCCGCGTGCGCGTTCAGGCTCGACGCCTGACTACGCGCCGGCGACACCAGCAGTACCCAGCCGAGCGCGGCGATCGCTACGCAGAGCACGGCGGTCCCAAGCGCCCACTGACGAGTCCGAGTCATCACTTGCTCCCTGTGGGATTGGCCAGAGCAGAGGGCATGAGCAGCGCCTGGCTGCGGAACTGCACCCCGGCCACGCCCTTCTGCACGTTGCCCAGGTAGGCGTCTCCGAAGTTGCGGGTTGCCGCGAGAGAATCCAGCCAGGTGGCTACGTCCTTGATCGCCACAGCGCTGCCGTCCATCTCTACAGTCCCAATCCCGACGTCCCCGGTCGCTCCCTGAGCGCCGGACGACTGCGCGATCTGCAGGCCGGACAGGTAGACGTTGCGATTGGCGGCTGCGGTCAGGCTGATGTCGTTGAGGACGTAGGAGTAGTTCACCTCGGTCCCCGTGGCCAGGGTGAGCTCGGCTTGGGCAGCGCTGACCTGGGCGTAGACCTTCGGGACGTAGGCAAACTTGTTGATCTGCGCCTGCAGAAGTGTCGTGCGCTGCTGAGCTGCATCGACGCCAGCCTGAGCGTCCGCGATCCGCGAGTGCGACAGGTAGTACAGCCCCCCGACCGCGATGACGGTCAGCACCACCGCGAGGCCCAGCAGGGCGCGGATGGAGCGGAAGCGCCTCTCCTCGGCGATCTCAGGAGGCAGCAGGTCGACACGGGGGAAGGCGGCCACGGTGGATGGCGCCAAAGTTGATGTGCTCATGCGGCCGCTCCCAACGCCAGTCCGATCGGCACGACGGCCAACGGCTCCACGAACTGCAGCTGCTCAGGGGTGAGGCCGGTGGCGCCGATCTGCAGTCCGGCGAAAACCTGGCCAGGAACCACAGGCACCCTGGTCACGCTGGAGAGGCGCTCAGCGAGCCCAATGAGCCTGCCCCCACCGCCGGTGAGGACGATCCGTTGGATCGGTGACGACCCCGAGGACGCCGTGTAGTAGTCCAGCGAGCTGCGGATCTCTCCGACGAGCGTCATGGCCGCCGACTCCAGTACCCGCGCCGCGGGCTGCGCGTCAGACAACGCGCTCGTGTCCACGACACCCATCTGCTGCTTCAGCGCCTCCGCCTGCGCGGGCGGCATTCCCAGCCGCTCCGACACTGCGTCGGTGATGTCTTGCCCGCCCATGAGAAGGATGCGGATGAACCGGGTCGCACCCCCCTGGTGCACCACGATGTTCGTGACCCGCGCACCCAGGTCCACGATCGCCTCGACCGGTGCCATGTACCCGGCGGGCTCCTCCCGACCGAGCGCACGCAGGACGGCGAAGGATGACAGGTCCACGCTCATGGCCGACAGACCCGCCTGGTGAACCGCGTGGATCGCGTTGGTCACCATTTCCCGGCTCGCCGCCACGAGCAGCCCCCGCTGTTGACGGCCGCCCGCGTCGCTGACGGTCTCCTCCAGGGCGAAGAAGTCCAACAGCGCCTGCTCCACCGGCATCGGGATGAAGTC
>Ga0075029_100001210_pt1 | contig 14828 bp, 13 predicted proteins | sample LitLauG_LLR_2013_FD_71391 | JGI IMG/M metagenome (GOLD analysis project Ga0075029, IMG submission 71391) | Freshwater sediment microbial communities from North America - Little Laurel Run_MetaG_LLR_2013 | ecosystem: Environmental > Aquatic > Freshwater > Creek > Sediment | place: USA...
ATTCGACCCGCTGCAGGCGCGCGCTCAGGCTTTGGCGAACTTGGGCGAAAGTTCGCCCGAGGCGTAGCGCTTGGCCATGGCCGAGAGCGGCAGCGGTTTGATCTTGTCGGCGTGCCCGGCGGAACCGAACTCGTTGAACCGCTGGGCGCAGACCGCGCGCATCGCCTCCATGGCCGGCTTAAGATATTTGCGTGGGTCAAACTCTTCCTTGTGCTCCATCAGCACCTTGCGGATCGCGCCGGTCATGGCCATCCGGTTGTCGGTGTCGACGTTGATCTTGCGCACGCCGTTGCGAATGCCGCGCTGAATTTCCGCCACCGGCACGCCCCAGGTCTGCGGCATCTCGCCGCCGTAGGCGTTGATGATGTCCTGCAACTCCTGTGGCACCGAGGAGGATCCGTGCATCACCAGATGGGTGTTGGGCAGGCGCCGATGCACCTCCTCGATCACGTGCATGGCCAGGATTTCGCCCGTCGGCTTCTTCGTGAACTTATAGGCGCCATGGCTGGTGCCCATGGCGATCGCCAGGGCGTCGACCTCGGTCTCGCGCACAAAGGTCTCCGCCTGGGCCGGGTCGGTCAGCAATTGATCGTGGCCGAGCTTGCCCTCGAAACCGTGACCGTCTTCCTTGTCTCCCATGCCTGTTTCCAGGCTGCCGAGCACGCCGATCTCGCCCTCCACCGAGGCGCCGATCCAGTGGGCCATGTCGACCACATCGCGGGTGACCTTGACGTTGTAGTCGTAGTCCGCCGGCGTCTTGGCGTCGGCCTTCAGCGAGCCGTCCATCATCACGCTGGTAAACCCGTACTGCAGCGCGGTCGCGCAGGTGGCCTGGTTGTTGCCGTGGTCCTGGTGCATGCACACCGGGATGTGTGGATAGAGGTCGACCAGCGCGTCGATCAGCTTGGCCAGGACGACGTCGTTGGCGTACTGGCGCGCGCCCCGACTGGCCTGGATGATCACCGGCGATCCGGTGGCGTCCGCCGCCTCCATGATCGCCAGTCCCTGTTCCATGTTGTTGATGTTGAACGCGGGGATGCCATAGTCATGCTCGGCGGCGTGATCGAGCAACTGCCGAAGCGAAATGCGCGCCATGTCTGTCGTCTCTTCCTGAAGTCGCGGGCCCCGGCGTGAATCGGTCCGCTGTTTATGTTTGCAAAGCTATCACACCGGGCAAGGGTTTGCCTTCCATCCATTCCAAAAAGGCGCCGCCTGCGGTCGAAACGAAAGTAAAATCCGCCGCGCATCCGGCGTGATGCAGCGCCGCGACGGTATCGCCGCCGCCGGCCACGGCGATCAATTCGCCCGAATTGGCGCGCGCCGCGGCATGCCGAGCCGCCGCGGTGGTGGCCGCATCGAAAGGCGGGATTTCAAAAACGCCAAGAGGTCCGTTCCAAATCAACGTATGGCTGGCGTCCATCGCGGCCATCAGACGCGCCACGCTCTTGGGCCCGGCGTCGAGAATGCGGTCATCGCTCGCAAGGTCGTCCAAGTCACAGGCGCGCGACGGGACGCCGGCCTCCACGAGCTTCGCCACCACTACGTCCACGGGAAGCAGGATCTCGCAGCCCCGGTCCCCCGCCTTGGCCAGGATCTTGAGGGCGGTGTCGACCATCTCGCGCTCCGCCATCGAGGCGCCGATGTCGTGGCCCTGGGCGAACAGAAACGTGTTGGCCATGCCCCCGCCGATCGCCAGCCGGTCGAGCTTTTCGACAAGATTGTTCAGGAGATCGAGCTTGGTGGAAACCTTGGACCCGCCGACGATGCCCAGCAAGGGACGCTTCGGCGTCCCCAGTGCGGCGTCCAGCGCCTCCAGTTCGCGGCGCATGGACTCGCCGGCATAGGCCGGCAGCAGGCGCGCCAAGGCGTCGGTCGAAGCGTGCGCCCGGTGCGCCGCCGAAAAGGCGTCGTTGACAAAAACATCGCCATTGGCCGCCAGCGCCGCGGCGAAGGCCGGATCGTTGGCCTCCTCGCCGGCGTGAAAGCGCAGGTTCTCCAGCAGCGCCACATCGCCGGGCGCCATCGCCGCGATGGCCGCTGCGACCAGATCTCCGACGCAGTCGTCGACGAACCGCACCGGCGCGCCTAGCACCGCCGAAAGCGGCTCGGCGATCGGCGCCAGACTCATCGATGCAACGCGCTTTCCCTTCGGCCGGTCGAAGTGCGCCAGCAGGATGACCTTGGCGCCGGCCTTGCGCAGCTCGGTGATCGTTGGGATCGCCGCCCGCAGCCGGGTGTCGTCGCTGACATGGCCATCTGCCATGGGCACATTGAAATCCACGCGCACCAGGACGCGCTTGCCGCTCAGATCGGCGTCCGCAAGCGTGCGAAACGTCATCGCCGGCCTCAGGCCAGCTTGGCCATGGCCAGGGCCGTATCGGCCATGCGGGTCGAGAAGCCCCACTCGTTGTCGTACCACGCCAGGACCCGCGCCAGCGTCCCGTCGACGACCTGCGTCTGCGGCAGGGCGATCGTCGAGGAAGCGGCGATATGGTTCATGTCCATCGACACCACCGGATCGCTCGTCACCGCGAGAATGCCCTTCAACGGACCCTCCGTCGCCGCCTTGGTCATGGCTTCGTTGATCTCCGCCACCGTGACGGTTCGTCCGGTCACCACCGTCAGGTCGACCACCGACACGTTTGGTGTCGGCACGCGGATCGAGGAGCCGTCAAGCTTGCCCGCCAGTTGCGGCAGCACCAGCCCCAGAGCCTTGGCCGCGCCGGTGGACGTCGGGATCATCGACATGCCCGCCGCCCGCGCGCGGTAGAGATCCTTGTGCAGGGTGTCCAGCGTCGGTTGGTCGCCGGTGTAGGAGTGGATCGTCGTCATATAGCCGCGCTCGATACCGCACAGGTCCAGCAGCACCTTGGCCGCCGGAGCGAGGCAGTTGGTGGTGCACGACCCGTTCGAGACCACCAGATCGGCGCCGGTGAGGGTTTCAGCGTTGACGCCAAAGACGATCGTCTTGTCGGCGTTATCGCACGGGGCGGACACCAGAACCTTGCGCGCACCGGCCTTGAGGTGCGCGGCGGCCTTGTCCTTGCTTGTGAAAAGACCGGTGCATTCCAGGGCGATGTCGACGCCGAGATCCTTGTGCGGCAGTTCGCCGGGATCGCGGATCGCGGTGACCTTTATCTTGCCGAGACCAACGTCCAGGCTGTCGCCGTCCACCGACACGATACCGGGAAAACGGCCGTGCACAGAATCGTAGCGCAACAAATGAGCGTTGGCTTCGACCGAGCCCAGATCGTTAATCGCCACCACCTCGATGTCGCGACGCGCATGTTCGACAATTGACCGTAAAACCAGGCGGCCGATCCGGCCAAAACCATTGATGGCGACGCGAACGGGCATACTCTATGTCTTTCTTGTTGTTTGACCTGGGCGCGGCGTATCTGCTTGTCCCGACTGGACAGGTCAAGCCGCGCGGCGGGAAACGGCCGGGAGTCGTCTTCTCCAATCGATTGCAACTCGCGCGGGTTGCCAGATTGGCGCGGGCCGAGGTTTGCGGAGTGGGAGTGCACTGATGGATCTGTTCGCCGAGCCCGGGCCCGACGACCGAATCGAGGAAGCGGCCAGACGCCTGGAACACGCCGCGGTTAAGCTGGAACAGCGGATCGCGCGGCACATCGATCGCGCGGCGGCCACCAAGGGCAGCGTCATGGACGCCGATCGCGCCGGCCTCGCCGCACAGTTGGACGCGGCCAGGGGTCGGGAACGGGCGCTGCGGGAGGCCGGCGAGGAGGCTTCCGCCGCCTTGGCTGAGGCTATTGCGCGCCTTCGTCAACATGTTGGCGCGGGCGAGGTCTAGCGGCATGGGCACAGTCACCCTGACCGTCAACGGCAAACCCTATGTGGTGGGTTGCGAGGATGGCGCGGAGGCGCACCTGCGCACCCTGGCCGATCGCATCGACGCGAACGTAAAACAGATCGCGCCCAGCGCCGGCTCGGCCGGTGAAACCAGACTGATGCTGATGGCGGCGTTGATGATCGCCGATGAGCTGCACGCCGCGGAGGCGCGGCTGACAGCCGCCGACGCCCGCTTCGCGAGCGCGCGACGCAACCTGGACAGGTTGGAGGCCAAGGTGCTCACGGCCCTGGACGCCGCGACGGCGCGGCTGGATGCGATGGCTCCGGACTGATCCGCTCTTGCGGCGACCGGCCCGGCCTCCTACTCTCATGGATGGCGGGCCAGCTGCGGTTCACGTCGAAGGCATCACATCCCGGGGACCTTAATTTCCTCATTAGGGAGCTGTCCCTGTTCAGGATCGTGGTCCTGAGCACACGGCGCCCACCTGGTACTCCAGGTCCGAGGGGATTGAAACGCCTTCACGGTCTTCGCGGCGCCGCCACCCTTTTGCTTCTTCCAAGACCGTGTCCGACGCCAGACCGCCAACCAAGGACGAGCTGAGGGCGCGTTTGCGCACCTTGCGCCGCGGCCTGCGCGCTGACGGGATCGCCGCGGGCGAGCGCGCGGCCGGCCTCGCGCCGAACAACATGGTCGAGGCTTTCGCCGGGCGATACGTTGCGGGCTACGCCGCACACGGCAGTGAGATTGACGCGGGTCCCCTCATGCGTCGGTTCGTGGCCGCGGGCGCAATTCCGCTGTTCCCCGCCGTGACAAAAACGGCTGGCCCCCTGGCGTTTCGCCAAGCCACGGAAGACTCGGGCTGGGTTCGCGATCTGGCCGGGATGCTTGCGCCGCCCGCATCCGCGCCGACGTATCGGCCCGACCTTGTCGTCGTTCCGCTCCTGGGCTTCGATCGCCAGGGTGGCCGACTGGGTCAGGGCGGTGGCCACTACGACCGGACCCTCGCCGCATTGCGGGCCAACGGTCAGGTAACGGCGTTGGGCCTGGCCTTCGCGGACCAGGAAATCGACGCGATTCCCCAGGATGCACGCGATCAAAGGCTCGATGCGATTCTCACGGAGGCGGAATTCATCGTATTCTGATATAGGCGTCGCCTTATGCGCATCGCTTTCTTCGGAGATATCGTCGGCCGTTCGGGTCGTGAGGGCCTGGCCGAACATCTTCCAGGCCTGCGTCGCCGGCTCGCCCTCGATTTCGTCATCGTCAACGCCGAGAACGCGGCCGCCGGGTTCGGAGTGACCGAAGCCACCGCGCGCGAACTCTTTCACGCCGGCGCCGACTGCCTGACGCTCGGCAATCACTCGTGGGATCAAAAGGAGGCGATGACCTACATCGTCCGCGAGCCGCGTCTGATCCGCCCGCTCAACTATCCGGCGATGTCCAAGGCCCCCGGCCGCGGCGCCCAGCTCTTCGACGTGGCGGGAGGACGCCGGATCCTGGTGATCAATCTGCTCGGGCGCGTCTATATGGATTCGCTGGATGATCCGTTCGCCTGCGTCGACGCCGAACTGAACATGTGCCCCTTGGGCGAAGTCGCCGACGCCGTCGTTGTCGACATGCATGCAGAGGTCACGTCCGAGAAAATGGCCATGGGCCACTTTTGCGACGGCCGCGCCAGTCTTGTGGTCGGCACCCATACCCACGTCCCCACCGCCGACGCCCAGATCCTCAACGGCGGCACCGCCTACCAGACCGACGCCGGCGCCTGCGCCGACTACGACAGCGTAATCGGCAATCAGAAGGAAGAGCCCCTCCGCCGCTTCACGACCCGCATATCCGGCGGACGCTACAAGCCGGCCGAAGGCCCGGCCACCGTCTGTGGGGTCTACGTCGAGACCGATGACGCGACGGGCCTGGCTCGCCGCATTGATCCGATCCGCATCGGCGGCCGGCTTAGCCAAACCGAGCCGACGGTCGCAGCCGCCGAACGAGAGGGGGCGTTCGTCGAGGTCGCCCGCTAGCGCGTCCTATCCGCTTGGCTCCGCGATATCATCTCATTTCGCTTGACCTCGGAATTGGACTGGTGAGAACAGCGCTCCGTGCGCGAGCTTGGCGGTGACAGCGCGCCATCCGCGGACATTGGTGTCCGTGACGCCACACGGCCTTGATACGGCGATGGACGCTACGTCGAGTATCCGTTCCTTGACACCGAGCCGATGGCCTCTCGCCATCTAGCCGACGCTCCGGCGTCGTCGGCTCGCTGACCCTGTCGATGACCGCTTCCGGCGGTGGTCACGACCGAGACAGGCTGGTAGCTCTTCGGCGATTGAGCCGCGATAACGATCCTGGAGGTAATTCATGCAGTACGACGACGTCATTCTCGGTCGCAGAAGTATCCGCGGCTACAAGCCCGACCCGGTGCCCAGGGCCTTGATCGAGGAGATCATTGGCCTGGCGATGCGGGCGCCGTCGTCGATGAACACCCAGCCTTGGAACTTCTACATTATCACCGGCGAGCCGCTCGATCGGATCCGCAAGGGCAACACCGAGCGAAACCTGGCGGGCGTGCCGCAATCGCGCGAGTTCCGCATCGGCGACGCCCCCTTCGCGGGACAGCACCGCGAGCGGCAGATCGGCGTCGCCAAGCAGCTGTTCTCCGCCATGGGCATCGCCCGCGACGATAAGGAAGGGCGCCAGGACTGGGTGCTGCGCGGCTTCCGTCAGTTTGACGCGCCGGTGTGCGTGATCGTGACCTATGACCGCGCTCTGCACGGCATGGACGACGCGCCATTTGACTGCGGCGCGGTGGCGACGGCCCTGGTCAACGCCGCCTGGTCTCGCGGATTGGGGGCCGTGATCAACAGCCAGGGCATCATGCAATCGCCGGTGGTTCGCGAGCATGCCGGTGTCGCCGAGGATCAGGTGATCATGAAGAGCATCGCTCTGGGCTGGCCTGATGAGACATTTCCGGCGAATGCGGTCGTCTCCGAACGCAAATCGGTGGCCGAGGCGACCGTCTTCGTCGGCTTCGACGACTAGTCGCCGGGCCTGAAGGCCGCAGGGATTTGAGTTTCTCGGTCGGTGGGAGACCACGGGGCAAGCGCCCATCGAAACAGGCCAGACCGTTGCAGATTGCGGTCGACTTCGCTGTTTATGGATCGCGTTATGCGATGGCGCGGCGATGGGCCGAAGCGGACACGTCCACTGCGTCAAGCCCACCGTATTTACGGTGATTAACGGTGGCCGCGGTCCCAGATCAAAGATCGCCGCGCTCGGTCCGGCGGATCACAAGCGTGTCGATTTCCAACCGGCGGATGCGTGCGCGGCCAATGGAGAGCCGGCCGATCGCCAGAGACCCGATGGCCAGAACGCTGATCGCGGCGGCGCCGAACGCCAACGCGCCGACGGCCGCCGCGCCGATCGACGCGCGGGACGCCGCGACTTGGCCGACGCGAACCGGTGGTCGGGTCCGCCCCTCCTTGGTTTCAGGAGTCTCGGTCGAGTCGGTTGGGTCTGGCATGCCTGATCCTCACGCAAGGGGTTGCGCCGCGGCGACTCTGGCGCGAACGCGGCTGTGGCGCTAGAAGCGCCCCCTTCGCGCGCAGCATAGATCAGCACACCCCATGGCCGGCCACTCAAAATTCAAGAACATCCAGTTTCGTAAGGACCGGCAGGACAGCATCCGCTCCAAGCTGTTTTCCAAGCTCTCCCGCGACATCACCCTGGCCGCCCGGCAGGGGCTGCCCGACCCGGCCGCGAACTCGCGTCTGCGTCTGGCGATCGCCAACGCCAAGGCCGAATCGATGCCCAAGGACAACATCGACCGCGCCATCAAGAAGGCCCAGGGCGGCGACGTCGATTCCTATGAGGAGATCCGTTACGAAGGTTTTGGTCCCGGCGGCGCGGGCCTGATCGTCGAGGTTCTTACCGACAACCGCAATCGTGCGGCGGCCAATGTGCGCACGCTCTTCGGCAAGAACGGCGGTAATATGGGCGACGCTGGCTCGGTGTCGTTCATGTTCGATCGCCTCGGAGAAATCCGTTACCCCCTGTCGGCGGGCAGCGATGAGGCGATCTTCGAGGCGGCGATCGAGGCCGGCGCCCAGGACGCCGAAACCGACGAGGACGGACACGTGATCCTTGCCGCGTTCGAAGACGCCGGCGCGGTGATCGAGGCGCTTGAGACCACCCTCGGCCCGGCTAAATCCACCAAGATCGTCTGGCGGCCGAAGTCCGCCGTGGCCGTCGATGAGGGCCCGGCCGCCACGCTGGTGAAGCTGATGAACGCGCTTGAGGACGACGACGACGTCCAGACGGTCTGGACCAACGCCGACATCAGCGACGAGGTCCTGGCCAAGCTCTCGGCGTAACGAACGCCTTTTTTCTTTCTGCCGGCGACGCACCGCGCTAACGGTTGACCACAATGTCGCAAAAAGAGACCCCCGGAGAGATATTCAAGCGTGCGCTGGCGCATGCCGTCCGCTCGCTTGCCGAGCAGCCAGACCTCGAGGTGACATTTTCCGGTGATGGGCCGAGCCTCATCGGCCATCGCGCCATCCTGCCACACCCGCCGCGCGAGTTGTCCGGGGCCGAGGCCACGCGGATCCGCGGCCTCGCCGATCAGATGGCCCTTCGGGTCGCGCACCATGACGAAGCGGCGCACGCTCGCGGCAAGCCGCGATCGGCCGAGGGCGCTCAAGTCTACGACGCCCTGGAACAGGCGCGGATCGAGGCGATCGGCGCCAACGCGTTGGCCGGTGTGAAGTCAAATCTGGCCGAGGTGTGGGAACAAACCGCCCAACGCCGCGGATTCCACAATATCGTCGATCCCGCCGCGGCGCCGATCGCCGACATCGTCGCCTTTATCGCCCGCGAACGTATGACCGGCGCGCCGCCGCCGCCATCGGCCAGGGCCCTGGTCGACGCCATGCGCGCTCAGATCGAGGCCAAGGCCGGCGCCGACCTCGACAAACTGGTGGACACCCAGGGCGACCAGAAGACCTTCGCCAAGATCGCCCGCGCGGTCGTGCGCGACCTGGAGATGGGTGACGATCTTTCCGACGCCCCCGATCAGGACGCCCAGGACGATCAGAGCGAGGACGGCGAGTCCGATTCCTCCAACGACGGCGAGAGCGAGGACCAGGATCAGTCCAGCCAGGCCGATTCATCCCAGGACGGCGAAACCACCCAGCGCGAATCCGATTCCGAAGACGCCGACGCCACCGAGACGGACGACGACGCGACTGAGATGAGCGACGAAGACGTGGAGATGACCGACGGCGATCGGCCCTCCCGTCCCGACATCAAGGACCCAGGCAACGTCGAGCCGCCCTACAAGATATTCACCGGCGCCCACGATGAGATCATCACCGCCGAGGAACTTTGCGAGCCCGATGAGCTCACGCGCCTGCGCGCCTACCTCGACCAACAGCTGGCGAACCTGTCCAACGTGGTCTCGCGTCTCGCCAACCGCCTGCAGCGGAAATTGATGGCGCAACAGAACCGGTCGTGGAGTTTCGATCTTGAGGAAGGGCTCCTCGATGTCGCCCGCCTGACCCGCGTGATCGTCGATCCCACCGCGCCCCTGTCGTTCAAGATGGAGCAGGATACCGAGTTCCGCGACACGGTCGTGACCATGTTGATCGACAACTCCGGCTCGATGCGCGGCCGGCCGATCATGGTCGCGGCGGTCTGCGCCGACATCCTGGCTCGGACCTTGGAGCGCTGCGGGGTCAAGACCGAGATTCTGGGTTTCACCACTCGGGCCTGGAAAGGCGGCGCCTCGCGCGACGACTGGCTCAAGGCCGGCAAGCCCGCCTCGCCCGGTCGTCTCAACGATCTGCGGCACATCGTCTACAAGGCGGCCGACGCGCCCTGGCGGCGCGCGCGCAAGAACCTCGGCCTGATGATGCGCGAGGGCCTGCTCAAGGAAAATATCGACGGCGAGGCCCTGATGTGGGCGCATCAGCGCCTGATCGGCCGCACCGAGCAACGCAAGATCCTGATGGTGATCTCCGACGGCGCGCCGGTGGACGACTCGACCCTGTCGGTGAACTCGGGCCACTACCTTGAGCGCCATCTGCGGCGCGTGATCGCCGAGATCGAAGGCAAGTCGCCGGTGGAGCTGATCGCCATCGGTATCGGCCACGACGTCACGCGCTATTATCGCCGCGCCGTCACCATCGTCGATGTGGAACAGCTCGGCGGCGTCATCACCGAGCAGCTCGCGGCCCTCTTCGAAGAAGAGCCCAAGGCCGCCGCTCGCGCCAGTCCGTCGCTTTTAACGCCGCTGCCACGCGTCCAAGGCGGCCCGGCGCTGGCGGCCGGCCGCATGGCGTCTCGCAAAGTGCGTGAGACTGTCGCGTGAAAAGCGTCTGCGTCGCGGACTTCCGCGAGGCTGCCCGTCGCAGACTGCCCAAGGTGCTCTTCGACTACATAGATGGCGGCTCCTACGCCGAGACCACCTTGGCCGCCAATGTGGCGGATTTCGCCGCGATTCAGCTGCGCCAAAGGGTCATGCGCGACGTCTCCGATCTGAAGCTTTCCACTGAGGTCTTCGGTCGATCGCTTAGCATGCCGGTGATCTTGGCCCCCATCGGCCTGGCCGGCATGAACGCACGACGTGGCGAGGCGCAGGCGGCGCGGGCCGCGCAGGCCGCGGGCGTACCTTTCACGCTCTCCACAGTCGCGGTTTGTCCGATCGAGGAGGTCACGGCCGCGGCGACGGCGCCCTGGTACCAGCTCTATATGATTAAGGACCGCGGGTTCATGATCGAACTGCTGGCGCGGGCCGAGGCGGCCGGCTGTCCGGCCTTGATGTTCACCGTGGATCTGCCGGTGGCGGGAACCCGGTATCGCGACGCGCGTAACGGGATGATCGTTTCCGGCCTTGGGGACAGCCTGCGCCAGGGTCTGGACGGCTTGGCTCACCCGCAATGGCTCGTCGACGTGATGCTGCGGGGCGGGCCCCACATCTTGGGCAACATCGCCGCCGCCTCGCCGGAACTGCGCACCCTCAGTCAGTTCTGGAAGTGGGTTGGAGGCAATTTCGACGCCGCGGTGACCTGGGACGATATCGCCTGGGTGCGGGAGCACTGGGACGGCCCCATCATCATCAAGGGGGTCCTGGACGCCGAGGACGCACGCGAAGCCCGTCGCCGGGGCGCCGATGGCGTGGTCGTTTCCAACCATGGCGGCCGCCAGCTCGACGGCGCGGCCTCGTCTATTTCGGCCTTGCCCGCCGTCGCCGACGCGGTGGGCCAGGACCTGACGGTCCTCTTCGATGGCGGCGTGCGGTCGGGCCTGGATGTTCTGAAGGCTCTGGCGCTAGGCGCCAAGGCTTGTCTGATCGGTCGCGCCTGGGTCTATGCCCTCGGTGCGGATGGTCAGAGGGGCGTCGCGACGGTGCTTGACGTTATGCGCCGCGAACTCGCGGTGGCGATGGCGCTTACCGGCTGTGTGGATGTGCGAACGGCGGACCGCTCGCTGCTGGTCGAGGGCTAGGCTTTGGAGCCTTAGGCGACTGGCGCGTCCGACAGCTTCGCCTTGACCTGCTTCTTGATCTTCAGCGCGCGAGACGACAGCGCCTCGTCGCGCGAGTTCAGCAGGAACACGTCCAGACCGCCGCGATAGTCCACAGTGCGCAGGGCTGCATTGGTGATGCGCAGCTTGAACGTCTGGCCCAAGCTGTCCGAGCGCAGGCTCGCCGGAGACAGAGCGGGCAGGAAGCGCCGCTTGGTCTTGACGTTCGAGTGGCTCACATTGTGGCCGACCATCGGGCCAATACCCGTGAGTTCGCAGCGGCGAGACATGGCGCGAAGCCCTTATCCAAAGCAGTGGGATCGGGCGGGAGGGGTCCCGCTCGGGAGGCGGCGATATAGGCGAAGGGCGCCCTGGGCGTCAAGCGCGTGGCGCGGCCAGAGGCCAAATCTCTGCGGGCCGGCCGATTCCGTTTGTGGTCGCTGGCCGAGTCGACACAACATCTCGTGGGAAACGAAACATGAATCCATAGGTAACCACCGATTCGGTCCGGATTCGTTTTCCTGATGTTCTCGCGAATCGGGCGGCGGCGTTAATCGCTAGACTTCGCGCAACTTTTTCGCTCTGCCTTGATCGACTCGCGGCCCTCCGCCGCGGACTCGGCAAGACTCAGTGGGACTCCTCGTTCGCGCGCACAAGACTCGAAAGACCCAGGCTTCAGACGAGCGCTCGGCTGGCGGGTAGTGCCTGCCGCGGGATTCGCCACAACATCTCGTAGGGAACAAATCCTGAATCCGAGGGTAACCAGCGATTCGGCCCCGATTCGTTTCCCCGTCGTTCTCGTGAGTCGCATCTTGGCGTTAATCCCTGCACTCGGAGCGCTGACGCCCTCGCCCGTAAGGTTGGGACCCGCGAGGTCGATGGCGGGCGCCCTTGTGGATGCCCCCGGTCGCATGCCGGGGCGGACTTCGCCGGTGACGGCGCCCGCGCTCCGGGTTGAATTCCACGGCCTTCAGACTCATTTTGTGAGTCCAGTTCGACTCGCCACAAGATATCGTAGGGAACAAACCCTGAATCGTAGGGTGACCAGCGATTCGGTCCCGATTCGTTGCGGGCCTGTTCACGGGGGCCCCCAAGCGTTGTTAACGCTTGGTTTTTGTTGACGATTGTGATTGTCATGGGCTCGCGGCACAGGATTGTTTCATGAGTCATCGCCCGATCGGTCAGGCGCCGTCGCGGATCATCGCCGCGCTTGGGCCCACGAACACCGGCAAGACGCATCTGGCGGTCGAGCGCATGCTGGGCCACGCGTCGGGCATGATCGGGCTGCCGCTGCGGCTGTTGGCGCGAGAGATCTATGATCGCATCGTCAAGGCGCGGGGCGTGCGCGCCGTCGCCCTGATCACCGGCGAAGAGAAGATCACCCCGCCGCGCGCCACCTATTTCGTCTGTACCGTCGAAGCCATGCCCCTCGACCGGGATGTCGAGTTCCTGGCCGTCGACGAAATCCAACTGGCCGCCGACCCAGAGCGCGGCCATGTGTTCACACAGCGCCTTCTACACGCCCGGGGTCGCTACGAGACCATGTTCCTTGGGGCTGCGACCATGGCGCCGCTGGTTCGCCGTTTGGTTCCCGAGGCCGAAATCATGATGCGCGAGCGCTTTTCCACCCTCGCCTACGCCGGACCCTGCAAGATTACCCGCCTGCCCAGACGCAGCGCCGTCGTCGCGTTTTCCACCGATGAGGTCTATGCGATCGCCGAGCTGATCCGCCGCCAGCGCGGCGGCGCGGCGGTGGTCATGGGCTCGCTCTCGCCCCGCACGCGCAACGCCCAGGCCGCGCTCTATCAGTCTGGCGAAGTGGATTTCCTCGTGGCGACAGACGCCATCGGCATGGGCCTGAACATGGACGTCGACCATGTCGCCTTCGCGGGCCTTTCAAAATTCGACGGCCGCCGGCACCGCGCTTTGCACGCGGCCGAGGTTGGCCAGATCGCCGGCCGCGCGGGCCGCTTTCGCCGCGATGGCGCGTTCGGCGTCACCGGTCGGTGCGAGGATATGTCTCCCGACCTCGTTGCGGCCGTCGAGTCTCACGTGTTCGAAGCGGTCAGCCACCTGCAATGGCGCAACGGCGCGCTAGATTTTCAATCCCTCGCCACCTTGACGCGGTCGCTCGCGGCGCCGCCGCCGACCTCGGGTCTCAAGGCGGCCGAGGAGGGTTTGGACGAGCGAGCCCTGCGCACCCTGGCGGCCGACGTGGTCGTGGCCAATCGCTGCGGCGACAGGTCGGTGCTGTTCCGGCTCTGGGACGCATGCCAGACGCCGGATTTCCGCAAGACCAGCCCGGACGACCACTTCCGTTTGGTTCGGTCCCTCTTCGATCAGTTGAGCCTGGGCGATCGGCGCATCACCGAAGACTGGATGGCCGGGCAATTCGATCGGCTTGACCGTGTGACCGGTGAGATCGACGCCCTGTCGGCGCGTCTGATGGGGGTCCGCACAATCGCCTATGTCGCCAATCGGCCGGATTGGCTGGCGCAACCCGAACATTGGCGCGAGCGGACGCGCGGACTCGAGGACCGCCTTTCGGACACCTTGCATGAAAAACTGATGGCGCGGTTCATCGACCGGCGCACCAGCGCCCTGGTGCGAGGCCTTGGTCGATCGGAGGATCTGCTCGCGGCCGTCGACGGGAACGGCGCCGTCACCGTGGAGGGTCACTACGTGGGCCGCCTCCGCGGACTGCGGTTCGCCGTCGCCGACAGCGCGGGCTCGCTCGAGTCGCGCGCCTTGCGGGCCGCGGCGCAGCGGGTGGTCGGACCGGAACTGGACCGGCGCCTCGGTCGGCTGGCGGGCGAAGCCGATGACGCTTTCGCGCTGGAGGCAGATGGCGAAGTGCGTTGGCGCGGCGAACCGGCGGGGGTCCTTGTCGGGGAACAGCCTTTTCAACCCGTGGTGCGGCTTCACGGTGAGTTCGGCTCCGGGCCCAACCGCGAGCGGGCCGTGCGCCGTCTCGAGGCCTTCGTGGCCGGCGAAGCAAGTCGGGCGCTATGGGCGATGAAGGCCTTGCGCGACGCTGTCGCCGCGGGCGCCCTCAAGGGTCTGGCGCGCGGGCTAGCCTATCGTCTGATCGAAGGCGGCGGCGTTCTGGATCGCCGCGCGGCGCAAGCGGACCTGGACTATCTCAGTCGCGCCGAGCGGCGGGGCCTGAAAACCATGGGCGTAAGATTCGGCGCGTTCAGCCTCTTTCTTCCAAGCCAATTGGAGGGCCACGGCCGGACCGTCGCGATCGCCTTTGCCGGCCGCTTGGCGCCAACCTGGGCTCCAATCGGCGACGGCCTGATCGAGCTGGGGACGGCGCCGCCGGTCGCCGCCATGGGACTGCGAGGCCTGTTGCGGGTCGGGACCTTCGCGGCGCCGGTGGACAGTCTCGAGCGCCTCAGCGAAAGCCTCTGGGCCAATGCGGCGAACGGCGGGGTTTGCCTCAGTGACGAGGCGCGCGAGGCGTTGGGATGGACCGAGGCGCAAGCCGGCC
>Ga0075029_100001212_pt1 | contig 14813 bp, 8 predicted proteins | sample LitLauG_LLR_2013_FD_71391 | JGI IMG/M metagenome (GOLD analysis project Ga0075029, IMG submission 71391) | Freshwater sediment microbial communities from North America - Little Laurel Run_MetaG_LLR_2013 | ecosystem: Environmental > Aquatic > Freshwater > Creek > Sediment | place: USA...
CCGGCAGCCGCCGTGGCGCTCGTTGCCGCGTTCCCGGCCTGAGTCGTGGCAAGGGCGACTTGCGCCGTGGCGAGCGTGACCTGGGCCGCGGCAAGCCCCACCTGGTTCGACGCCGAGGTCGCACTCCCCGCGGCGGCCGATGCGCTGGCCCCTGCGGAGGAGGCGCTGGTGGCTGCAGCACTGGCACTCGCCGCAGCGTTCGATGCGCTCACGGCAACGCTGGGCAGGAGCGCGAGGTACTGCGCTGGCGTAATGGCGCTACCCCACGGCACGACAAGCGCGCGCCCAATCTGCTCGTCGATGTCCTGTGCGAGGATCGTGAGCCGGTCGAGGGCGTCGTTGATGGGTTGCGCCGGGAACGCGGTGCCGGTCGAGAGCGCGATGCTCTGCGTCGACTGCACCTGGCTCGTGATGACGAGAGACCACCCGCTCGGCGGCGGCGTGAGCATCGTCACGGAGCCGCCGGGGTTCGCGTCCTGGTTGGCGTTGAGGCTCACCGTGTACTGCGTGGTGAGCACCTGCGGGTAGAGGTTGTCGCTCGCGTCGATGAGCGTGACGACGAGGTCCGTCGCCGAGAACACCTTGAAGGTGAACGGGAAGACGGTCGTCACCCCGTTGCCCGCGGACGGGCCGGACCTACGCGTTGCGGTCGAGGAGATCGACATGCCGGCCCCTGCCAGAAATCCCGCAAATCATGGCGGCAGGAGGGGCCGGTAAGGTTACTTCTTGGGGGGTGCCCCCACGGCGGCGTGGCGCACGAGTTGCTCGGTGCTCTCCGGGTGCTGGCGCCCTTCGCGCACGTCCTCGAGGTACTGGAGCGTCTTCCCGGCCTGGCCGAGGCCGCCGATGTGCGCCCACTCGCCGATCACGTTGGCAAGGTCCTGGATGAGCTTCGAGGGCTTTCCCTCGGCCTGCGCGCCCACATCCTTGCCGGTCTTCACGACGTCGGCGATGAGCCGGGTCGGCGCCACGGCCTGGTCGGCGTGGTCGTGCTCGATCATCGCCCAGGCGTCGCGCACGAATGGCACCGTGGCAGCGAGCTCGCCGGTGATGGCCTTGGCCACCCACGACGCCCAGCTCTTCGCCGTCTCCTTGCCCGGGAGACCCTCGCTCGCCCAGGCGGCCATCACGGCTGGGGCCACGAGCGTGGCCATCGCCCGCGCCGCAATCGCGGGGTGGTTGTTGAAGTGGCCGCCCGTGATCGACTTGTCGAGCATGTCGCCGAGCTGGCCGTAGGTGTTGTTCATAAAGCCGTAGATCGTGCCGAAGAGGCCCTTCACCCCCCGGGCGTTGAGGAAGTTGGAGCGGGTCACCTCAAGCGCGCTCCCGTGCGCCTGGCGCACGATGCTGTTGGCGTAGCGCACGGCCTCGTCCTCGCTCATGGGCTTGCCGGTGCCGCCCATGCTCTCGGGCACGCCGGAAGTCTTCGCGAGGTCATAGGCCGCCCAGGCCGTGGGCACCGCCGAGAGCGCATCGGACCAGGCGACCATGGCGTGGCCGAACCGGTCGTTCTTGGCGCGCCAGGACTCGGGCTCGTACATCGAGCGCGTGCCCTCCTTGTAGTCCCGGTCCATCTGCAGCATCCGTGTGCGGATCTCGGCGAACTTCTCCTTCGCCCCGTTGATGTCCTCGGTGAGGTGCCCGCTCCCCATGCGCGCAACGCGCGCCGCGAAGTACTGCGCGCCCTCCGCGTTCCCGAGGTAGCCGAGACTCTTCAGCGCCGCCGCGCTGCCGTGCTTCACCACCGTGGTGAGCCGGTAGGCGATGCCGGTCATAATGACGCCCTGGCGGGCGTACTGCATCGCCTTCTCGAAGTTGCGGTTGCGCGGGTCCGTCGCGTTCATGTCCCGGATATCACGCAGCCACCCCTGCAGGGCCGCGTACTCCTCCCGGCCGTAGGTGCCCTGGAAGGCCTCGCGGAACCCCCGGTGATCGACGATCTTCGTCGCGTCGAGCAGCGCCTCGCGGTACGCCAGGTCGTGGATCGTGTCGCGGATGCGCGCCTCGGAGGAATGGAAGTCGAGGTTCACCCGGTCTGTGTACCCGGCCGCGCGCGCGATCATCGAGCCGTTGCTCGTGGTCGTCGCCTTGTAGACCTGCTGCGCGCCGACCTTCTCGCCGGGGTCTAGGTCGAACTCGCCTTTGCGCGCGGCGAGCTTGGATCGGATCGGGTCGTAGTCGATCGGCGAGTAGCCGCCCTTGAACGTGCCGAACTTCGTCTGAATCTCGCGCGCCGGGATCTTGGGCGGGGGCACGCCGCCCAGGCGCCGGATCATCGCCTCGGATTCCTTCCACAGCGGATCGAAGCTGTCCCAGTGCGCCTGCGTCGCGCGCCAGTCCTTCTCGGTCATGTTCTCGTGCAGGAACTGCCACACGTCCTGCGGATTCCACCCCCAACCCTTCGTGAGTTTCTCGAAGTTGGACTCGTTGCCCACGTGCCGCGCGATCCCGAGCATGCGCCCGCGCGTGACCTTGAGGACCCCACCGGTGTCGGGGTCCATGAGACGGGTGTTGGGCACGAGATCGTAGAGGGCCTTCTGCCAGTCCCGGCCGAGCTCGGCGCCGACGCGCCCCGCTTCGTCCGATGCGGCCTTCGCCATGTCCACCTTGCGGTAGTTGGCATCGAGCATCCGGTCGAGCAGCATCTTGCGGAACGGCCCGTCGAGCTCGTGCAGGTCGTACCGGTTGAACTTGAACTCCTGCGGCTTGAGGTCGGCGTCCACGAGGCGCATGCGCGTGCCGAGGAAGTGCGTGAGCGCGCGCCAGTAGCCATCGGTCGCGGCCTTGGGCGGCTCGACGAGATCGGCCTTGGTGAAGCGCTCGCCGCGCTCGGCCATGCGCTCCTTGAGCTGCGCGACGGCCTCATCGAGCGCCATGCGCTCGCCGGCGACGCGCACGACCTGCGTCTCCTTGGCGATGTGCTCTATGGATCGGACGGCATCCACGACGCCGCGGAACTCCTCGACCCGCAAATCCCGGTAGGGCTTCTTTTCCCGGAACGCCGCGAGCCAGTCCGATATCTGCGGCTCGAACCCGGCCGCGTGCTGGCTCTCGGCCCACTGCTCGAGGCTCTGCTTCGCCCGGGCGTTGGGATCCCCCACCGGCGAGACCCGCAGGTCGAACTGCGAGAGGAGTGCGTCGATCTGCTCGAGGTACTCGCCCGGCAGCTTGTCGCGGACCGAGGCCTTCCCGAAGCGCTTGAGGTAATCGACCGCCTTCCTGATCTCCACCTGCGCCTCGCCGATCGAGCGCACGAGCTGGTTGTTGAGGAGGGCCTGGCGCTGGGCCTGGACCGCTGCGGCCGGGTCGCGCGCCACGGCCTCGAGCGCGGCCTTGTTGGCCTTGGCCTCGGCAATGCGGAACGGGCGCGGATCGAGCGCGTCGACCTTGGTCTGCGCCACGGCAGCGTCGGCCGCCTCGCGCGCGCCCCGCACGAGCTCGGTGGCCGGGAGCGGGCTCTTCGTGAGGACCTTGAGGCCGGTTGCGACGAAACGGGCCCGGGCCTCGTTGTGCACGGCCTGGTCGGCCGAGCGTGCGATCGCCTTGGGGTCCGAGAGCTCGGCGTGCTGCTCGAGCATGAGCTGGTCGGTGCGCGCCTCGACTGCTTCCTTGGGCGGGATCGCTTGCGCCAGGTCCCGCATCATCGAGATGCCGGAGTCGTAGCCGTGGATCTCGGCGACGATGTCGGGGTGGATGCCGCCCTTCTTGAGGGTCATCCCCTTGGCCTCAAGGGCCCGCGCCAGGTCGGGGTCGATCTGGTGGGCGGATCCAAAATCCAGGCGCCCGGCGCCCAGCGGCTCGTGCTCCACGCCCTCGCCAGGCCGCCAGTCGTCGTATCGGTAATCGTGCGCAAGCGCGTACTGAGGATTGCCGGCGAGCTCCTCGTGGACCTTGTCCTCGAGCTCGCGCAGATCCATCGTGTCGTGCAGGAACCCGTGCTCCGTGAGACGCACCACGGCCTCGTCCGCGTTGAGGCCCCCCTTGCGGAAGATCCGACGGTTGAGCCCCTCTGGCTTGGCATCGAAGTCGTCCTTGTGGACCCCGAGGTGTTCTGCCGCGCCGCCCTCGTCGATGCCGCCCATCTTGGCGATGGCCTGCAGGATCGAGTCGTACTCGGGGACGACTTTTTTCTGGTCGAGCTTCGGAGGCTCGCCGACGCGATCCCCCGACGCGAGCTTGCCCTTGAGGAAGGAATAGGCCCGGTACACGGGCTCGGTGAGCACCTCGCGCCGCGCATCGATCCGCGTCGCGCGGCGCTGCTCGGCGCCCTCCCTCGTGATCTCGCGGATGGCGCGGGTGCGCGCGCCCGAGACCCAGCGCATGTCCCGGATGCTCCGGGCCTGCATGTCCGCGATGGCCTGCTCGGTCGCGTCGCGCCCCGCCGACTGGTACTGCTGCCACTCCTCGTCCGTCATGCCCTCGGGCTTCACGGCAAAAAGCGGCACCATCTGACGGGCGGATTCCGTCGCGCGGATCGCCTCGGAGGAAGCGAGCATGCGGTCCATGACCCCGCGCACCTCGTCGGTGAGCGGGACGCCCAGGTTCGTGACGGACTGGTAAATCCGGGATAGCCACGCGCGGAACTGCCCGAAGACGCGCGAGAGCTCGAACGTCGGAGCCTTCCCCTCCATGAGGTAGCGCTCGAACCCCTTGGCGAACTGCTCGTGAAAGGGCCGCTTCTCGTCGATCGACATGCCGCGCCAGGTCTCGGGGTCCTTCCCGAACCATTTCATCAGCTCGCCAAAGTCCTGCTGCACTTCGGGTGGCCCGCTCTGCGCGAGGCGCTCGTAGGTGTCGAGAAAGAAGTGCCCCGACTCGTGCAGGAAAGTGGAGAGGTCCGCGTGCTCAAGCACCGAGATCGTGCGGTCCTCGGGCGAGTAAGTGCCACGGCTCTCCTGGCCGTAGCCGCCGGCGAGGGGCTCGCCCACGATGTTGGCGCCGTGCTCAGCGAAGGCCTCGTGCGGCATCACCCCGGTGCGATCCGCGAGGGTCGAGAAGAAATCGCGATGCAGCGCCGCGTAGGCCTGCGCGGCCTTGGGCGCGACGCGGCCCGTCGCCTCGAGCTGCTGGCGGACGGTGTCCTCGACCTGGCGCTCGGAAGCGTGCCAGGCCGCCGTGTCGGATTGCTGCTGGATCGCGCCCTGGGCGATCTCCTGCATTCGCTGCACCTCGTTCCCGGACTGCTCCTGGACCTGGGCATAGGTGAGCCCCTCGGGGTCCGCCTTGAGGTGCGGCAGGATCGCCTGGTCGACCGCGCCGCCGGCGATATGGGTCGCGTAGTCCGCAACAGGGATACGCACGTCCGCCCCGGTCTCGAGCCCGGCCTTCATCTGCTCTGCGACCTCGGGCATCAGTTGCCGCAGGCGATCGGCCGTCTCGCCGACGCCGTCCATGGCCTGCGAGAGGACGTGCGGGTCGACGTAGACGGCGGGGAGGGCGCCGGCGTCCCCGACGCGCTCCACGAACTGATGAAAGGCCTCGGGATCGCGTTCGCGCCACTTGGAGCCCGTGGCGAGCTGCGAGAGCTGCCCGAGCGCCGCGAAGTCCTTCTGCCCCTGCTCCGCGCGCTGCGCGTCCTGGTAGGTCTGCCGGATCGCTTCGTAGGGGTGGCGCCCGGCCTCGCCCGGGATCCCCATGATCGACATCGCGAAGGCGTTCATCATCGCGCTCTCGGGGTCGAACTCCTGGTGGAGCTGGGACGGGAGTACGAGGTTCATGCCCTGGCGCGAGGCCTCGCCGGTGAGGAGGCCCGACCCCGCCGATTGCAGCATCCGCGAGAGGAGCGGGCCGCCGGCGTTGAGCGGGACGATGCCGCCTGCGGTCGAGGCCGCGTACTGCGCCGCCGCGGCCTGCACCGCCTGGTCCATGTTCCCGGTCGCGCCGTACACCTCCCGCATCGTGTGGGTGGCATCTGTGAGCGCGGGCACCGCCATCGCCTTCGTGCCGTGCACGGCCGCAGCCTGCAACGCTTCTACGCCACTGGCGGACGCCGGGAGGGCTGCGCCCTCGCCGCCGGTGAGCAATGCCTGGGAGAGCACCCCGATGAGGTTGCCGGCGAGGTTCGCGAATTTCTCCGGGACGCCGGCGTTGGCAGCCGGCGCAAACGCGCCCTGATTCGCTTCCCCGACCGCCGTCGTGTTGCGGAACCACCAATCCTGCGCCCCGGTCTCGTAGCGGCCGGATAGCAGGCTCGAGGCCTTGTCGACGGCAATCGCGGGGATGGCCGCCGCCTCGCTGACCGTCACGCCCAAGCGGTTGAACGTCCCGCCCAGGCCCTTGATGGCCTCCACCGGCGCGTGGGCGGCGCTGTCGAGAAGGCTCCGCCGCTCGGGAGGCGAAATGTTCTGCTCGATCCCCGCCAGCGTCGGGATGTCGTCGTGCGCGGCGTTGGCCGTCTGCTGGTTCGCGATCGTGCTCGCCGTGACGGGCGCCTGCTCGATGAGCTTGGGCGCGTCGAGCGACGCCATCCGCGCGCGCACCTCCGCCGCCTTAGGATCCGCGAGGATCGAGCTCGCGGGTATTTGGAGCTGGCGCGAGAGCACGTTCGCCCGCGCGCCCTGGTCGGGGTCGACCTGGCTTGCGTTGCGCACCGAGTTGGCGACCTGCGGCGCGAGCTGCGACTGCTGCAGCTTGAACGCTTCGCCTTCCCAATCGAGGTTACTGTCGTCTGGCAAGGATCCCCCGGTAGGTGTTCAGCACGTCCTGGTCGGACGGTGCGGCGTTGCCCGCGCGCATGAGCCCCGCGCGGATCTGCGTGCGGGTCGTGGCGGGAACGTCGTCGATCGAGAGTTGGACGAGCTTCTTTTGCTCGTCACCGTACCAGTGCTCGGCGACCGCGCCGCGCGAGAACATCGTATCGAGGCTCTTCTCCATCTCGGCCGCGTTGAACTTGTGCCCGGCCGCCGCCTGGTCCTGCAGGACGTACTGCATGGCAAAGCGCTGGATTCCACCCACCTGGGCCTTCCCAGCGTCGTCCTTGGGGTTCGTGTCGATGCCAAGCTGCTTGAGCCGGTCGTTCAAGGACGCGCGCAGCGTCGGCGTGTCGACGCGCCCAGGGTCGAGCTTCGAGGGGATCGTCCCGTTCTGCATGTCGGTGCGCTCCTTGTCGAAGCGCTTCCAGTCCGCATCCCCGAGGCCGTTGTTGTGGAGGAGCAGCCAGTCGGCATCCGGGAGTTTCATCGGGTCCTGAGGGCCGCCGTCGCCCATGTGCGCCACGACGTTGTGGTAGACCGCCGGGTCCGACTTGTTGTTCTCCCGGTTCGCGAACGCATCGAGCGCGGCAAGGTGCCCCTTCGCCTCGAGCGCGAAATAGGTGGAGCGCATCGACGGGTCCTGGAGCATGTCGAGCATGCCCTTCCCAGGGTTCTTGAGCAACCAGTCCTGCGCCTGGCCAACCGCAGAGGCCGTCGCTTTGTTGCTCTGCTCCTCGCTGCGCCGGTCGACCTGCATGAGCCGCGACTCGACCTGCTCGCGCTCCTTCCCATCGATCTGCCCCGACTCGAAGCGCTTTCGCGCCTCGGCGAGCTGCGCGTCGATCCCCTGGACCGTGTCCCCGATCTGGTCGGCGGTCGAGACGACCTTGTCGGCCGACTGCCCGGCCTCGACCTTCTTTTGCAGCGTGTCGGCGATGCTCGTGGGGAGCTGGTCGCGGATCTGCGCGAGCGCGGCCGCAGCGGGCCCCGTGCCGCCAGGCTGGTCGATGAGGTGGTTGACGAGCGCCGTGTAGGTCGGCGCCATCCCATCCTTCACGTACTGCCCGACGGCCTCGTCCGGTATCCCGGCCGCCTTGGCCTGCCCCTCGAGCTCGTTCTGCGCGGCGGCGATGTGGAGCGCGAAGGTCGAGTTGTCCCCGCCAGGCTGGTAGGACTGCACCGCGGCGTCGGAGTGGGTCTGCACCCGGAGCTTGCTCGCGTCCTGCTCGGCGACGAAGGATTGCGCCGCGACGTGCTGGGCGATCTGCCGCTGCTCGGCCGCGTGCTGCGCGTCCGAGACCTGCTGGAACATCTGCCGCTGCACCGGGTTCGTGAGCCCCTCGGCAAGCCCCGTCCGCGCGTCCTGGAGGGCCTGCACGGCCTTGGGAGCCGCGTCGACGGCGTTCTGCCCACGCTGGGCCATGACGCCTGTGTCGGGGTCCCACATGATCGAGGTCGCCATCTGCGTGGCGTTGGCCTCGGCCGCCTTCACGGCGGCCTCGTTCTGCTGGGCCTGGACGAGGGCCTGCTCGTGCCCGAGCGAGCTACCCGCCTGCTCGAGCGCCTGGCCGGCACGGATCTGCTGGCCAGGCCCGAGGTCGGCCATCTGCAGGAGCCGGTAAGGCGCGCGGAGCTGGACTCCCGGGAGCTCCTGGGCGGCAACGCTCGGCGCGTCCTGCAGGGGGACCTGGGCCATCAGATGCTCCCGGCGCGCTTCAGGGCCGCGTAGGTGTTGAGCGTCGAGCCCGCGCCCGTGAGGAGCGTCGTCGCACCCATGAGCCCAGGATTGATCTGCCGGCCGGCGGCCGCGTCCGCCGCGGCCTCACCCTTGAAGCCAGAGGCCGCGACCTGGTCGGCCCACACCTGCCGGTTCGTGTTGTCCTGGATCGTCATCACGTCCCGCATGCCCATGTACTTCGTCGAGGCGAGCACGTCCGTCGCGGAGCCCGTGCCAAGGTCGACGCCGTTGGCCGCGAGCTGCGCCCGCTGCTCGCCGTAGAGCGCGGACGTCTTGAACTCGCTCGCCTGGGTCTGCTGGGCCCCGACCTCTTTGGCCACGTCGGCCTGGTAGCTCGCCACGATCGCGTTGTTGCTGGCCACCGTCGACTCATACCCCAGCGCCTGCTTTTGGGCCTCGCCCTGGTTCATGGCGCCCATCATCGACATCCCGACCCCGGCGCCTTGCAGCGCGAGCGCGCCCATTCCCATCTCAGCCTCCTCCCACGGATACTTCGACCGTCATGTCGACGATGTCAAGCGGCAACGGATCCGTCTGCTGGATGCACACCGACCCGTCCTGGTTCCACGACGGCATGAGCGCGAGCTCGAGCTCGGCCGTGATGAGCGCCGGCGCGACCCCGACTTGCGCCGGCGGGAGCCCCGGGTAGTTCACGAGACTCGAGAAATTGGGGCCCGCCGCGAAGGGCGCAGAGTTGAAGACCCGCAGCCATATCCGGTTCACGTTCTTGGCGCGCCCCTGCGAGAGCGCTGGGTCGAGCTGCGTCGCAAGCGGCGGTGTCTGGATCTGCGCAACAATCGGTAGGCCCACGACCACCGTGCTCGCCGCGTTGGGGAGCGTGAGCGTTCCCGTGTTGCTCACCGTGAGGCCGTTCACCGCCGCGCCATCCGCGAGCACGTTGACCGTGCGCCCTGCCAGCCACGTGAGCCCTGAGAGGTTCGTCACCGGCGAGCCGAAGGTCTGGATAACGCCACAGTCGACGAAGAAGGCCTGCGACTGGTTCGCGAAGTTGCGGGAGCGCAGCCGCTCCACGTAGCGCTTGGTCGCGCCCATGATCGTGCGGTTCACGACGACATAGAGCATGTCCTCGCCGCCCTCGGTGATCGCGCAGCAGGACTCGAAGGCGTCCCCGTTCCCAGTGTCGTGCTGGTGCCAGGCTGCGACCTGCTGCTCCGGGACGTAGGTGAGCCCGAGGAGCTTCCCGCTGGAAGAGACCGCCCACAGCACAGGGTAGGGCCCGCGCGCGTAGGCCATATCGTTGACGGTCTGATAGTCGAAGAGGTGCGCCGCGAGGATCGAGAGATCCGCCGAGACGTAGGACCCCGCCTGCCAGGAATAGGACATCTCCCGCAGATGGCCACCTCGGGAGGTGGCAAAGAGGATCACGTTCCCGACCGTGATCGGCGTCACGTTGTTCGAGCCGACATAGCTCTGCGGCTGGACCTGGAAGCTCGTCGGCGTGATCGCAGCGCCAGCAGAGCCCCCGTTCGATAGCCACTCGGTGCTCGGCGTGAGAATCATGAGATTCGCCACCGGCACGAGGTGCTGCACGGCCGATGCCTCGCGCGCCGCGATGCGCACCGCGATCCGGTTGTCGGCGCGCACCGGGATCGAGTAGCTCATGTTGCTCTCGGTACCGCTGCGGGTCATCCAAAGATTCTGCGGCTTTTTCGTCGTGCCGCCGAACACGCGCCGCTGCTGGAAGTAGGTCACCGCGCCCGGGTAATCCCCGGGCTGGTCATTGAACCCGGTGTCCGCGATGGGCGGCGTGGTCGTCGCGTCGGGAATGATGTTGTTGTCGGTGAAGACCGTCGAGGCCGCCTGGCCGACGTACCCGTAGAGCCCCTGGGTGAGCCGGTAGACGTTGTACCGCACGTAAGTGCCGGCCGGGGAGTTGTCCTGCCACGAGATGACGTTCGTGTTCCCCGCTACCGCGAGGTTGTTTTTTACCCCCGAAATCGCGATCGTCCCGCTCACGAAGGGGTGCGACGGGTTGATGCCGAAGGGAAGGCCGCTCGAGTTGTTGAGCGTGACCGTACTGCCCGACACCGAGGCGACGGTGTAGTTCCCCTGGATGAGCACGTTGTAGGGGTAGTACGCGATGGTGAGCTGCAGGAAGCAGGTGTCGCCAACCGCGAGGCCAGAGACGACCGAGGTCGTGATGACGCTGGGCGTCGCGCTCGTTGCCGAGGTGATCGTGAAAGTCGTGCCCTGCGTGGGCGCGCTCGCGACCGTCTCCTGCCCGTCGGCAGTCTGCACCCCCGTCACGACGTAGCTGTAGAGGATGCTGCCGCTCCCCACCCCGCCGGGCGAGTTGGCGGTGCAGGCCGGCGTCGAGAGCTGGTTCGATGGCGGGCTGAACGCCGGCGCCGTGAACTGCCAGTCGGTGGCGCCGTAGCGGCGTAGCTCCATCACCGGGTAGTTGGGGTGCACGAGCGTGAGCACGTCCGCGCTTTGCGTGTAGTGCAGGTTCGGGAGGTCTGCCGTCTGGTAGCCGTTGGGGATCTCGTAGATCCCCGCGGGCTGCGCGTACCAGTAGGTCGCGTTGGGGGGCGCCTGGTTGGTGTGCGCGAGGATGCAGTAGTAGGTGACGCCGCCCGAGGTCACGAGGTCGCCCACGTTGTAGGCCGTCGAGCTCGACCACGCGAGCGTGCGCCAGTTGGCGCTTGGGGGCACCGAGTTGTTGTTCGCGGTGATGCAGGCGTACTGGACGCCGCCCTGCACCACGAGATCGTTGGGGAGGTAGGAGATCGACGAGGACCATACCGCCGGCGCGTTCGTGATCGTGGCGCCCTGGGTGTGGAACCGGAAGGCGCCCGTCGCGACCTCGATCGCATAGGTCTGCGTGTTCGTGTACGAGAACGGGATGAGCCGCGTGTACTTCGAGGAGTCCTTCACCTCCAGCACGAACTCCGTGCCCGTCCGATTCACCACGGCGCCCTGCGGCCGCGTGATGAAGTTGCGGCACAGCGCCAGGCCCTCCTGGCGCTTCGCGACGTCGAGCCGGCCGAAGAGCTCGGTCGTGACCTCGCCGGCGCCGAACGAGCGGGCGTAGGAGCGGGTCTGCGCCATCAGCGGTTCACGATCCAGGGCGTGCTGTAGAGGAGCCGCACGCGCCTCTGGTTGGAGTCCGAGGCCACCGCCGCCGCCTTGGCGCCTGCAGCCTCCTGGCGCAACTGCATCGCGACCTGGCGCCCCTCGGTACCCTTGATGATCGGGCCAGCGAGCATCGCCGCGAGGCGCAGCGCGAGCGCATCGATGAAGAGCGGCGAGAACTGCGAGGTGTCCGTCTGCACCTGGGTGTAGCGCAGCACCGCGTTCGCCTGGTTGGTGAGAACAATGTCGTTGTCGTTGAGGTCCTGCTCCACCACGAAGGGCTGCGCCGGCTGGATCCCCACCTGCGGTTGCACCGTCGCGGGCACCGAGCCCGCGAGCGGCAGGCCCGTGGAGTAGTCATCCTGCGCGTTGGAGTCGAGGATCTCGAGGTAGTTGAGGACGTTCGTCGGCGCGAGGTAGCAGTATTGCCACGAGGTCGAAGGGTTCGTCGGTGCCGCGGCCAGTGCCACGCGCACCGTAGCAAAGCCCCAGGCATGCTCCTCGAGGAGCGAGTCCCGGGCTATGGGATAGAAGCGCGCGCAGTGCAGTGCCTGCGTGGTCGAGTCGGGCGGGCTGATCGAGGTGACGGCCGCCGCATCCCCGATGTGCCCCAGGGCCAGGTTGCAGATGTCGACGTCGGTTGCCATCTAGCCCTCGAAAGAAAAAGCCCCGGCGCGAGGCCGGGGCGCAAAGCCGTTTACCACGGCAGGGGGAGACTCGTTACACCAGCCCGTCGGCGGATGAGGCCGGAGGGGCTGCAGGGATGTCCGCTTCCTTCACGCCGTGGGAGAGGAGCATCTGGCGAAGCTCCGCATCCGTTGTCGGCATGTCGGCCTGGTCAACGCCCTTGGCGGCAAGAAGACGACGCAGCAGCGACGTGCGATTCGCAGCGATCGCCTGCTCCTTGTCGACCGGGGAATCGACGGGCTCGAGGTTGTCCGCGTAGGGCCCCTCGTGATCGACGATTGCATCCGGTTGATGGAGCTGGTTATTGAGAAACGACGTCTTCGTGACGCGGAACTTGGCCATCGTGCGAACCTCCTCTTGCGTTGGTTACAGGACCGCGAAACCGACCGGGTAGAACTTCTGCCCGTCCTGGATCTCAGCGCCGATGTCCGCAAAGAGCGTCCCAGTCGTGGGGGCCGTGCCAACCACCACCCAGCGGCCGGAGAGATAGCGCTGGCCCTTGCTCGCGATGCGCGGGTTGATCTGCGCCGCAAAGCGCGCGCCCGCGGTGAGCGAAGCCAGGGGAATCGGCCCAGTAGTCCCGACAACCGTCACGTTCACCGATTGCGCGGTGTCATCGTGCTGGATGATCTGGAACTCGACGGAGGTGGCGTTGTTGAACGCCGTCAGGACCTCGACCCGCATGTAGTCGAAATCCGCCCCCTCGCCCATGTCCCGCGTCTGCGAAGCGCCGATCCCGTTCGGGGCGTACCCCGAGGAGAGATCGATGACGTTGGTCGAGAGGGTGTTACCCGTCGCCGTGACCGCTTGGCCCGTGATGGTCGACCCGACGGCGGTGCCGGCGAGGGTCAGAAGTGCGTCTGCAATCATGATTGAAGCTCCTAGGTGCTGGCCGGTTACGAGATCGTCGCCTCGGTGTTGAGGATCTGGTCAACGCGACGAAGCGGCACGCCCTCGAAGCTCAGCCAGGACTGCGGCGTACCGAACTGATTGAGGCCCTGTTCCACGTTGAGCGCGTAGTTGCTCTTTTGGAGGGCCTGCAGCCGGAGGATCGAGTACACCGTGCGGTTCATGTAGAACGAGAACCGCCCCATCCCGAAATTCGGAATGCGGTCGAGCGCGCGGGACATGAGCGCGATTAGGTCGGCGGCCGAGGTGTTGGCAACGAGGTTGGCGGTGTTGATGTTGCAGATCCGCACGACGTAGCGCCAATCCTTGACGACGAGGCCGTTCTTCCATTGGTAGTGCGTCTGGTAGGCCTGGTACGGCGCCCCGTTGGGGTCGTACACCGTGAGGATGCCGTTGTCCTCGTGGATGAGGCCGGCCTTGGAGGCCTTGGGAAAGGTGCAGAACACCGTCTGCTCGCCCCAGCCCACGAGCCAAATGCTCGTGTTGTTGCTCGACGCGCCGCCACCCGAGAGGATGTTCTGCGCGTTGCCCGCGCCCGCAATCGCGCCAAAGCGCGGCGCAAGGCCCAGGTACTGGCGGATGTCCGTCTGCGGGTTGCCGTAGAACATCGTCTGCGCCTGGGTCTGGTTCATCGCTTCCAGGAAGGCGGTGTCCTCGGACAGGCGGAACTGTTCCAGGTTGCCATTGAGCTCGGCGAGGTCCTTGTCGACACGGCAGTAGGCTTCCAGCATGCCAACCGACTCATCGACCTGCGCGGTCGTGCTCTTCGAGGAGGGCACGCCCTGGTTGATCGAGCGCCAGTAAACGATCGGCAGGCCCGTGCGGATCGTCACGCGGTGCCCGGTGGGGAGGTTGCCTTCCATGAAGACGGCATCCTCGAGGATCTCGTTCGATTGCGAGAGCAGCTCGGCGACCACGGGCACGCGGCCATCGGGGTCGAGCCGCTTCGCCCAGTCGGCGAGGGTGAGTGCGTTCGTTGCTTGCACAGCCATGATTCAGGCTCCTAAGAAGTGGGTTTCTTACCGTAGAGCGCGTTCGCCTGCTGCTGCGTGCGCGTCTCCCCGGTGGCGGCCGCCGCGGCCGCCTGCGAGTCGCCGCCCTGCACGGGCGTGTCCTCGCTGATGGATTCCCCGATCCGAACGAACAACCGGATCACGTCCGGGTTGTTCCCGAGTCGGGTCTGAACCAGCATCTCGCGCAGTGCGGGAGTGCCAAAGGCGTCGAGGGCCTTCTTGGCAACCGCAAGCGATTCGCCGAGCTTGTCGCCCCCGATCTCGGGGTCCGCTTTCACGGCATCGACCCACTTCGTGCTCTGCGCTTCAACGGCCGCCTGGAACTCCTCGGCCTGGCGCTTGGCGATGGTCGGTGCGAGCTTGTCGACAATCTTCTGCGCAGCGTCCTGGGGCAGACCCAACTCCTTGGCGACCTCGGAAAAAGCCGCGACATCCCCCGGGTTGAGCGCGACGCCCTCGGGCGCCTTGAACTCGTATTTCTCGGGGGCCGCAGGCTTCTCGCCCTGGCCGTCGGTGTTGGCCTCGCCGGGCTTGTCGCCCAGGAGGGTGTCGGAGCCCCCAGCCGCTTGCGACTGGGATCCCCCATCGGCCGGCTTGGCAGCATCGCCGGCAGGAGCCGTCGCGCTGGCCGCCGGCGCGGCGGGAGCTGCAGCCGCGGCAGGAGCCGCTGCTGCTGGT
>Ga0075029_100001217_pt1 | contig 14776 bp, 13 predicted proteins | sample LitLauG_LLR_2013_FD_71391 | JGI IMG/M metagenome (GOLD analysis project Ga0075029, IMG submission 71391) | Freshwater sediment microbial communities from North America - Little Laurel Run_MetaG_LLR_2013 | ecosystem: Environmental > Aquatic > Freshwater > Creek > Sediment | place: USA...
CCCACTCTGTGTTCGTGTGGGGGCTGGTTTCGACTCTCAAACGGGAGATCAAGGGAGCGAAATGTCGTGCCGAGTTCAGGAACGCGATGCCGGTGAAATCGGCGGTCGTGGCGAAAACATTCCGCTGGCCCGGAGTCAGCGCATTCCCAAACGTCGGATCGAAGAAATACTTCTGCCCGACTTCCCAACTCAGAATCTCCCGAGGGCCGGAGGCGCAGGGTTGGGAATCCGGCGTGGGAGGCAGTTCCCACGGCACCGCCCCAATCTGAGGCACTCCGCCGATGGTGAGGGTGCTCATCGCCTGAACGTCACAATCCTTGAAGTTCGGATCGATGTGCTTGGCGTAGATACGATTCACAACAGAGTACTCGACTTCATTCGTATCGGTGAGCGTATCCGCGGAATCGAAGCGCAACATATTCGCAAAATTGTCTATTCCGGTGACGTAGTCGTAGCGAACGCGAGGCTCGATGACGTGTTTCCATTTACGTCTCAGCCACGGACGATCGAAAACACGCGATAGCGCCGGGGGACGCAGTTCGACTGAAGTCTCAAGCGACTTCCGATTGAGAACATCGTCAGAAGGTTTTCCGGTTGTTGGCGTGAGCACTGGATCGTACTGCTGAGTGTAGAAAGTATCTCGTAACGTAAGGCCAGACCGAAACGACCAACCGTGCCCTCGCAACGGCAGAGCCAGCGTAGGCGCCAAGTCGAAACGGCCCATCAGGGGAGCGGTACGGATGCCGCTCACCGAACCCTGGGAAGTCTCGCGAAGCTGCAATCCCTCAACGGCACTTTCGAATGACCAGTACAAGGGCGTTCGTCCCAGTTGCCGCTCTTCTCCCGAGATAAAGAAGCTCGGCGTGTGAAGAATACGGACCAGTTCTGTTTGGGTAAGTGTTTTGCAAGCTGCATTCGTCTGAGTCAGCGGATTGCAGATTTCGAAGTTCTGATAGCGCTCGGCCAAGGCATTGAAGTGAAATCCGTTGGTCGTGTTGGAGAGAAAAATTTGCGACCGCACTTCGGAGTCGATCGCTTGCGTATAGACGTCGGTGAACGCGATGCGGAAGACAAATGAACTCAAGTAATCGACGTTGGCAACACCGCGAAAATTGCCGAATGGATGTTCAGCCATGAAACGTGCGTCTTCGCCGCCTTGGTCTTGCCGGTTCGGAGGAGTTCCGATGCCGCGATCCACCACGCCGACATAATTGAAGAACACGTAAGAACTGTCGCTCGGACGAGCGCGAAATTCGCCCCGCTGCGCCCATCCGCGCTGGGAGTAGTATTCGGCGCCGGCGGTGACATCCATGCTGCGGTTGATGACCCAGTACACGGAGTCTCCCGCAATTCTTCCCTTGGTAGAAGAATTCCCGAAACTCGGGATCAAGAATCCAGTCTGGCGTCCCTGTTTTTGAACCGGGTGGGTCACGAATGGAAAATAGAAAACGGGCAAGCCCATCAGCCGGAAATCGCTGTGATAGATCTTGGCTGTGCTGTCGACATCGACCGAGATCCGGCCAGCGTTGAATTGCCACTTCGGGTGCGACAACTCACAAGTTGTAACCGTTCCTTGCCGCACCAGGTAATGCTCAGGTCCATGCTTCTCGACGACTTTTCCGGTGAAAGCAAACGGATTCGTTGTGCCGAGCACATAGGCGGATCTTCGCAACTTGAACCCCACGGTTCCGATCACGCTGTAGAACGTGCCAGTTTCGGTGTGAATGTTGTAGGTGCCGTGGCTGGCTTCGACGTGTTCATCGTACGGCCCGCCATCCAGCACGACATGGCCTTCAAGTTCGCTGTCTCCGGTTGCTTCGTTGTAGGTGATTTGATCCGCGTGCAGGATGTAGGTGCGGTAGCGGATCTCTACGTCACCCCTCAGGTGGTAGATCGAGCCGTCCTTTTCCTGCTGCACGGACCGGATCGTAACCTCTTCTTCTGTCTGGCCACTGGGGACACTCGATGCAACAGGAGTTGCCAAACTGGCAGGGGGCAGCGTCTGGCTGGTTACTATCCCGGCAGCGAGAAGCAGATGACAGACCAGTGCGGTCGTGATAAAGATTCGAGAGCGGGTGATCATTAGCGGGTGATCTGCAACGCTCCGCCAGCCGGACTGCCAACGGGAATGCACTGACCTTAGCACGCAGGCGGCAGGCGAAGCAAAACCTCGTAGTTGAGTGGTCTCTGGCATTGTGTGCCTGGCCTGGCTCTGGCTGCTGGCATTTTCCGGGACTTATCGCGCTTGACGTCATGGCCTCGGTGCTCAGGCCGCACTGTTATTGACTGGAACGACATGAGTGGATTGACCAGGAGCGAAGCGACGACGGGGGGACTCAGTCCAACCGGCAGCGATCCAGTCGTCCTCGGGCAACTCCGGGCGGATGAGTTGGATACAGCTGAGCCGGCCGTGGAGCACATTGCCGACGACGCAAGTGTCGACTCCTGGCGAATAGAAGTTGCGGCGCGGCTTGAGCGTTACCGAACCAAGCGCAAGCCTCGGGCGCCGCGTTATCCGTCTTTGCTCCTGCCGTTTGATGCTCCGGATAGTTGGTCTCGCTCCGTGCCGGCGTCGGAAGTAATGAAAGCGGGGTCCACTGCGGGGGAGCAGGAATTTAGTGCCGATAGTCTCGACCGGCGGAGCGCGCAAGGGACTGAGGAACCTGTCGAAAGTCACCTCACTGAGCAGGAAATCGAGCAGCGATATCCGCAATACACGGATTCGCCCGCGAAGGTAATCGAATTCCCGCGTTCTGCCGCAATCCCGGTTGTTCATGCCAGCGAATTGGCCGAGCCCGTTTTCGATTTCGATCGTCCTCGGATTGTGGAAGCGCCAGAGGTAGTGCCTCCCCCGCCGGCCTTGGGTGGCATGCTGATTGAGGCAATCCAGCGAGAGTCGACAGATCGCCGAGTCGAATCAGTCTTAGCAACTCCAAGCGCTTCGATCGCACGCCGTTTCGCGGCTGCGCTGATCGATGGGTTGGTAGTATCCGCATCCTTGGCTGCCTTTGCGGCGGTTGTATTTCGACTGACGGCAATTCTCGGGCCTGTTGCCCTGCTGGCGGGTACAGCCGCAATGGTTGCAGTCCTCCTCTGGGCGGCTTATGAGTTCCTTTTTGTCGTGTATACGGGGTCGACGCCTGGCCTTCGTATCGCCCGCTTGCAATTAGTGAACTTTGACGGGTCGCCACTCAATCGCCGCTGGCGCCGCTGGCGCGTTTTGGCGGAGTTTCTTAGCGTGGTTTCGGCCGGGCTCGGCTGCGTCTGGTGCTTCCTGGATCAGGAAGGACTGTGCTGGCACGACCGCATCACCCGCACATGTGTCGCGACGATTCCCGTGAACAAAGCGAGTGTGTTTCGGCGGCCTTTTTGGAAACGAAAAACCCCGGCCATGGAAGTGACCGGGGCTGTGCTCGAACAGCGACCTAACTGACAGCGGGCACCTTGTGGTGCTCGCACTTGTTGCCGCAGCATTCCATTGCGGCCTTGTCGCCCTTGGCATCGCCGCAGCCTTTGCCATCTTTGCAGCAGCCATCTTTCTTGCACTCTTTCATTGCGGCTTTCATGTCTTTATCCATGCCTTCACAGCAGGATTTCCCGTCTTTCGCAGTGCATTTGTCTTTGCCGCAGCATTCCATGGCTTCCTTGGCATCGGCGGCGCCGTGATGGCAACAGCTCTTGGCGTCTTTCATGTCGGCCATGCTGTGATGACAGCAGCCCTCGGCTTTTGGGGCGGGGGTTGAGTTCGGTGCAGTTGGTGTTTCTTGTGCCCAGCCCACTAGCGACAGGACCAGGATCGCGATCAAAGCGGACAATCTGAATTTCATAAAAACTCCTTATCGAATTTATGAGTTACGAAAAAGTGGAAACGGACGGCCTGTAAGCGACCGCGGGAATGTCGGTCTAATGGCGGAGGTCTAGACGCGAAGGATCGTGCTCAGCAGATCTGGAGGAGAGCCAGGATCGACTGTCGGCTCGAGACGAATGTGTGCGTGCGCGGGAGTCGGAATAAGTTCGGCAGTCTCTACCAGGGAAATTTCCTGGGAATAGTTCTGTCCGGCTTTGACTGGCGTGGGCAGGTTCTGCGGGCCTTGTAGGAAGCAGCAACGATGCTGGTCCTTACAAGGCAGGCTGCCGGCTGCGAACTCGATCGGAGCTACGTCCGCGGTTTTCTTGATCTTGGGACAACAGGGATGCCCAGCGGGCATGGCATGGTGGTGATCATGAACTGCCCTGTTCGCAGCCATTTCGTGGACTGGGTGGGCGTGCCAAATGTGCATGGCCAACATGGGGGCCATGGCCATCTCAGCCCAAGCCATCATGACCACAACAAGCGCCGCCGAAATGGACTTCTTCAACATCTGCTTGAGTGTGGCAAATTCCAGGGGATCGGGATGTGACAACGGTCACAACTAGCTAAAAGTAACGCAAAACGTCAGCTATCCCACCAGATTTTCGAGCGCCGGGCGCAACTCGCTGAAGCGGAAGGTATATCCGCTGGATCCTAGGTTCCCGGGCTGAACCCGGAGGCTGGCGAGCAACATTTCCTCTGCGGCTTGCTGTCCGAAGGCCAGACGCAGGGCAAGCGCCGGAACCGGGAAAATCGCCGGACGTCGCAACACTGCCGCTAGCACCTTGGTGAATTCGGCATTCTGCACCGCGTTTGGGCCCACTAGATTTACCGGACCCGCCAGCGAGTCGGTATGGATCGCGTGATGGATCCCCCCGACTATGTCGTCGATGTGAATCCAGCTCCACCATTGGCGGCCGGAGCCAACTCTGCCGCCGAGCCCCAGCTTGAAAGGGGTCAACATGCTGCCGAGGGCGCCGCCCTGTGGGCTTAGAACAAGGCCGATGCGAATGTTCACGGTGCGGATGCCGGCCGTGATCGCGGCTTGGGTTGCATCCTCCCACGCGCGGCAGACCTCGGGCAGAAACCCCCGGCCGACGGGACTCTTCTCGCCCAGGATTTCGTCGCCGCGATTCCCGTAGAACCCAATCGCGGATGCGCAGATGAACGCGAGCGGCTTCGCGTCGCTTTGCGCCAACGCCGCCGCCAGGTTGCGCGTTCCCAGCACGCGGCTATCGCGAATCGCACTCTTCTTTTCACTGGTCCAGCGTCCCATCACGCTTTCGCCGGCCAAGTGGATGACTACGTCGAATCCCGAAACAGTCTCCGGCGGCACGGGAGACATGGGGTTCCACTGAACCTCATCAGCATTCTTCGGGGTCCCACGAACCAGTCGAACGACCTGTGCTCCCGGAGGAAAAGATGAGGCGAGCGCCTTCCCGATCGGCCCCGAAGCTCCTGTTAAGAGGATTCGATCCATCCCAAGCCCACCTATGTCGTAGACTACCAGCTTTAGACGCCCTTCCCAGTGCTCGTTGCGTTAAGCAATGAAATAGCACGCCGCTGCGCTAAAATCGATCATGGCGACGTTGCGTCAACAGATCGCGACCAACGTGCTCACGGTGACCCGCTTCCGCGAGCTGATGAAGAGGCTCCGCGAGAACCGTCCCAACGACGACCTCAATCTGGTCAAAAAAGCCTACGAATTCTCTCAGAAGCACCACGCCGGGCAGACCCGCGCCTCGGGTGAGCCGTATCTTGTGCACCCCCTCGAGGTCGCTAACGTCCTCGCCGACATGAAGATGGATTCGATCTCGGTCGCTGCCGGACTGCTCCACGACTCCGTGGAAGACACGTCTGTGACAACCGTCGAGATTCGCCAGGAATTTGGCGAACAGGTGGCGCACATTGTCGAGGGCGTGACCAAGATCAGCAAGATCGACTTCTCGAGCCGTGAAGAAGCGCAGGCGGAGAACCTCCGCAAGATGATGCTCGCAATGATCGACGATATCCGAGTCGTGCTGATCAAGCTTGCCGACCGTCTGCACAACATGCGGACGCTGGAACATTTGAACCCGGAGCGACAGCAGAAAATTGCCAAAGAGACGTTGGAAATCTACGCGCCGATTGCACATCGGCTAGGCATGGGCAAGATTCGCGGCGAATTAGAAGACTTGGGCTTCAAGTACGTTGATCCCATCGGGTATGAGCAGGTGCGGGTGGCAGTCGAATCCCGGCGTAAAGCGGGAGAAGCCTTCATGGCGCGCGTTGAAGGTGTGTTGCGCGAAGGCCTCAAGGAAGCCGGTATAACGGGCCGCGTCGAGAGCCGAGTCAAGCGCTTGTATAGCATCCACAAGAAATTGATTCGTCAGCGCATAAGCGTCGATCAGGTGTACGACCTCTATGCCATGCGCGTGATCACGAACTCGGTGCAGGACTGTTATGCCGTCCTCGGAATCATTCACAATCTGTGGCGGCCAGTGCCGGGACGCATCAAGGATTTCATCGCGATGCCACGGCCGAACCTTTACCAATCCCTCCACACCTCAGTGATTACTGAGACTGGCGAAACCTTCGAGATTCAGATTCGTACGGAAGAAATGCACAAGATGTGCGAGGAAGGCATCGCGGCTCACTGGAAATATAAGGACGGCCCTGTTTCCGCGGAAGACGAGCAGAGGCTGGCCTGGCTGCGGCAGGTTGTCGAGTGGCAACGCGATGTTTCCGACCCGAACGAATTCCTTTCCACGCTGAAAGTCGATCTTTATCCGGAGGAGGTATACACCTTCACGCCGAAGGGCAAGGTGCTGGTACTGCCTCGCGAATCGACGCCGATTGATTTCGCGTATTCGATTCACACCGAGGTCGGACACAGCTGCACGGGGGCAAAAGTCAACGGGCGCATGGTTCCCCTGCGCCACAAGTTGCATTCGGGAGACATTGTCGAAGTCATCACCCAGCCGGGGCACAAGCCCAGCCGAGACTGGCTGGCGATTGTCAAATCGTCGCGCGCCCGCAACAAGATCAAGCACTGGCTCAATGTGCACCAGCGCGAGCGTGCCATTGAAATTGGCAAGAAGCTGATCGAAAAAGAAGGACGCAAGTACAGAGTTTCGCTCAAAGATATTAAAGATGCCGACTGGCAGCGCGCCGCCAGCGAATACGGACTGGGCCGTCCCGATGACCTGATGGCCGGCATTGGTTACGGCAAATATTCCGCGCGGCAGGTGCTGGCGAAGTTTGCGCCCGCCGGTACGCAGCCGATGTCGGATACAGAAGAACAGGCCGCTACCCACGGCCTAAGCAGCGTGGTCCGGCGGGTATTCGGCGGTGACAGTAACGCCATTGTCGTGCGCGGCCACGGCGACCTGCTTGTTTATCGCGCCCGCTGTTGCAATCCGATTCGCGGAGAAGCGATTGTTGGCTACGTGACACGCGGCAAGGGAGTGGCAGTCCACTCCATCAACTGTCCAAATGTAACCAATCTTCTTTACGAACCCGATCGCCGCATCGACGTGCTGTGGGCTGGCGATAAAGATGGGCAGCCAGTTTCGTATCCTGTAAAGATCACGCTGCTTTGCGATGACCGCTTCGGCATGTTGAAACAAATCACCGCGGTGATCAGTGACACTCATACCAACATCAGGAACATCGAAGCCCGCAGTCAAAACGGACAAGCCAGCGTAGATGTGGTCCTCGAGATCGCCGACCTGAAACATCTGCAGAAGATCATCGATGGAGTACGGCAGATTCCAGGCGTGCACGATGTGCAGCGGTTGCAGAAGATCTGAGCGTGGGTCGGGCGGTGGTCCTTCCAGCCGCTCTAACCCTGGTTTGCACAAGTGGTGTTGAGGTCGCAATGAGCGCCCTCAAACGTTGGCGGTCGGATTCTGCATTCGGGCCTGAATCCGGTATCATAAGAAGAACAATCCTTCCGGAGGGGTGATGGCTGTACCTGTATCTCAGATGTGGACGGTGGCATCCTATGTTCTGCGCCAGAAGCTGGCCGGAAACAAGCGCTATCCGCTCGTGCTCATGCTGGAGCCGCTGTTTCGCTGCAACTTGGCTTGCGCTGGGTGCGGCAAGATCCAGTACCCGGCCCACATCCTGAAGACCGATCTTTCGCCAGAAGACTGCTTCAAGGCGGTCGATGAGTGCGGAGCCCCGATGGTGTCGATCCCGGGCGGCGAGCCGCTGATGCACCCGCAGATCGAGAAGATTGTCGAAGGCCTGGTCGAGCGCAAGAAATATATCTACCTCTGCACGAACGCGCTCCTACTGAAAGAGAAGCTGCACCTGTTCAAGCCCAGCAAGTATCTGAGTTTTTCGGTACATGTGGACGGGCAGAAAGAGCACCACGATTTTTCCGTATGCCGAGAGGGCGGATACGATATCGCGCTGGATGGAATCCGTGCCGCAGTCGCGGCGGGCTTCCGCGTGACGACTAACACGACATTGTTCGATGGCGCCGATCCGAACAGCGTGCGTAAATTCTTCGACGAGATGATGGAAGTGGGCGTCGAGAGCATGATGGTTTCGCCGGGATATTCCTACGACAAGGCTCCTGATCAGAAGCACTTTATGGGGCGCGCCCGCACGCGGCGGCTGTTCCGGGCGATGCTCTCGAACCGCAAGAAGACGTGGCGATTTAACCAGTCTCCGCTGTTTCTGGAATACCTGATGGGCAAGCGTACTTACCAGTGCACGCCCTGGGGCATGCCGACTTACAATATTTTCGGATGGCAGAAGCCTTGCTACCTGCTACAGGATGGCTATGCCGAGTCGTACAAAGAACTGATGGACACGACGGAGTTCTCGAACTACGGCACTGAGTCGGGCAATCCACAGTGCGCGAATTGCATGGTCCATTGCGGGTATGAGCCTTCGTCGGTGGACGATACGTTTGGGTCGTTGCGCGGATTCGTCGATACGGTGAGGGCGACTTTCTCGCTTTATCCTGATAAAGACGCGCTGGAAGATCTTGGACGCGAAGTACGTCCCGTCCATTCTTACAATCCGCTAGTGCAGATTGACGTCGCAAACTCGCCCCAGCAAGCAGAAGAGAGCCGGGTATGAGCGGACGCGAACATGGGCATGAGCTTCCGTTGCCCCACTCTCCGCAAACTGTTGTGTCTCCTCCCAAAGCTGATGAACTGGAAGTTGTTCCCGGATTCGAGCGCGAAAATCTTCAGGGATGGATCCCGCAACTCGCGACCGAAGCTGATATAAGAGCGGTCATCGAGAAGGCGTTCGACTACCGCGGAGACGTAACCATCACAAGCAAAGATGGCGCTGAGTTCACCGGATACCTCTTCGACCGCCGTATTGGCACAACGCTGACCGACTCGTTCGTTCGCCTCATCGTCGCCAACAAACGCGACCGCCCCGCGATTTCCTATTCCGAAATTGCCGCCATCGTCTTCACCGGACGCGACACCGCCGCCGGAAAGAGTTACGAGGCCTGGGTGAAAAAATACTGGGAAAAGCGCGCCGCCGGCGAAAAGAATATTTCCATCGAGCCGGAAGCGCTGGAGTAACTCGTGTGGCGCGAACACTCTGTTCGCGAACTACCAACAATCAAGGTCAGATGCGCAATCTAAAATGGCTCCCATGCTAGTCCTCGCCTCCGCTTCGCCCCGTCGCCAGGAATTACTGCGTAACGCGGGGATCGCTTTCGAAGTCCAGCCCGCTCATATTTCGGAAGATCCACGGCCAGGAGAAACCGCGAAGGCCTGTGCCGAGCGGCTCGCCCGTGAAAAGGCACTGGCGGTCGCACGTCAGCGTCCGCACGACGTTGTGCTTGGGGCTGACACCGTTGTCGTCGTCGATGGCCAGCTTCTCGGCAAGCCTCTCGATGCAGCGGATGCTGCGCGAATGCTTCGCATGATTTCAGGGCGGGCGCATGACGTGATTACTGGAGTCTGCTTAGTGGTCAGTGGCCAGTGGTCGGTGGCCAGTGAAATCACCGCCGTCGCGATGTCCGAGATATCCGATAAGGAAATCGCGGAGTACGTCGCTACTGGCGAGCCCATGGACAAGGCTGGAGCCTATGCGATTCAAGGCGTCGCATCGCGCTGGATTCCTCGGATCGAAGGGGATTACAGCAATGTGGTGGGATTGCCGGTGGCTTTAGTTTGGCGGATGTTGCAGGAAATCAGCTCTCAGCTCTCAAGCTCTCCCGAAACCGGGAAGATTTGAACTCTTACTGAGAACCGGAACTTATGCGGTCGGCGGCTTTGGTGTTTCTTTCGGTTTTTCGTCTGGGTCTTTCATGGACTGCTTGAAATTGCGAATGCCTTCGCCTAACCCCTTACCCAGGTCGGCGAACTTGCTTGGTCCGAAAAGTAACATCGCGATACCGATGATTAACAAAATGTGCAGCGGCTGGAACAGTCCCTCACCCATAGATCCTCCGGGGACAACTCTTCAACAGAGCAAACACTGACCCCAAATTGAATTCTAGGTTAGTTTAGACCCGCAGGTCAAAGGCCCCCGTGCGAGCCGTCACAAGGCTTTGTGATCTAACCCCAAACCATTAATTCAGAACAGCTTAGATCAGGCCTGCTCGATCAGTCCGGCGATCAGCGCAGCGCGTCGGGGCAGTTCCGAGATGAGGATATGTTCGTGGATGGCGTGTGCGCCATCGCCCACGCCGCCCAGGCCGTCGAGGGTCGGAATACCCAAGCCCGCAGTGAAATTGCCGTCCGAGCCGCCGCCCACCGCCGCCTCGCCGAGGTTCCATCCGAGCTCGCGAGCAATGTCCTTCGCTTGCGCGTACAGAGCGGCTACTCCGGCAGTACGCTCCATCGGAGGGCGATTGATGCCACCCGTGATCTCAATCTTGCATTTGCGATTGAAGGGGCGCAGGTTACGCATCTTTTTGTCGGTTCCGGCCGCATCTTTCATTCGCGCGATACGTACATCGACCCGCGCCGATGCTTCTGCGGGAACCACGTTGGTGCGTGAGCCGCCGCTGACAATCCCGACGTTAACGGTCAAGCCTTTTTTCAGATCGGTGAACCCGGAAAGCTTTTCGATCTGGCGTGCGAGTTCGCGGATTGCATTTGCACCCTTCTCGAAGTCGAGTCCGGCGTGGGAAGCCTTGCCCGTGACCTGGACAAGGTACTCGCCCACTCCTTTGCGAGCGGTTTTGACGGCGCCTTGGGGTCCGTAGGAAGGCTCAAGAACGAGAACGGCTGCTGATTTCTTCGCTAGTGATTCGGTGATTGCGCGCGAAGAGTCGCTGCCGACTTCTTCGTCGGAAACAAGGAGAGCGGTTACAGGGCGCGGCAATGCGAAGTTTTTTTCTTTGCCATGCCAGTCCTGCAGAGCCGCGATCGCATGCAGCATCAGGGCGATGCCGGATTTCATGTCCAGGACGCCGGGACCTGTCAATTTATCGCCGGCGACGGTGCACGGCATAGTGGCGAGCGTTCCCAACGGATAAACGGTGTCGTAATGTCCGAGCAACAACACTGGTCTGGCGGAGCTACCGCTGAAATTCGCTTGCAGGTGATTTCCAAAATCACTGGTTCTATGGATGCGCACTTCTCCGCCTAATTGGGAGAACTTGTCAGCGACGGTCTGCGCCAGCGCGTCTATCGCAGCTTTGTTGTCGCTGGGAGATTCGATCTCAACCAATTGGCGGATGGTGGAAACGATTATGTTGCGGCGCTCGGTGAAATAAGCAAGACGGCGCTGCGCTTCCTCGCTCGAATGCGTAGGTATTCTCCTGGAAGCTGGATTCACGATCGACTATCCCTCGGGGTGTCAATTAGCGCAAGCCATTGCTCCGGAGTGACCAGGTTGCGAGGGATACGCGAGCGTAACAGTTTATACGCAGTTCTTCGCAGTCCGCGCGGTTGCGCGTCATTCAGAACATAGGGAATCAGCTTCGCGCATCGCTGTCGCAGCGCGGCACGCGATTTACGGAATGTGGCGCCGTCGTTGGGGCGGAACTGACTCCAGGCGATCGAGTGCACAAATCCCGAGGCTCCGAAGCGATCCGATCCAAGCACGTCATCTACAAAGACGCGGATGGGGCCTTCAAAAGCGTTCAGAGTGTCGTGGAAGGCGACGACAGCGCCCTCTTTTAGATACGGCGAGAAGAGATCGAAGTCTTCCTTGCAGCCTTTGTATGAATGATCGCCGTCGATCCAGAGCAGGCGGATTGGCCGGTTCCAATCTTTCGCAATGTCCCGTGAGTAAGCGCGGCGAACTTCTACATGAGCTTCTAGTCCAGCGGTCTTGACGGAAGAAAGAAATTCATCGAAGGTGGCGGACTGTTGCGGGGCGTCTGGCCCCAGGTACGACAGTCCCTGATGAGGGTCGATCGCGACAACCGGGCTATTCCCATACTTCGCCGCCATCGTGGCGAGTACTACCGTGGACTTGCCCTTAAAACTGCCGATTTCAACGATGGCTCCATTGGCGGGAGTGCAGGCAGCGAGAATGCCGAGGAAGCGAATTTCATTCTCCGCAAGGAAACCCGGCGTACGCAGAGAAAGGCGAGTAGCACTCTCGATCGTGTCGTGAAGATTCTTTTGTAAACGATTGGAGAGGTCCAATGGAAAATCCCTGCAGCCTTTTTCAAGAACTACAGTAGCACAAAGACTTTCGATGAGAGGAAAGTGGAACGAACGCTTGCGCCTCCTTTTGGCTGTTAACGCACTTGGGACCGAACTTCTATCTGACTGAGACTTGCCATGGTGCGATCGAAGATCTCATCCGGCGAGCCTTTCGCTGAAATTGGGAGCAACACGCCGAGTTCCTTATAAAAGCGAATGAGTGGTGCGGTACTTCGCTCGTAGGCTTCGAGTCGGACGGCGATAGCTTCGGGCCGGTCATCTTCCCGTTGAAACAGCTTGCCTTGGCAACGATCGCAAACGCCGTCGACCTTTGGCGGTCGCTCCGTCACGTGGAAGACGGACTTGCATTTCTCACAGGTGCGGCGTCCGCTCAGCCGGGAGACAATTTCATCAACTGACAATTCGTAGTTCACCACTCCACTAAGCAAAATCCTCTTCTGCTCCATTAATCCCTTGAGAGACTCAGCCTGCGCGATCGTCCGCGGGAAACCATCCAGGATGAAACCGCCGCAACCCACGATGCACGTACTTCGCTCGCGCACCATCTCCCAGACTGTGGCGTCTGGCACGAGTTCGCCGCGGCGCATGTACTCAAATGCCGCACGCATGGCCGGAGACTGATCGCACGCACGCTGTTTGCCGGCGGCCCGGAAAACGTCTCCGGTGGAAAGATGGCAAGCGCCGAGACAATCCGTGAGGAGCTCAGCCTGCGTGCCTTTCCCGACACCGGGAGCGCCGAGGAGCACCAAGCGCCAGGCTCGGGCGACTTTTACTGGTTCCGCTGAACAGTGGGCAGAAGGGCCTTGCAACCAGGCCGCGCGGTTGTTATCGGGGGGTGCACTCATGCTTGAAGAGTGTACGCAGGAGTGCGGAGTGTGCAGTGACGATTGTCACAGATTGAAAGGCAAGGGGGCGGAGCTTCAGCCGTCCCGCCGGGATTTTTCGATCCCCCACATTTCCCCGCGCTAACCGCAGGCTGTCGGCAAACGCTCCTCCGGCGCTTGACTAGTTGGAGCCCCAGATTTCGCCGATCACACGGTTGAAGCTTGCTCCCAGCACTTTTTCAACAACAGATGATGGTTGGCCGCGCTTAGCGAGTTCGGCAGCGATGACCTCCATGTGATTGGGGCCGTTGAGGTCCGGAACGTAGGGATAGCGGTCTTCGCCGGGTGCTCCGATGCCGAGTTGTTTGCGGCGGGCTATGTCTTTGTCGAAGGCGGCTTTTTGCTCCGCGGTCAAGACCGTTTTCTGGATGGCACCGTCAGACCCGATGCCCACATGGTCGGCGCCACAGACATTGATGGCATGGACGATGTGGTCGAGGACGTGTTCGCGAGTGGGCACGGTTGGTGATGCAACGACGTAAGGCATCAGATAAACACCAAGATAGCCGCCATGATCGGCTAGCGACTTCAGAATTTCGTCGGGCTTGTTGCGTGGGTGGGCATAGACGGCAGCGCAGCCGGCGTGGGAAATGAGGACAGGCTTCTTAGATTCAGCAATGCCTTCAGAAGTCGTGCGATATCCGCTGTGGCTCAGGTCGACGGCGACGCCCTGGTCGTTCATTTTCTTGATGGCGGCAATGCCGGCTTTGCTAAGGCCCGCGTTGCCGGGTTCGAGACATCCATCGCCGAAGATGCTGCGGTTGTTATAGGTGATTTGCATGATACGGACACCCAGACGGCGGAATATGTCGATGCGCTCAGGGTCCTGCTCGAGAAATGACGTGTATTGAAAGCCGAACATGATACCGACTTTGTTCTCGCGCTTGGCGCGAGCGATGTCGGAGTGTCGGCGGACGATGAGGAACATTTCGGGGTGCTGGTCGATCAGGTCCTCGAATCCGGAGATGTTATCGACTGTGTCCTCGAAGTTGTTCTGGGAGACGGTGCAGTTGACGGCGGTCATTCCGGATTGCCGGACAGCAGTGAGGTCGTCGGCTTTCAGGGGCGGAGTCAGATCGATAGGACTGCAGAGGGAATCGATGATGACGGCATTTTTGTAGAGCTCGGCAATGGAAGTTGGGGTGCTCTCCGTCGACTCGCCGCTGGAGGAGACAGGCAATTGGGCGAACAATCGCGGGGCCAATAGCGATGCAGCAGAAAGTTTCAGAATACCTAGATTAAAATCGCGACGCTGCACGGGCATGGCTCCTGCGGGATTTTAGAAAATGGCTGATCTGTAGCACTTCAAGATACGACATCGTGAAGGTCCCAGTTCCGCGGAACATTTACATAAGAACCGTCGAGGTCGGCAACCGAAGTGCAGCCGAGTAGTCGCAACGTACGCTCTACATCGGCGCGCAGAATCTCGATTGCTCGATCGACGCCGGCTTCTC
>Ga0075029_100001218_pt1 | contig 14773 bp, 12 predicted proteins | sample LitLauG_LLR_2013_FD_71391 | JGI IMG/M metagenome (GOLD analysis project Ga0075029, IMG submission 71391) | Freshwater sediment microbial communities from North America - Little Laurel Run_MetaG_LLR_2013 | ecosystem: Environmental > Aquatic > Freshwater > Creek > Sediment | place: USA...
GGGACACGCTACGAGTGTCCCGGAAACAAATAGTTCCGCGAGTCGCGTCAGTCTGTCCCCCTATTCCCGTCCCCCTATTCCCTGGGTGGGGTGGTGACGGGGGAGGGCGATGTTCGCAATAAGTCCCCGTCGCCGCTAACTCACTGGCCGCGCGGTCGGCGCTGGCGAAGGCAAGGCTCGCGCCGGGTGAAGCCTCAGCAACTACTAAAAACGCGAATTTTGCGAAAGAGGCAGGGCGGGGTGTCCCCGCGACCTTTAAACCGCTTTTTTGCTGTAGTTTACGGAGATCGTTTTCAGAATCAACGAGTGTGGCTGCTCAGGCTGTCCCGCTCGGCCGCTCGGCCCCGCTCGGCCCGTCCCGCTCGGCCCAGGTGACAGCGGGAGGGCATTCATGGATTCTTCAGAATAGACTTCGATACTGGCGTTAGGAGACTTGGTTATAGCAACGAAGGGTGCCGGGCGAAACGATATGGAAACCGTCTTTCAGGACGTAATGTTCGGGCTGCGCATGTTTCGGAAGAACCCGGGGTTCACGGCGGTTGCCGTAATGGCGCTGGCTCTTGGCATAGGCGCCAACGCCACGGTGTTTTCCATCGCGAATGCGTTTCTGTACCAAGCGCTCCCGTTTGCGGACAGCGACCGGGTGCTGTATATCTCCAGCGTCAGTCAAACGACAGGCCGCGGACGCGGGGAATCGCTCCCGGACTTTCGCGACATTCAGGCACACGCGAAGTCTTTCGACACGATGGGCGCGTTTTCGCGATTTGACGTGGACGTGAGCGACCGGAGCGGATTGCCGACCCAGTATAAAGGCGCGCGAGTGACCGCGAATACCTTTCCCACCATCGGGCAGCAGGCGATTGCCGGGCGGGGGTTCCTGCCCGAAGACGAGCGTCCGGGCGCCGCGCCCGTGGTGCTGCTGGGCTACCGCATTTGGCAGGACCGCTACGGCGCGGACCGCTCCATCATTGGAAAAACGATTCGCGTGAATGAAGTGCCGACCGAAGTGATCGGCGTGATGCCGCCGTCCATTCACTTCCCCGGCGATAGCAAGCTTTGGATTCCGCTGGTTCCCGATTCCAAGTGGGAGCGGCGGGAAAACCGGGGGCTCACTCTGTTCGGGCGCCTGGCCGCCGGGTCCACACTGCAATCGGCTCGCGCCGAGCTCGAGGCGCTGGCGAAGGATCTCGAAAGGCAATATCCAGCGACAAATAAAGACATCGGCGCGCTGGTGCAAACTTACAACGACTACTTTACAAACAGCGATACGAGACTGGTGTTTCTGGCGCTGCTGGGCGCGGTCGGATTCGTGCTGCTGATTGCCTGCGCCAACGTCGCGAATCTCATGCTGGCGCGAGCCGTGGGAAGGGCGCGTGAAATCTCCGTCCGGAGCGCGCTGGGCGCGGGACGCTGGCGTTTGATCCAGCAGATGCTGGTGGAGAGCGTCCTATTATCCGCCGCGGGAGGCCTGTTTGGGTCCGTGGCGGGAATCTGGGGGGTGCGTCTTTTTCAGGACACTCTGATTCCCGAAGATACGCCATCGTACCTGACCTTCAACGTCGACTATCGAGTGATTTTTTATCTTGTGTCCATCACTATCGGCACGGGTATTTTATTCGGACTGGTTCCCGCACTGCGCCTGGCGAAGCTAGACATCAACGCTGTGCTGAAGGACGGAGGGCAGGGGGCTGGCACCGGATGGCGCGCGCGCCGCTTGTCGACTCTGCTGGTGGTGGGCGAGATGGCGCTGGCATTCGTGCTGCTGGCGGGAGCGGGGCTGATGATCCGCAGTTTTCTGAAGATGGCGCTTACGCCGATTGGCGCGCGGACAGATCATTTGATGAGCATGGACATTTTGCTGCGGGCGAAGCGGTATCCGACGGATGCGTCGCGCATCGTGTTTTACCAGCAATTGACGAAGCGCCTGGAAACGCTACCGGGCGTTGCCATGGTGGCGATGGCTTCGAATCTTCCGGGCGACGGATGGTCGGACTTCACCTATGAACCGGAAGGCGCGGCGCCCGCGGACCCTCGCACGTGGCCGAAGACGGGAGCCGTGGTGGTCAGCCCGAACTACTTTCCGATTCTCGAAGTCCATCCGAGGCGCGGGCGGCTCTTTTCCGAAAGCGACGGGGCGGCGGCGGTGCCGGTGGCGATCGTGAATGAGACCTTCGCGCGGATCTGCTGGCGGGGAGAGGACCCGTTGGGCAAGCGTCTACGCCTGGCGCCGAGAGCGTCCGGCAGCGCGCCGCAGCCCTTGCTGACGGTGGTCGGGGTAATTCCGGATATCGTTCAGAGCGATACCAGCCAGGGCTCTCACGACCCTCTAATATACCTGCCCTACCGGCAGTCGCCGGAGCGGGAGATGGTGATCGCGGCACGGACGCTGCTGCCTCCGGAGGGTTTAGGCAAGGCTTTCCGGCGCGAGGTGCAGGCGCTGGATGGAGACCTTCCTGTGACCGATTTGCGCACACTCGACGAAATGCTGTGGGACCGGACGCGGACGTGGCGCGTGTACGGTTCCATGTTCGCGATTTTCGCGGCGATGGCCCTGCTGCTGGCGTCGGTCGGTCTGTACGCGGTGACGGCCCATGGCATCAGCCAGCGCACCCGGGAGATCGGGGTCCGCATGGCGCTGGGAGCGTCGAAGAATGACATCCTTGCGATGGTGGCGAGGGAGGGCGCGACGCAGATCGGGTTCGGCATCGCCATCGGGCTCGCCGGGGCGTTCGGTCTGACGCGGATTCTGGATTCCATCCTGGTGGAAGTGAAACCCGCCGACCCGGCGACGCTGGTTATGGCGGTGCTGGTTTTGACGGTGGCGGCAGTAGCGGGCTCGATTATCCCCGCCCGGAGGGCGGTTCGGGTGGACCCACTGGCCGCGCTGCGGCACGATTGATTTTGGTCGGCGGCTACTTCACCACACGGGAAAACCGGGCCAGCTTGAACTTAACCATTATCATCCTGCCGATTCGGATTTTTACTGAAAAATGCGGGACGAGACCGACCCGGTGTGCAACATAACCCTCTCCCATTAAATCAGATAGGACTTCCGTTCTCCCCAACCTCGCAACTCTCCGCATACACTTTTGCATGACGAGGCCGAGGGCTTCTGCCGACTGAAAAGAGCAATCCGTTGATTCAAAAAAAGTTCGTGGCGTTATCGGGGCGTTATCTTAACGCGAGATGCCCCTCCGGAGCCCACCCGCGCCAAATCGCGAACACCTGTGACTCTTCATCCGCCCATCATGACAGCCGCTGCCCCGACTATGCCCGCTTCGCCTCCGAATTTGGCCGGGACGATGGGAGTTTCTCCGGCGAAGGGATTGTCGGTGCGGCCGGGGACCACGGCGCGGATGCGCTCGAACAAAGGCTCGCCGATTTTCGTCACGCCGCCGCCCAGAACGATAATGTCCGGGTCCAGCAGGCTCACGACGCTGCCGAGCCACGCGCCGAGTTGCGTCGCGAGGTTGTTCAGATCGTAGGCGCCGATGCGGTCGAGCACGTGACCCGACGCCAGCGCCTCAATACATCCCGGCGATCCGCATTTGCACACCGTCTTGCTTTGATAATCGATGGTGACGTGGCCGCCTTCACCGGCGAAGCCGTTCTTGCCATGATAAATTTTGCCGTCGAGAATAATGCCCGCGCCGATGCCGGTGCCGATGGCCGCGTAGAACACGCTCGAATAGCCCTTGGCCGCCCCGAATCTCGCCTCAGCCAGACCCGCGGCATTGCAGTCGTTTTCCACGCGGACCTTCATGCCGAAGCGGATTTCCGCCATCTCCTGCAGATGGACGTGATGCCAGCCGGGCAGGTTCGGCGGATTCAGCACCACGCCCGTCTTCGGATTCAGAGGTCCCGGCGCGCAGATGCCGATGGAGCGCACATCGCCAGTGATGCTTTCTTCAATCGCGCCCCAAATCTGCCGCAGCGACACGTTATAGCCCTCTTGCGCCAGCGTCGGGACGGTGCGCACGCTCGAAACTTCGGCCTTCGGGTTTACCAGGCCCGTGGCGATTTTCGTGCCGCCAATATCAACCCCTAGTACCATTGCTATGCTCGATTGTAGCGGATGGCGATCCTGACAATTTCGGGCGATCCGGCGTCGCGGTGGGAAGAAGTCGCGCACGCCTCGGCCCGCCTGTTGGAATTCGAACTGGTTACCGAGGCTCGCCTGGCGCAGTGGATGGCCGAGGAAATCGGCGAAGCGGCTCCGGCAAAAGCCTGGAAGCCCGCGGCAGTATCGATCCTGGCGCGCATGGCGACCGAGCATCATCTGGTGATCGCCGTAGCTGGCGCGGAGTCTCTGTTCCCCGCCCTGCCGATGCTGCTGCGCGCCGGCATCGCTGCGCCGGAAGCGCGTCGCGCAGGCAACGTCATGATCGATCAACGGCTGGAGCGTCCGGCCGCGCTGAAGATACTCGACGAAATGGGCGACGAAGCGAAGCGGGTGCGCAAAGCGCGTTTCGGCCGCATCCCGAAGGCATTCGACGTCATTCTGAACATGGAGTTTTTCGATGCGCCGCAGGCGGCGGAGGTGCTGCGCGCTGCCGTGATGTCCCGCGGACTTCCGCAGCACGGCATGCTCAGCACGGCGGCCGAGGCGCAGATGCACTTTCAGGCTCGCCTGCAACTGGCGCAGCACGGCATCGCTCCAGCGTCGCGGGAGCATTTCAAGAAGGCGGCGTTCGGCCATCCCAGCGAGCGGCTGTTTGCGAATCTGCTGGATTTCTACCGCATCCAGTGGGAATACGAGCCGCGCAGTTTCCCGCTACAGTGGGACAAGGATGGCAACGTGACAGAGGCCTTCACGCCCGATTTCTACCTCCCGGAACTCGACCTGTACGTCGAGCTCACCACCATGAAGCAGGCTCTGGTGACCAAGAAGAATCGCAAAGTCAAGCTGCTGCGGGCGATTTATCCGCACGTCAATATTCAGGTGTTCTATCAAAAAGATTTTCAGGACCTGATTTTTAAGCATGGGTTACGAGAATGAACGTTCCCCCTATTGAAAGGGTGCTGTTCACCGAGGAGCAGGTGTCCGCGCGGATCAAGGAAGTTGCCGCGGAGATCGCCGGTCGGTATCAGGGCCGGGAGTTGAAGCTGATCGGTGTGCTGAAAGGCTCGGTATTTTTCCTCACGGCACTGGCGAGGGCGCTGGAGTTGCCCGTGAAAATCGATTTTCTGGCCATTTCCAGCTTCGGCGGAAATTCTGCCGGAATGGTGCGCATCGCCAAGGATTTGGACGAACCGATTCAGGACGAGGACGTACTGTTAGTTGAAGATATTGTCGATACGGGCCTGACGACACGCTATCTTTTGCAGACGCTGGCCGGGCGCGCGCCGCGCTCCATCGCCATCTGCACCATGCTGGACCGCACGGTTCGCCGTATGGTTCCGGTGCCCGTGGAGTTCCGCTGCTTCGAAATTCCCGACCGCTTCGTGGTGGGCTGCGGCCTGGATTACAAGCAGCTTTACCGAAATCTTGGCTACATCGCGGTCATGAATCCGGACCGCGGTTGAACGCATCATAATAAGAACATTATGAGCACCTATCAAATCGACACGGCGCATACTCACGCCCAGTTCAAGGTCCGGCACCTGATGATCTCGAACGTGAAGGGCGACTTCGACAAAGTCACTGGCACCATCGAATACGACGACGCGAATCCGTCCGCGGCGAAGATCGACGTGACCATCGATGTTGCCAGCATCAGCACGCGCGAACCGCAGCGCGACGCGCATCTGAAGAGCCCCGATTTTTTCGACGTGGAGAGATTCCCGACCATTCGTTTCGTTTCCAAGGAAGTGGTGAAGTCGGGTGATGACAGCTTCGAAGTGGTGGGCGAGTTGACCATCCACGGCGTGACGCAGACCGTCGATCTGAACGTTGAGGACGTCACGCCGGAAATGAAAGACCCGTTCGGCCTGTACCGCCGCGGCGCATCGGCGAAGACAACCATCCAGCGGAAAAACTTTGGCCTGGTCTACAACGCGGTTCTCGAGGCCGGCGGCGTGGCCATCGGCGACGACGTCCACATCACGATCGACGTCGAGTTCACACGGCCTGTTTGATGCACCAGGCGATGGAATTCCTGCTGCACCACGGCTACTGGGTGCTGTTCGCCGCCGTGCTGGCGGAACAACTCGGCGCGCCGATCCCCGCCACGCCCGTACTTCTGGCGATGGGCGCGCTGATCGGAAACGGCAAGTACTCGCTGGCCAGCGCGCTGGGGTTTTCGCTTGTGGCCGCGATGATCGCCGACGGCGTCTGGTACGGAATCGGACGCAAGAAGGGCTCATCCGTATTGAAGCTGCTGTGCCGCATATCGCTGGAGCCCGATTCGTGCGTCTCTTCGACGCGCTACTGGTTTAAGCGCCTGGGCGGATGGGCGTTGGTGATCGCGAAATTCGTACCGGGCCTCAGCACCGTGGCTCCGCCGATGGCGGGATTATCTCGCATGCCGTGGTGGAAATTCCTGGGCGCAGACGGGCTCGGCGGATTGTTCTGGGCGAGCGCGTATCTGGGCCTGGGCTTCGCGTTTCGCGCGCAGTTGGATGCCGTGGCCGCGTGGGCCGGGAGGCTCGGCGGATGGCTGATCGTCATCCTGGGCGCCGGTTTGGCGCTGTGGATCGCCTTCAAATATTTCCAGCGCCTGCGGTTCATCAAGAGCCTGCGCGTGGCGCGCATCGAACCGGAAGACTTGAAACATCGCCTGGACGAAGTGGTGATTCTGGACCTGCGCACGGCGGAGGAATTCCAATCCGAGGGCATGAAAATCCCCGGCGCGATGTGGTTCGACCGTAAGGAATTGGAGACGAGGCACGAGGAGATCCCGCGCGATCGCGACGTGATTCTCTATTGTACTTGACCAAACGAAGCCACCAGCGCCCGTGCGGCGCTCCTGTTACAGAAATACGGCATCACAAGGGTCCGCCCGCTCGAAGGAGGCTTCGACGCGTGGCGGGAGCGGAACTATCCCATGGAAGCCACCGGCCTCGTTACGCTGAAGTAGACGGGTACGGTGATACGATTTTTGAATGCAGGTTTCCGTATTCTGCGGCGTCAGCGTGGACGGTTTTCTGGCGCGGCCAAACGACGACATCGATTTTCTGGACGCGGGTGGACAGGAGCCCCATGGCTACGAGGAGTTCTTCGCCAGCGTGGACGCGCTGTGCATCGGACGCCGCACCTACGAAAAGGTTCTGAGCTTCGGTGGCTGGGCGTATGGACCCAAGCGCGTCGTTGTTCTGAGCAGCGGGGCGCTCGACTTTTCGTCTATTCAGGGTGGGAACGTCGAGCAGATGTCCGGCCCTCCCCCCGCGATCGTTTTCCAACTGGCCGCCAGCGGCATCAAAAACCTGTATCTGGACGGAGGCGTGACCATCCAGGGATTTATGCGACATGGACTGGTTAACCGCCTTATCGTGACTCGAGTGCCCATCCTGATCGGCAGCGGCATCCCCTTGTTCGGTTCTCTGCCGTACGACGTGAAGCTCGATCATGTGGCCACGCGCACTTACCCCGGAGGCCTGGTTCAGAGCGAATATCTGGTGGCCGGGAACAAATAGACGTCCGGTGGCGTCTATAGGCCCATGCTCGAAGCTCGCGCGTTGACCAAGCGCTACACCACCACCACGGCGGTCGATGAGGTGAGCTTCACGGTCAAGCCTTACGAAGTGCTGGGCTATCTGGGACCGAACGGCAGCGGCAAAAGCACCACGGTAAACATGATCGTCGGCCTCCTGGAGCCGACCCGCGGCGAAGTGCTGTTCGAGGGTCGCAGCATTCAGTCCCAATTGATCGACTACAAACGCCGCCTTGGCTACGTGCCGGAGCAGCCGCATCTCTATCCGCATCTCACGGGCCGCGAATATCTGCAACTGGCCGGACGCTTGCGAGGCCTTCCGCAAAAATCGACCGACAAAAAGATTGACGACCTGCTGCAACTGTTTTCTCTGGGTGCGGCGCGCCATTCGCCCATCGCGTCCTATTCCAAGGGTATGCGGCAGAAGGTGTTGATCTCCGCCGCGCTGCTGCACAACCCCGATATTCTGGTCTTCGACGAGCCCCTAAGCGGACTCGACGTCACCACTGGGCTGGTATTCCGGAGTCTGATCAGGTCGCTTGCGCGAGAGGGGAAAATCATCCTTTATAGTTCCCACGTACTGGAGGTTGTCGAAAAAGTCTGCACGCACGTGATGATTTTGCGCAAAGGAAAGATCGCCGCGCACGATTCCGTGGAGGCTCTGCGGAACCTGATGCACCTGCCCTCGCTCGAAGACATTTTTTCCGAACTGGTGCTGGAACAGGACACCGAAACCACGGCCAACTCGATTGTAGAGGTCATGAAAGCGTGAACCGGTTCGACCAGTTCGACGCCCTGACGCGCCACTTTTTCGGGCGGTTCTTCGACAATGAGTTCGTCGCGCAGAACACCGATATTCAGGTGACAGTGACGAAGTTGCTGGCGCTCCTCGCTGCTCCCGGCATCATTCTGCCGTGCCTGCGTTACACGACGTATCTTGGCCTGAACGCCGCGCCCCAGGAAATGCGCAACGCGATGCTGTGGTCGGACCGCTCGATGTACTTGTCGTTTTCGATGCTCGTGATGGGCGCAGTCACCGTGCTGGAATGGGACGCGCTGTTTCCCGACCGCCGAGACTACGCTTCGCTTGTGCCTTTGCCAATCCACGCGCGCACGATCTTCCTGGGAAAAATCGCGGCACTGGCACTGTTTCTATTCGCGTTCACCACCAGCGTCAACGCAGTATCAACCATCACGTTTCCCGCGGTGTCGTACAAGGGTCCGCCGGCGGGCTTGATTTGGACGATGGCCGCCCATGGCACGGCGATCCTGGCATCGAGCGCGTTTGCATTTTTGTTTCTGGTCGCGCTAGAGGGCCTGCTGCTGAATGTGTTGAGCGTGAAGGTATTTCGCAAAGCGTCGGCATACATGCAGGGCGCAATGGTGTTCGCGCTGCTGTGGCTGTTCTTTTTGTTCCCGCAAATCGCCACGGATATGGCTCGATTGCGGGCCGAAAATTCCTGGGTACTGCGCGCGTTTCCTCCGGCGTGGTTTTTGGGTCTATATGAGACGCTCACCGGCTCGCACGACGCGGTATTTCTCGCGCTGGCGCATCGCGCGGAGATCGCGCTGGCGCTGGTGACCCTCGTCGCCGGGCTTGCTTATGCCGCGGCGTACCGGAAGCATGTGCGTAAGACGCTGGAATCGACGGAAGGAGGCGACGGCACCAGGACGCGCATGCAGGAACGGCTGGGCGCACTGGCGGACCGCATCATTAAAGACCCCGTGGAGCGCGCCACTGCGGCGTTCATCGGCAAGACCATTTCTCGCAGCGCGAAGCATCGCATTTTCCTGGCTGCCTATGCGGGCGTCGGCTGCGCACTGGCGGCGCAGGCGTTCGCCGCGGCGCGGATTCGGGATGAATGGCTGCCCATGCCTCTGGTGATCGGTTTTTTTCTGTTGAGCGGCATGCGCTTCATTTTTACGCTTCCATCGGAACTGCCCGCCAACTGGCAATTTCGCGTCAGCGATACGAATCGCCAGCGCGCGGCCTTGAACGGAGCGCGCCGCGCGATGCAGTGGTTCGGCGTCGCGCCCTTATTTACCGCGCTCGCACCCGTTTATTTTCTACTGTGGAGCCCGGGAGCGGCGCTGGCGCACCTTTTGTTCAGCATCACGATCTCGCTGATCCTGATCGAAGCTCTGTTAATGGAGTTTCATAAAATTCCGTTCGCGTGCTCCTATCCTCCGGGCAAGGCGAACGTAACGCTGCTGTGGATCGGCTATTGGAGTGGATTCCTGTTGTACGCGTTCTCGATGGCGCGCATGGATGTCTGGATGGTCCGCAAGCCTGCGCGGCTGATTCCGTTTTATGCCGCCGCGGCCGTCGTCATGCTCGGATTCGGATGGTGGAGGCGGCGCGCCGATGCCGTCGGCGTGGAACTGATTTTCGACGATGCGGCCGATCCCGCCGTGCTTACGCTGGGACTGGGTGAGATTGCATGGACGAAGGGGACGACGGCGCGCCCGGATGTTGCACAGACCGGCGTTCAGCGATCATCCGCATCCCGTGTCTCGCCCGCAGGGTGATTAAAGGGAGCGTGGCGACCGGATGCCCCGGCACTAACTTGAAGCGCCACTTCTGGGCAACGGTTGCCAGCAGCAGTACGCCTTCCATCCAGGCGAAGCGCTCACCGATGCAGACGCGCATGCCTCCGCCGAAGGGGAAATAGGAGAACTTCGGGTGCTCCTCGCCGTTGGTCCAGCGCTCCGGCTGAAAACTGTCCGGCTCCGGGAACCAGCGCGCGTCATGATGCACCACCCAGGGGCTCATCATAATGATGGCGCCTTTGGGGATGGAATATCCAGCCAGCGCGTAATCGCTCAACACCTTGCGCCCGATCAGCCACGCCGGGGGATAGAGGCGCATCGATTCGGCGAACACACTTTCGGTGTATTTCAAGCGCGGCAGATCATCGAACGTGGGGAGACGGCCTTCCAACACCTGATCGACTTCGGAGTAGAAAGCCTCCGCGGCATGAGGATTCTCCGACAGCAGATACCAGGTCCACATCAGCGCGTTGGCCGTGGTTTCGTGACCGGCCAGAAACAGCGTCAGCGCCTCGTCGCGAATTTGCTTGTCGTCCATGCCCGTCGTGCCGTCCTCATCGCGGGCCAGCAGCAGCATGGCGAGAAGATCGCCTTTGTCCTCGCCTGATTTGCGGCGCTCCTCGATCATAGAGTAAATCAGGTGATCCAGAAACGCGCGCGCGCGATGGAACTTTTTCACATAGGGCAGCGGCAGCTTTTCCAGGATTTGATTGAAGGGCACGAAAATACGGTCGAACATCACCATGGCGTTTTCCAGCGCCTTGCCGATGTTTTCCGCCTCGCCCGTGACGTCGGCGCTGAACAACGTGCGCGCCACCACGGCCAGCGTCAGCCGCATCATCTCGCGCGACATGTCGAGCGATGCACCGTCGTGCCAGGTTTCGCGGGTATGCATCGCGCAATTCACCATGGACGACGCGTAGCCCATCAGCCGGTCGCGATGAAACGCGGGTTGCACCAGACGGCGCTGGCGGCGATGGTGCTCGCCTTCGCTGGTGAGCAGGCCTTCGCCCAGCAGGACCTTGGCGCGTTCCAGGAAACGGCTCTTGGCGAAGTTGGTCTGATGCGTAACGAGAACGTCGCGAATCCAATCCGGCTTGCTGACGAGATAAATCTCCTGCGGCCCGATGCGGTAGTTGACCACGTCGCCGTAGTCGCGAGCGGTGGTGCGGAGAAACTCAGGTGGATTTTTGCGAAACCAGGGAAGCACGCCTAACAGAGGCAGTCCCTTGCGCCGGGGAACGCTGGCATTCATGCATTCAGCTTACCTCCAACGGGTTTATTGCTGTTGTTGCTGCTGTTGCTGATGAATGTCGTACAGCTCGATTTCGGAGACGGGCTCCCACTGCGGCAGCGGATTCAGGTCGGTTTCCGGCGGCGGCGGGGCGTCGGACGGCGCGACGCGGACCGACACCTTGAGTTCGCTGTTGGTTTTTCCCTTGAAGATGCCGCGCGTGGGGGGCACGTCGGCGTAGTCCCGGCCGATGGCGGTGCGGATGTGGCGCTCGGCGGCCAGCAGATTATTCGTCGGATCGAAACCAACCCATCCCAGGCCGGGCAGCAGAGCCTCCACCCAGGCGTGCGTTGCGCCTTCGCTTGAGCGATCGGGATGATCGGCCAGAGGATACAGATAACCGCTGACATAGCGGCACGGGATCTTCACATGACGCACCAAGGCGATCATAATATGCGCGAAGTCCTGGCAAACGCCGCGCCGCTCCTCAATCGCGTGGTCGATCGGAGAATCGACGCGCGTCGCCTTGGGAACGTAATCGAACCAGTTGAACATGCTCTCGTTCAGTTCGCGCAGGAAGGACAAAGGATCGTCGCGCCGCTGCACGGAAAGCTCAGCAGCGAGTTCCATCAGTGAGGGCGTGGGCTGGGCGAACTGGCTGGGCATCAGCATTTCCCAATAATCGCCGGTCGCCGACAACTCGTCGATCTGCTGCCATGCGCCGGCGTCCAGACGTCTGGGCGGATCGGGGGCGGCTTGGACCTCCACCAGCGATTCGGCGACGATCCGCAGCAAAATGTGCTTCCCGGGCACATCAAAATGATGCACGCTGTTACCCAGATAATCGCGGTATTGAAAAATCATCGCCCGCGGATCCACGGAAAGATTGAACGACAGGCATCGCTGCGGACCCTCCGTGCGCGGATGCATGCGCAGCTCCATCAGGCTTTCGCTGACGGCCGAATCGTAACGGAATTGCGTGAGGTGCCGGATGGAATAAAACATAAATCAGGATGCCTGGAGCGCCGCCTCAATGGGATAGGTTACGTAGGTCTGATACAGCGCCGAATGCGCCTGCGAGCATTGCCGCAGCACTGTTTCCAGATAGGATTGCAAACTGGCGTTCATGATTTCGTCGATCTGGCCGAATGCCAGCGTCGCCTGCATGCGCCCGGCGATGCGTTCGACGCGCGCCGAGCGTTTGCTCGAAACCTCCGCGCCAATCTGCTTCAGGGCCGTCTCGAACGCGTCCACCGAAAAGCGAATCGAATGCGGAAAGCTGGAATTCAACACCAGAAATTCAGCGATCCGATCCGGCCGCAAATCCGCCGTGTAGGCCTTGCAGTAGGCCTCGAACGCGGTGCAGGAGCGCAGCAATCCCAGCCATTCGAGCGGTTCCGGTTCCGATGCCGTACCGTAAAATTCGCGGTAATGCACGCTGATGAGCGTGGAAAGCGCGGAGGCGCGCTCCAATCCCCGGCCGGCCTGGATGAACTGCCAGCCCTCGCCATGCGTCATGGTGGAATCGGTGATGCCTTGAAACAGGTGCGCGCTATCCTTCGCCGCCTGCAGATAGTCGTCCACGTCCCACGCTTCGTCGGAATCGGCGCGCTTCATATCGTGGAACATGCGGTTCAGCTGTTCCCACATTTCGGAGCTGATCTGTTCGCGGACCTGCCGGGCGTTTTCGCGCGCCGACGTAATGCAGCTGACAATCGAACTCCGGTTGGTGGTGGAATGAATCAGCGTTTTGGCCAGCGCCTGCGCTTCGCCCGGCTTCACCGCGCTGGTTTCGAGCGCCAGCGACTTCAGAGTACGCAGCCAGTGCCGGTCGTCGTGCTCGGTTTCGCGCTCCAGCATGAGGTTCAACTGGACCTTCATGACGCGCGAAGTGTGCTCGGCGCGCTCCAGGTAGCGGCTCATCCAATACAGACTTTCTGCGACGCGTGAAAGCATTTTAGTGGCCCGTCCTGCCCGCATGCTGACGCATGGCGGCTCGTTGGCTGGCATACGGGCTGCGCGAGCGTTGCTCCCTATCCATTAGTGAAGCACCCAAGTGTCCTTACTGCCGCCGCCCTGCGACGAATTCACCACCAGCGAACCCTTTTTGAGCGCGACGCGCGTCAAGCCGCCCGGCACCACCACCGTTTTTTCACCGAATAAAATGTAGGGGCGCAGGTCGACGTGCCTCGGCTGCACCTTGCCGTCGATGATGCACGGCGCGCGCGACAGCATGATGGTCGGCTGGGCGATGTAGTTGCGCGGATCGGCCTCCACGCGGGCGCGGAATTCGTCGCGCTGCTGCGCTGTCGAATGCGGGCCGATCAGCATGCCGTAGCCGCCCGATTCGCCCACCGCCTTCACCACATATTTTTCGAGATTGGCCAATACGTGCTGACGCTCCGCCGGGTCCGACATCTGAAACGTCTCCACGTTATTCAGCACCGGATCTTCGTTCAAGTAATATTTGATAATCGCGGGCACGTACGCGTACACCGCTTTATCGTCGGCCACTCCCGTGCCCAGCGCGTTGGCCAGATTCACGTTGCCAGCGCGATAGGCGTTGAACAGCCCCGGCGCGCCCAGCGACGAATCGGGACGGAACGCGAGGGGATCGACAAAATCATCGTCGATGCGGCGGTAAATCACATCCACGCGGCGCAGCCCCTCGGTGGTGCGCATGTAGATGAAATTGTCGTGCGCCACCAGATCGCGGCCTTCCACCAACTCAATGCCCATCTGGCGCGCCAGGAACGCGTGCTCGAAATAGGCCGAGTTGTAGACGCCGGGCGTCAGCAGCACGATGGTCGGCTCGGCGATTCCTTGCGGCGCAAGCGACCGTAACGTTGCCAGCAGCGCCTGGCTGTAATGTTCGATCGGCTGCACGCCGCACTGCCGGAACAAGTCCGGGAAAATACGTTTCATTACCTGGCGGCTCACCAGCATATAGCTGACGCCGCTGGGAACGCGCAAATTGTCTTCCAGCACCACAAATTCGCCCGAAGGGGTGCGGATCAGGTCGGTACCCGCCACGGTGACATAGGCGTCTTTACGCACCACAAGCCCCCGCATCTGGCGGCGGAAATGTTTGCAGCTAAAAACCAGTTCCTGCGGCACGACGCCGTCTTTCAGGATGCGTCCTTCGTGATACAGGTCTTTGAGGAAAAGGTTCAACGCCAAAATCCGCTGCGTGAGCCCTTTTTCGATCTTCGACCATTCCTGATTGGTGATGATGCGGGGCAGCAGATCGTTGGGGAAAATCTTTTCCGTCCCCTCGCTGCGGCCATAGACCGTGAAGGTGATGCCCTGATGCAGGAAGGAAAGGTCGGAAACCTGCTGCCGGCGCTTGAATTCGCTGGCCGGGAGCTCGCGCAGGGCCTGAAACAGATGCTCGTAC
>Ga0075029_100001224_pt1 | contig 14753 bp, 18 predicted proteins | sample LitLauG_LLR_2013_FD_71391 | JGI IMG/M metagenome (GOLD analysis project Ga0075029, IMG submission 71391) | Freshwater sediment microbial communities from North America - Little Laurel Run_MetaG_LLR_2013 | ecosystem: Environmental > Aquatic > Freshwater > Creek > Sediment | place: USA...
GGGCTGGTGGTGCAGGTACCGCCGTTCATCAACGAAGGCGAGAAGATCAAGGTGGACACTTCCGAAGGCGCGTACCTGTCGCGGGCTTAGCGGAACAGGTCTTGTCCGTAGAGACGCAGCTTTTGCTGCGTCTCTTTTTGCGATAATTACCTGCCCGGCATGCGTTTCTGGTCGTGCCGGCAAGACGTTGCAAGCAACGTCTCTACGACATGGTCGAAAAAGAAATCCAGGCGCGACGGTTTGTTGTACGCGGGCGCGTGCAGGGCGTCGGCTATCGCTGGTTTGTGGAGCGCGAGGCGCATTTGCTGGCGATTGCCGGATGGGTTCGCAACAATCACGACGGCAGCGTTGAGGTGCTGGCCCAGGGCACACGCGATCAGCTGTTGGGCCTGCATTCGCGACTGCGGGAAGGGCCGCGCGCAGCCCGCGTGGATGCAGTGGAGGTCTCCGAAGCGAGTCCCACTGCAGGTATGATTTCATTCCGCATCGAAGGAGCGTGGTAGATGCCGTCCAGTTCGCCCATGGCGACTATGAGTGCCGATCAGTTGAAGAAGCTCATCCGGGAAATTCCCGACTTCCCGAAAAAGGGGATTCTTTTCTACGACATCACCACGCTGCTGAAAGATAAGACCGGGTTCGCGTCCCTGATCGACATGCTGTCGGAGCACTACGAGTCAAGCAAAGTGGATCTGGTGCTGGGGATGGAGGCTCGCGGTTTCATCTTTGCCCCGGCCCTGGCTTATCGTCTGAAAACTGGATTCGTCCCCGTCCGCAAGCCCGGCAAGCTGCCTGCCGAATGCGCGCGCTACGACTATGCGCTCGAATACGGGACGAATACGCTGGAAATTCATAAAGACGCGATTCAGAAAGGCCAGCGCGTGCTGATCGTCGACGATTTGCTGGCTACCGGAGGAACGGCAGAGGCCACGGCGAAGCTGGCGGAATCTCTGGGCGCCCAGATCGCCGGGTTGGGATTTGTCGTGGAGCTTGATTTCCTGAAAGGACGAGACAAGCTGAAGGCGTACGAGGTCACTTCCCTGCTGCACTACGAAAAATAGCCGGACAGTCTTCGCCCCACTACGTGGACCAGTGGGGCGTCTGTGTAAAGATTAGAGTTATCTCGCCATGCGGGAGACAACCAGAGCCAGTCCGCCCCAGAACCCCCCGCTGATCCCTACCATAATCGCCAAGCCCCACACTGCATTCCAGTTGAGGCGCTGCCCTCGTTTTGATCGGCTGGCATGAAAATCGTATTCAAACCAGGATCGCAAGAACTGCATGTTCCCAAGACCTTCGGGCCGCGTATTGTCTTCGTGGTTGACCAAGACACGAATGCTGCTTCCGCGGGTGCTTGTTTGGGGGGACAGCTGCGTAATTCTGTAGCTCATAAAGCACCTCCGCTCTGACGTGTGCAACTGGCTAGCCAAAGCTCCACGTCTGTTGAACTAGTTGATTACTATGATGCTGGGCTGAGCCGGAACGTTTACCGGGGATATCGAAAGCGCGAAAGCCCCACTTTGGGCCATGGAGTCGGGTCTTTTTTCACCCGGGGTGGGTCGAACTTTCCCGAATTGGGCCACCGTAGGAGCGTTCAGGGATTTACCTATTTCTGCGTGAGCGTGAGGTTTGAATTGGCGGGGAGATAGCTTTTCCGCCGGAACCAGTCTTCCATCGCCTCTCGAAGTTGCTCCAATGGAACATTAGAACCAATCTCCATCTCTCCGTCGGAGACGGGCAAGGTATCGTCAAACACGCTCGCATTGGTGAAATTGCGCATCGAAAAGCTGTCGAGCCATTTTAGTGGGCAGGGCAGCAGTTGGCCGTCTTGCTCGTACTCCACACGAATTTTACGGGCGAACATACGTCTATTCTATCGAGAGTGCAAGGCCGCCGCCGCTAAAGCGGTATCCATGTGTGCTTTCTGGCACGTCTAAGCGTGCCCTGATATAAATCGCCTTTCGCAAAAACTGCAGTACCACCTCTTATGCCCCGGCTTGCTTCTCTGCCGTCCTGCCTCATATACTCGGAACGTTTGCCCGCTTGTGGCCGGGGTCTGTCCGGCGACGGCTGGCGTTGCCTTCAATCTCGACCTGCAATCATTCCGGAGAAAAAGTTTATGTCGACCATGACCGCCCCGCACGTGGATAAAGAATCGAATCCGTGGGAGTCGCAGCGCGCCCGCTTCGACCTCGCCGCACAGAAGCTCAACCTGGATGAAGGCCTGTGGCGGGTTTTGCGCTATCCCAACCGCGAACTCACCGTGTACATCCCGGTGCAGATGGACGACGGGCATCTGGAGGTTTTTACCGGATTCCGCGTGCAGCATTCCATCGCGCGAGGCCCGGCCAAGGGCGGCATCCGTTACGCGCCCGATGTCACACTCGACGAAGTGCGCGCGCTGGCCAGTTGGATGACCTGGAAGTGCGCGGTGGTGAACATTCCCTTCGGCGGCGCCAAGGGCGGCGTGATTTGCGATCCGCACAAAATGTCGATGGGCGAAGTCGAACGCATGACCCGGCGCTACACCTCGGAACTGATCGAATTCATTGGCCCGGAAAAAGACGTACCCGCACCCGACGTCAATACCAACGAACAAATCATGGCCTGGATGATGGACACCTACTCCATGCACATGCGACAGACGGTGACCGCAGTCGTGACCGGAAAGCCAATTAACATAGGCGGCTCGCGCGGACGCCGCGAAGCCACGGGCCGCGGCGTGATGGTAGTGTGTGACGAGGCTTGCCGAAAGCTGGGCATCGATCGCGACCGCGCCCGCGTCATCGTGCAGGGCTTCGGCAATGTCGGGTCCAACGCCGCGCAGCTCATGTACGAAGCCGGTTACAAAGTGGTCGGCATCGCGGAAGTGGGCGGCGGCCTCTACAACAAGAACGGCATCGACCTGAAAGCCCTGGTGGATTTCCGGCAGAAGAACGGAACCGTCCACGGCTTTCCCGAAGCGGAGAAATACGACGCGGCCGAACTGCTCACCACCGATTGCGAAATTCTCATCCCGGCAGCTACCGAAAACGTGATTACCAGCCGCAATGCCGACCGGGTGAAGTGCCGCATCCTGGCGGAAGGCGCGAACGGGCCCACGACATCGGCTGCCGATGAGGTGCTCAACGACAAGGGAGTGTTCGTGATTCCCGACATCCTGGCCAACGCCGGCGGCGTGACCACTTCTTACTTCGAGTGGGTGCAGGACCGCCAGGGCTACTTCTGGAAGGAATCGGTGGTCAACGAGCAGCTTGAGACCATCATGAAATCGTCGTTTGAAGACGTCGTGCGCTATGCCGAGACGCACCACGTGAACAATCGGATTGCGGCTTACATGCTGGCGATTGATCGCGTGGCGTATACGATTCGGCAGCGCGGGATTTACGCGTAGGCCAGGTTTAGCTTCAGGATTCATTTTCAAGGCCTCCACTGTGGTGGGGGCCTTGACGTTTTGCGGCTTGACCGATTCCGAGGTGGCTGGCATTATGGTGCACCTGTGACTCGGGTCCCGCTCTATGCGTGTGAGTTGGCTGTTGCTCAATTGAACCTCGCCACGCCGGCTCTGCGTACGAAGTTGTACAAACGATCTCGATAGGAGAAACTCCCTTTGAATAAGCAGACTGCACGATCCCCCTGGGGCGTATCGCTGTGTCTGGTTCTCGCCCTGACCGCCAGCATGGCATGGGCGCAATCTCAGACCACCTCCACCAGTTCCACCGATCAGTCCACCACAACCAGCAAGAAGTCGAAGAAATCAAAGAAAGCCGCCAAGACTGACGCGATGGCTGCGCCAGCTTCGGGTACCGCCAGTTCAGCGGCTCCCGCGGACAAGACCGCTGCGGCGGACACCGGTTCCAGCAAGAAGTCGAAGAAGGGCAAGAAGGCCGACTCGACCATGGCTCCGGCCAGTTCGGCTCCAGCGGCAAACTCGATGGCCGCTCCCGCAGCCAGTTCCGCGCCTGCCTCGAAGCCCGCTCCGGCGGCCAGCTCCGCGCCCGCATCGAAGCCTGCTCCGGCGGCCAGCTCCGCGCCCGCATCGAAGCCTGCTCCGGCGGCCGGCGCCGCTCCGGCTTCCGGCTCGGCAATGGCAGCCCCCGCGGCGGCTCCGGCGAAGTCGACGAAAAAGTCTGCTCCGGCTCCGAGCAACAACGCCTCTGACTCCGACATCGCCGCGGCTAAGTCGTCGGGAAAAGTCTGGGTCAATTTGGACAGCAAGGTCTACCATAAGTCCGGCCGCTGGTATGGCAAGACCAAGAGCGGCAAATTCATGACCGAGGATGAAGCCAAGGCCGCGGGCTACAAAGCTGCGCAAGGCGACTAGTCACTTCCACTAGAATTCCCACTTCTCGCGCAAGAAACGCGCGAGAAATGGGGCACCCGCTAACTTAAGGAGAAAATTATGACTCGTAAAAATCTGATCACGCGCATTCTGCTAACTGTGATCGCGCTGACGCTTCTCAGTTCACTGAGCGTGGCACAGGCTGCTGGCTCGATCGCAAAGGGCGGCGCAATGGCGCAGGCGGCATCCACCGATCTGCTCGACATCAACTCCGCCACCAAGGACCAACTCGATGCGCTGCCGGGGATCGGCGCCGCCTATTCTCAGAAGATCATCGACGGCCGTCCTTACAAGGCCAAGACTGATCTGGTGAAGAAGAAGGTCATTCCCCAGGCCACCTACAACAAGATCAAAGACAAGATCATCGCCAAACAGAAGTAAGACGCGAAGGGCCGCCACCGGGACTTGGGAGCGGCCCTTCTCACCCTCAACCTACCGTCAGCGTCATTCTCAAAGGAGTATGTATGGGTCTGCTCGACAATCTCGAAAGCATGGCAATGGGCAAAGTCGCCGGATCGAATCCCGAGGTCTCTGCGATTCTGCAGATGATCCAGAACCACCCCGGCGGAGTGAATGGGCTGGTCCAGTCTTTCCACAGCAACGGCCTGGGAGGGGTGGTAAATTCCTGGATTGGCAGCGGCGAAAACCAGTCCATCTCACCCGACCAGATTCAGCAGGTGCTGGGCTCGGGACAGGTTCAGGCGTTGGCGCAGAAGCTGGGAGTGTCTCCGGAGCAGGCCAGTTCCACCTTGTCGCAGTTGCTGCCGACCGTTATGGACAAGTTGAGTCCGAACGGTGCGGTCCCCGATCACTCCAACCTGATGCAAATGGGCGAGAGCCTTCTAGCGTCGTTCGGCAAGACCGGGACCAACGGCTAGGCCGGAAGATTTGAGGCGAGGACGCGGGCGTCCGCGTCCCGCTCGCACTTTCGTGTGTTCCTTTTATTGCGTTCCCCTTGGGCGTGGAGCATAATCGACTCGAGATGATCTTCCGACTCGGCCGGCCGGAATCGCCCCACGCGTGAATTTGCCCAACTCCATTACGCTCATCCGTATTCTCAGCATTCCTCTGCTGGTATGGATTCTTTCCAGTCCCCGCTTCAGCAGCGTGAACGGCGAAAAGGAATTGCTGGCGTCCGCCCTGTTTTTGGCCGCCGCGATGACCGATGGCATCGACGGCTATCTCGCCCGCAGGCGCGAGCAGATCACCACGATGGGAATCCTGCTTGATCCGCTGGCCGATAAGCTTCTGATTGCGGCAGCGTTCATCGTGCTGGTACAGCTCAATCCCAGCCTGGTGCCGGCGTGGGTTGCGATTGTTGTGATCGGCCGCGAGTTTCTAGTCAGCGGATTACGATCGATTGCCGCGTCGGAAGGCTTCACTATCGAAGCCAGCAACCTGGGCAAGTTCAAAATGGTGGTGCAGATCGTCAGCGTGGTCGCGGTGATTTTGGACCATCGCTGGAAGGAATGGCCGGTTTACGGCAATTTTGTCTTCCCGGTGCACTGGATCGCGGTGGCGGCCATCGGGTTTATGGTGTGTTTGTCGCTCGCTTCGGCGATCGATTACTTTGTCGCATTCTGGTCGAAGATTGACCGGCGCGTGGTAAAGCGCCGGCGGCGGGCGTTTATCTTAAGCCGGCGCCGGAAGCCTGCCCCCGCGCCGCCGCAGGCGGATCGCGATGTCGCTGCCTCAACTTAGTCCGTCCGTTGCAGACCACGCAGAGTTTTCCGCAGAAGAGCGAGCGCTCTTGCTGTGCCTCGCGCATGATGCCATCCTGTCGGCGCTCGAAAAGCGCGAGATTCCGCTGATCCCTCCGACGGATCATCTGGCTGAACCTCGGGGCGTGTTTACGTCACTCTATTTGCGGGGCGGGCTGCGGGGATGCGTGGGCTACGCCCTTGCGGTGAGCCCGGTGTATCGCGCGGTCGCGGAAACCGCGCGGGCCGCGGCTTTCGAAGACATTCGATTCTCCCCAGTCACATTGGAAGAGGCCCCGCATTTGCAAATTGAGCTGAGCATTCTATCTCCGCCGCAGGCGATTGCTGCTGAGGACGTCGAACCAGGCCGGCACGGTTTGCTGATCAGCATGCATGGGCGGCGCGGGCTGCTGCTACCGCAAGTTTCCATTGAGCATGCCTGGGAGCGCGTGACTTTCCTCGAACAGACGTGCCGCAAGGCCGGGCTGCCGTTTGATGCGTGGCAAAAGGGGGCGACGATCGAGGCGTTTACCGCGGAGGTGTTCGGAGAGAAGGGCGCATAAGCTCCGAGAGAAGCTAAGCTTCCGCGAGGATCATCCCATCCGCTTCCTACAGCGCTCGGCCTTGTAATCGTAGGTCGGATCGAAGTCAACAGTGCCGAAGGCCCCCAGAACCTTCTGTTGTTTATGCCAGCGGATGTACTCCTGGAGTGCAAAGGTCACAGCCTCTTTTCCGGTCTTATGTCGGCCAAGGCGGCGCGCTTCTTCGATCAAACTCCTGTCAATGTTGAAGTGATTTCTTCCAAGGAGCATGGTCTCACGACCGCCTGAACCTTGCAAAAAACAAAGCCGGGGACGGTTGCCCGTCCCCGGCTTTTGACTGCGTCACACTTGCTGACGAAACTGTTCGAAGAGAGAACTACTCCACTTGATCGAGTTCCACGCCATCGCCCGCGTGCATATCTTCCATGGAGAAGACGACCATGCCCGTGGCAGTTGTGTTGGTGACACCGATGATCACGATCTCGCCCACGGCGCGACGGGGCAGGTCGCGAACGTGAATCTCCGGACCGTTCGATTTGGTAAGCATGTGCGGATCAACCGAGGGTGTCTTTTTCTGCGTGTCCTCGGCGATGGCGGCTTTGAACGAGAGTGAATCGACTGGGTCGGTAAGATCCGATTCGTACGAGCGCACGGCGCGGAAGAAGTCGCCGACCTTCACGCCCTGCGCGGCGCCCACATTGAGGTAGACCTTCTGCCCGGTGCCCAACTGAGAATCGAAGTCTTTGCCCATCACGATGCGGCCGGAGACCTTGCTGCTCGAGGGCAGGAAGCGGTCGAAATGAATCGGGGTGTGGAAGCTGACGGCCTGCTTTTCCGCGAACGGAATTGCGGTGTCGCCGGGGTTCACTCCGTCGCAGGCATATTCGATCAGAGCGATGGCGGACCGGCTGCGCGTGTCGATCACCTTCACCCGGCCGACTTCCTCGTAGGGCTGTCCAGTCTCTTTCAGCAGTTTGCGCTGGCCGGGGAACATCTCGTATTCGTTCACGTCGCGCAGAGCACGCACGATCTCGTATTCCGCGCCCGCGCTATAGCCGGTTCCCTTCAGGTAAACGATGTCGCCACGGGTGAATTTTGTGGTGGTCGGAGTCTGCAATCCGCCCTCGACGAAGTTGGCGTCAGGCAGAATCTGCTTGCTGATAAACCCGGCGCAATACAGGTCGGCGTAGGTGGGGGTCTGAACCCGCTCGGTGGGGAAGCTGGCGGTGGTCGGCGATGTGCCTTGCGGCGCCTCGGACGAGCTCGCGTTGGAGCCCGATTGAGCCCATGCTGCCGTTGCCAGCAACAACACTAACAATCCTATTTTCTTCATGTTACCTCCGGAAGAGGACTGTTCCGCGTCCCCCACACTAGTCAAATGCCAGAAAAGAAAGGCTTCAGCCGGAAGGTAACAAGGGGGTAAGCAGGGGTCAAGGTTACGAGGGTGTGGGGCAGATTCGGCCAAAGTTTTTCAGCACAAGTGCGAATCCGTTGTTGCATAAAGAATTACGGCCCTGTAATAATGCGCGGTCATCAGAACTGTGACTCCAGTCCGAGTGTCAGAAACCAGAGGGTCCGGATTCAGGGTGCGCGAGGCCAGATTGTCTGCGCCCACAGTGACCGAACCCAGACCAATGAACACCACTACCGGCAACATGCCGCGCCTGCTGCCATTGCGATTGCCGCGATTGTGCGTGGCGGTCATCGGCTCCGACCCCAACGAGTTGGTGGACAAGGCCGAGGTCTTGGTACGGGATAACCCTTTTCTAGAGTTCAGGTTGGACTACCTCTCGAAGCCCGGACTGGCGATCCCAAAGGTTAAGCGCTTCCTGGAATCGAATCCCGGAACGGTGGTGATTGCCACCTGTCGGCGCATCGTGAATGGCGGGAAGTTTCGCGGATCCATCGCCTCGCAACTGGACGTACTAGGCAAGGCGGCTGCCGCCGGCTGCCAACTGCTGGATCTGGAACTGCAAACCGCCAGCAAGTGCAAGCCAGAACATCTGCGAAAACTGCGCGGACGGGCGGGGTTGATCCTTTCCTTCCATGATTTTAAGGGCACCAAGAAACTGGACGAGACGCTGGAAAAAATGCGGGCCATTCCCGCCGATTATTACAAGTTGGTCAGCACCGCGACCACGCTGTCTGACAACGTCGAGATGATGAAGTTTCTGGCGCGCGAGGGCGACCGGCATTCGCTGGTCAGCATGTGCATGGGCGAGCAGGGCATCATTAGCCGCGTGCTGGGCGTGCGAGCGGGTAGCGTTTTCACCTTTGCATCCGCCGGGATTGGCCAGGAAACGGCGCCCGGCCAGGTCACTGCGCGGGAGTTGCGCAACGTTTATCGCATCGACCACGTAGATGCGGCCACTCGAGTCTATGGGGTCGTAGGCGATCCCATTGCGCACTCTCTTTCGCCGGCGATCATGAATGCAGCGTTCCGGCGCGAGAACGTGAACGCGGTATTTCTTGCGCTTCATGCCAAAACACTGAGGGACTTGTTGAACTGCATGCGGGAGATCCCGATTCACGGCATCAGCGTCACCATGCCGTACAAGGAAGCGATCCTGTCGCATCTGGACAACACCGACTCCCATACCACCAAGATCGGCGCCTGCAACACGGTGGTGCGGGCGCAGGATGGAAAGCTTTACGGTTTTAATACCGACGCCTCCGGCGTGGTGCGGCCTTTGGAACGCCGTCTCAATACGCTGGAAAAGGCACGTATTTTGGTACTCGGAGCTGGAGGCGCCGCGCGGGCAGCCGTCTTTGGACTCAAGGAGCGCGGAGCTGAGGTTTACATTCTGAATCGGAGTGCGGCTCCGGCCAAGAAACTCGCCCATCAGGCTCGGGCGCGCTTGGCCAAGCGTCAGGACCTGAGAAAAATGGCGTTCGATGTGATCATCAACGCGACCCCGGTAGGGATGGGGAACACGCGCGAGACACCGTTGCAGGACAAAGAGATCAATGCGCGCTATGTCTTTGATATGGTTTACGATCCGGTCGAAACCCGGCTGCTGAAGGTGGCGAAAGAACGCGGCGCGCAGGTGATCCCAGGCATTGAGATGTTCGTCCACCAAGCTGCCCGACAATTCGAGATCTGGACTGGCAAGCCCGCACCGTGGGATGAGATGTTACGAGTGGTGTTACTGGCCCTGCAGGAGCGCGCGCAACGCAGCGCAAGTGGAAAATGAACGCAAGTGATGCGTTCCGAAAAGAAAAAGTTGCATTTTTGTAGATGCCCAAAGTAATATGCAACTAGGGAATGGGACTGTTATGAGTTCCCTGGTTCATTCGACCCTGTACCGCCCGGTTTCCAACTTCCAAGATCGTTTCACTAGCTTTGGCGAAACACTCGACGTGCGAGGCGATTCGGTTCGCCTCCAACCCGGTTCGGAGAGTTCAACATGGCGTGGTACGCGTATTGTCTCACTGAGCATCAAACCCTCCCCAATGGAACCCGCACTCGCCGCCCTTTTCTGCTCGAGGGTGTACAAGGTGTTAATGGCGCTGCGGTACTGAGCTATCCCAGCGGCGAATTCGCCGTGGTGGTTAGCGAGTACGACCGTCCGGCCAACGAACTCGATCAGAAGGCCGCTATCGAGCATGCCCGTGTGGTCAGCAACTGCTTCCGGAACTCCACCGTGCTTCCTTTCAAATTTGGGACCATTTTCGACAGCGACGATGCCCTGCGCCAGGCTGTAAGGGTCAACCGGCGCGCCTTTGGGCAGAGCGTCGAGCGGCTGCGCGGCAAGTCCGAGATGCACATCAAGCTGGTGGTGCGCGACGGATCTTTGCGCGAGGCCATGATCGACATCGAGTTGCCCGACACCGTCGGCGGAGACTACCTGTCGAAGCTGAAGGTCAAAGCCTCCCGCGAACGGGAACGCCAGACCAAGGCCCGGGCCTTGTCGGTCCAGGTGCACAAGCTGTTCAACCCGCTGGAGGAAGAAGTCAGCTGCAAGAAGGTCGCACCCGAGGGCATGCTGATTGACATCGCGCACCTAATCGACTCCAAAAGCGTGGAAAAGTATCAGAACCGCTACTCGACAGCCGCCAAGCAGTTGAAGAACTGCGAAGTGGCGATCAGCGGGCCCTGGCCACCGTACCACTTCCTGCCCGGGAAGCTGCGCACGGTTGCTGGCAACAGCTAGATTCCATTGAGTCAACGACGCTGGCCGGACAGGCAATGCCCCGGCCAGCGTTTCCTCTTTTGCTCGCCTCCGGTAGGGGAATGCATTCAATGTGCATTGTTGTGCACTTGGACTGCATGGCTTCCCGCTTGCACGTCAAGGCACCACCGTGGCTAGCTCAGCTAAGTGTCTCCGGGTCATCTGTTTATGTTAAGCGGCGAGGACAGCGGCCAAAGTCCCATTTTGGCGCAGGAAGTGCTTCAGTTAGAGGTAACAAAGAGGCCGCAACCTAGCAACATGACCATCACTCTCTTTGATTCTCCGCGTCACTACCCGAACCGTTCCGAACGGCGGAACGGCGTCTCGCATCGCCTTTCCTGACATCACCTACCATATTTGTGCCTCTTGGATCTGGCCCCAGCAATGGGGCCATTTTTTGTAAGCCGAGAAGCGGCTAGGACTTGCGCTCTGTTAGACTTTCGCGCATGAACCCGACCAGCAGAAGAAAATTTCTGGGACAGTGCGCGGGGGCTATGGCTTGCGCGGGGATATTGCCTGGGTTTACTCGGGCCGCGGTCTCTGGGCCCTCGGTGCAGTTTCCTTCCGATCCGCGGCAGCGGGTTGCCGTCGCGGCATATCCGTTTCGCGAGTTCATCGTGGGCTGGAAGGGATGGGATGGGAAGACTCCGAGTGCGGTTCCGGCTGCACAGCAGATTGATCTGAGAGATTTCGCGGCGCACGTTGCGGAGAAGTTCAATGTCCACCACATTGAGCCCTGGAGCCGCATCTTCCCCTCGACTGAGCCGAAGTATCTGGAGCAGTTTCGTGCGGCCGTGGAGCAGGCGCACTCGGCCGTGGTGGATATCGCGGTCGACGAGGAGTACAGCCAGTACTCGGCCGATGCGGCTGAGCGCGAACGAGCTTTGGCTGCAGGCAAGCGTTGGGTGGACGTGGGAGCTGCACTTGGCTCTCCCAGTATTCGCACGCATGTTCAGCAGGCCAAGGATTCGAAGCCCGATGTCGGGCGGGCAGCCGATACTCTGGCGCGGGTGGCGGAGTATGGGGCCAAGAAAAATGTTGTGGTGCATCTGGAGAATGACGATCCGGTGAGCGAGGATCCGTTCTTCATCGTGCAGGTGGTGGATAAGGTGAACAGCCGGTGGTTGCGGGCTTTGCCGGATTTTGGCAACTCGCTGGCCGCGCACGACGAAGACTTTGCCTACCGTGCAATCGATGCGATGTTCGCGCATGCCTACGGCATCTGCCACGTGAAGGATGGCGAGGTCAACGAACAAGGCAAGGCCGTGCATGTGGACTTGGCGCGGACGTTCGGCGTTTTGAAAAAGCGCGGCTACAAGGGATATTGCTCGATCGAGTACGATGCGCCGGGCGATCCGTATAAAGCGACGGCGGAATTAGTGAAGAAGACGGTTGAGTTCCTTTCCTAGGACAAAACAGCAGATTCCTCGCCTTGCTCGGAATGACAACCTCAAACTCATCAGCGCCCTCCCTGCCTCCCCGGTTGTGGGAGTTGGCAGTGCTTTTCTTTAAGCTCGGCGCGATCAGCTTTGGCGGCCCGGCGGCGCACATCGCCTTGATCGACGCGGAAGTTGTGCGCAAGCGCGAATGGATCACGCGCCAGCAGTTTCTCGACATGCTGGGCGCGGCCAATCTGATTCCCGGGCCGACCTCGACGGAGATGGCGATCAATGTCGGCTTCGTGCGCGCGGGCTGGGCTGGACTGTGCGTGGCCGGGGCCAGCTTTATCGTGCCGGCTGCATTGATTACGGGTGCGTTCGCGTGGGCCTATGTGCGCTATGGATCGTTACCGCAGGCCGGGGCGGTGCTCGCGGGGATTAAGCCCGCTGTGATTGCTGTTATCGTGATGGCGATATGGCGGCTGGGAAAGGCCGCCATCAAAGATTTGGGGCTGGCGCTTGTGAGCGGGCTCTCGCTGGCGGCGTTCTTCTTCGGATGGAGTGCGATCGGAATTCTGCTCGGAGGCGGACTGGTGGGCATGGTGGCGCGGAGAGCGTCGCGACCGGGCTCAGTGGCGGCTTGCCTCCCTGTCTTATCCTTCTCATCTTTCTGGCGGCGCGGGTCTTTGAGTTTCTACGCCGTCCCAGCTTTGGCCGGGGCGGCAGCAGTCGCCAAACCATCCATTGCTCGAATCGCGATCTTCTTCCTGAAGGTGGGCGCGATCCTTTATGGCGGCGGGTATGTCTTGCTGGCTTTCCTGGAGGACGGTTTGGTGCGCCAGCACGTCTGGCTGACGCAACAGCAACTGCTCGACGCCGTGGCGATCGGCCAATTCACTCCCGGGCCGGTGCTCTCCACCGCGACATTTATTGGATACATCCTTGGCGGCGTGCCGGGGGCGGCAGTGGCAACGCTGGCCATTTTCCTGCCGTCGTTTTTCTATGTTGCGCTGCTGGCGCCGGTGTTGTTTCGCGTACGGCGATCGGTATGGATGAGCGCGTTTCTCGATTCCGTCAACGTTTGCGCCGTGGCGTTAATGACGGGAGTGACCTTCAAACTGGCGGTGGATGCCTTGCTTAGCTGGCCGGCGTGGGTAATCGCGGCGGTCGCGCTGGCGGTTCTGTGGAAATGGAAGGTGAATCCGGCGTGGGTGGTTTTGGGCGGAGGAGTGGTGGGCTTGCTGCTGGGCGCGCTGCGGTGGTGGTAGTCTGCAGTGCGACTTTTATCCTGAGGAGAACGATGAAACTGCAAACCCTGGTTGTGATCTTGTTTTTGCTGACCTGCGTGGCTGGTGCTGCTGACCGCAAATACATTAATAATTCGCGGCCAGCCGACGCCAAGAACCTGCCCTTTAGCGATGGCGTGCTGGTGGGAAATACGCTGTACATCGCCGGAACTATTGGGCTTGATCCGAAGACGGGACTCGCTCCGGCGGATGCCGAGCAAGAAGCGCACCTGGTGATGGAAGGCGTGAAACGCACTGTAGAGTCGGCCGGGCTGACAATGGATGATGTTGTGTCGCTGCAGATTTTCTGCACGGACCTGAAGCTGTATGACACCTTTAACGGCGTCTATAAGACGTACTTTCATGGCGACTTTCCGGCGCGAGCGTTCATCGGAGTGAATCAGTTGGTGAGGAATGGAAAATTTGAGGTGATGGGGATCGCGGTGAAGAAGGCGCAGTGAAGTTTGATTCGTATTTTGTTCGCCACGCGGCCGATTCTGTGATACATGTGTAATCGATGCGGAAGGCGATCAATCATCTCAAGAAGTCCGATCCCGTGCTGCGCGACATTATTGAGCGCGTGGGGCCGTGCCGGATGGAATTTGGGCCGCCGGAGTTTGCCAGTCTGGCTGAGTCGATCATTTATCAGCAACTGAACGGCAAGGCTGCGGCGACGATCTGGAAACGTTTCCTGGCTTTGGCGGGAGAACCGCTCACGCCTGAGGGGATTCTGAAGCTCAGCGACGAGCAGATGCGCAGCGTGGGATTATCGAAGCAGAAGTCTGCGTACCTGAAAGATCTGGCGGCGAAGACGGCCGCCGGAGTGCTGGATTTTACTCGGCTGCCCTCACTGTCTGACGATGAAGTGATCAAGCATCTGACGCAGGTGAAAGGCATCGGCGTTTGGACCGCGCATATGTTCCTGATGTTCACGCTGCAGCGTCCAGACGTGCTGCCGACTGGCGATTATGGCGTGCAAGCGGCGATCAAGCGGCATTACCGCAAACGCAAACTGCCCAGGCCCGAGGTCATGGAGAAAATTGCTCGTGTTTGGTCGCCGTACCGCAGCGTTGCTTGTTGGTATTTGTGGCGGAGCTTGGACATCAAAACGCTTTAACCACAGAGGCCACAGAGGATCACAGAGGAAAGACGAGGTTGCCTCTGTGAACCTCTGTGCCCCCTGTGGTTAAATGGTGGGCGATGGCTGACGTTAAGATTCGTGTGCTGGTGGCGAAGCCGGGGCTGGATGGGCACGACCGCGGCGCCAAGGTGATTGCGCGCGCGCTACGCGATGCGGGCATGGAAGTGATCTATACCGGCCTGCGGCAAACGCCG
>Ga0075029_100001225_pt1 | contig 14751 bp, 12 predicted proteins | sample LitLauG_LLR_2013_FD_71391 | JGI IMG/M metagenome (GOLD analysis project Ga0075029, IMG submission 71391) | Freshwater sediment microbial communities from North America - Little Laurel Run_MetaG_LLR_2013 | ecosystem: Environmental > Aquatic > Freshwater > Creek > Sediment | place: USA...
GGCGGAGCTTCGCGCGCTCCGCCCGTCACAGCCGCCGCATTACTGCAGGCATTTCCTGATGAACTGGATCCGCTCGAGCGGTGCAAGACCCTGCTTCTGAGCCACCTTGCGGCAGATCTCGGCCTTGTCGAGGGCAAGTTCGACCTTCTGCGTGAGGCTCAGTCCGACATCGCTCGAAACCGGAGCTCCTCCAGCCGCCGCAGCATTTGCGGCGTCGGCGAATGGGCCATCGCCGGCGGCGCGCGCCGTTTCGATGAGGCGTTTGGTGTCCTCCGGGCTGAGCTTCGGCCGGTCGATATCGAGGGTGACCCTGTTCAGCTTGCCGGTGAAGACAAAGGGCGTCGCGTAGTCGTCGTCGTCAACCGGGGTTCCGGTATCTGATCCGACATCGAGCGACTCGTCCCATTGCAGGATGAATGGAATCGTGTGCTCCATCTTCTCGGTCGCCACGGCCGTACCATCGACCTTCAGCACGCCCGTGCCGCCCTGGCCGACGCCGCTGAAATTGCCGAACGCGATCGTCGCCGGGCCAAGTCCGTCATATCTGAAGTCGAACTCGAGCACATGTCTGCCCGGCGTCAGCTCCTGGCCTTCCCAGCGCACGCGTTTGAGATCGACCAGGTTCCAGGTGAACACCGGCTTGTTCTTCAGGACGTAGAAGCCGTAGCCCGCGAAGCGTCCGCCCTGGGTGATCAGCATGCCTTCGGCGCCGCCTTGCGGAATTTCGACGTCTACCTTGAAATCATAGGAGGCATTGAGCAGGCTCGGCGCATCGCCGTTCGGTATGCCGGTGATCGGCCGCGTCCAGGCGAACGAAGTGCGTCCGGCGCTCAGGCTCGGTCGCGGCGTGAGGAGCCGCGTTACCAACGACGAATCCAGCGGCAAGACCTGATATTTCTCCGCTTCCTTCCAGAACAGGTCCTGCAGTTCCTTCAGCTTGGCGGGATTCTTGGCTGCGACATCCTCAAACTGCGTCCAGTCGTTTCGGAGGTCATAGAGCTCCCAGGGGTAATCCTCCGGGGCCGGCAACTTTGCCCGCGTCACCCATGGCGGCCGCATTACCCTGGTGCTGGCGATCCAGCCGTCGTTATAGATCGCGCGATCGGCGAACATTTCGAAGTACTGGATCTTGTGCGTCGAGGGCGCGTTCGCGTTGTTCTTGTCGAACGTGTACATCATGCTGACGCCTTCGATCGGACTCTGCTTGATGCCGTCCACCACGGTCGGCTGCCTGATATTGGCGGCCTCCAGAATCGTCGGCACGATATCGATCACGTGGTGGAACTGGTTGCGAATCCCGCCCTTGTCGGCGATCACCCTGGGCCAGGAAATCGCCATGCCCTGGCGCGTGCCGCCGAAGTGCGATGCGATCTGCTTGGTCCAGGAGAATGGCGTGTCGAACGCCCAGGCCCAGCCGATCGACATGTGATTGTAGGTCTTGTCGGTGCCCCAGACGTCGTAGAAATATTTAAGCTGCTCATCGACACTCGGATTGGCGCCGTTGAACATCGCCACTTCATTCGGCGTGCCGTTCGGCTGGCCTTCCGCGCTGGTGCCGTTGTCGCCCTCGATGTAGAAGATCAGTGTGTTGTCGAGCTTGCCGAGGTCGTCGATCGCCTGGATCACGCGACCGATTTCGTTGTCTGCGTAAGCGACAAAGGCGGCAAAGATTTCCACCTGTTTCAGGAACAGCTTCTTTTCATCGGCGTTGAGCTGGTCCCATTCCTTGATCAAATCCTTCGGCCACGGCGTCAGCCTGGCGTCCTGCGGAATCACGCCGAGCCGCTTCTGGTTCGCAAAGATCGTCTCGCGCAGCTTGTTCCAGCCCTCGTCGAACAGATGCATGTCGCCGATCTTCTTGACCCACTCCGCCGTCGGGTGATGTGGCGCGTGGGTCGCGCCGGGAGCGAATTTGACGAAAAACGGCGTGTCCGGCGACAACGCATGCATCCGGTTCACGTAGTCGATGGCTTCATCGGCCATCGCGGTCACCAGATTCCAGCCGGGCTTGCCGACGTACGGGTAGATCGGCGTGGTGTTGCGCACGAGGTTGCCGGGTTCCCATTGATTGGTGTCGCCACCCATGAAGCCATAAAAATATTCAAAGCCCATCCCGGTCGGCCACTGATCGAAAGGACCTGCCTGCGAGGCCTGATATTCGGGCGTGTTGTGGTTCTTGCCGAACCACGCGGTGTGGTAGCCGTTGTCGGTCAGGATGCGGCCGATCGTGGCCTTGTCCTTGGTGATGACGCTGTCGTAGCCGGGATAGCCGGTGGCCTGTTCGGCGACTACGCCATAGCCTGCGGAGTGATGATTACGGCCGGTGATCAGCGCGGCACGCGTCGGCGAACACAGAGCGGTCGAATGGAAATTGATGTAGCGCAGCCCTTCTCTGGCGATCCGATCGAGCGCCGGTGTCGGAATCACGCCGCCGAAGGTCGAGGCAACGCCATAGCCGGCATCGTCGGTGATGATCAGAAGCACGTTCGGCGCGCCCTTCGGCGGCACGATGCGCCCCGGCCAATATGGCTTCGAATTCCTTGCATCCCGTTCGATCTTGCCGCCGAATTTTTGCGGCGGTGCCGGAAGCTGATCGCCGGGGATCGTGATGGTGGCGCTGGGCGAACCGGGAACGCCGTTGATTGGCTGTGCGTCGGCGCCTGACGAAATCAACAGGGCGAGACTGAAAGATGCAAGCGTCAAAGATGCAAGACCCAACGGGCAAATTCTCATTGTCAGAACTCCCTGTTTTGGCCTTGTACTGTGCAAGCGTGCCATGTTGACGCACGCTGGTCTTGACGGTCTTGATTTGAATCAAGTTACGCGGTTTCAATGGCGTGGGTTTTTGAGCGACGAGGAGCAAGAGCGAGCGATGCTGAGAATTCGGACGGCGATATTGCCAATCGTTTGCGCGCTGTTTTGGCTGAACGTTTCAGTAGCCCAAGCGGGCCCCTGCAGCGCCGACATCGCGCAGTTCGAGCAGGCCATTCGCAATTCCGCCGGAAATCCATTCGCGGGGCTGAGCGCCCCGCAATCGGTGACCGCGCAAATGGACCGGCAACCCACACCGGCGTCGATCAAAAAGGAACAGGCCAGCCTGAAAGCCAAGTTCTCCGCGCTGATGGCGCGCGCCAAACGGCTTGACGCCAAAGGCGATCGCGAGGGCTGCAGTTCGGCGCTCAGCCAGGCCAAACGGATGTATATTCTTTGAGCATAGCCGCCTGCGCTCCTCGTTTCGCAAGCTGTGCCCGATCGCTGTCTTGACTATTGCTGCTGCTTCGGCTGCACCTGGCTTGCGGTCGTGGCCCTTTTCGCCGTCTTCCTCGGCTTGGCCGGAGCAGGCTCGCGCGGCGGCGGCACCATGATCACGGGGTCCGGCACCGCCGCGATCGGAGGCGGCTGCGCGATCCTTCCGTTTCGCTGGGCTTGCCACCAATCCTGGAGCTCGTAACCGGAGTGAACCACCGATCCGGGAACGGTGGCGGCGAATTCACCGGTCTGTGCCTGGGCGCCTGCTGATGGCGCAAGCAGCGCAAATGCGAGGAGGGCCGAAACCTTGAGCTGACGCATGGCAGAACCTTTTTATTTGCCGTTGGGCTTATTTGTCGTTTGGCTTGTTTGTCATTTCGCTTGCTTGTCATTTTCGCTTGTTTGGCGCGCAACCTTTCCGGCGTAACCTTGTCGGCGCCAACCGGGTGTCAGGTTACCCCGATTGAATCTCTCCCGGCGTTTGACTCTTAGCGCGGCGGCGGCCGCTCGTACAGGCCGGTATTGGCAGCATCAGCGAAGCCAAAGGCAACCGCGCATGGCCGTCTGCGCCGGAACGCTCTTCCACTGTCGCCTCACATCCAATAATAGCGGCGCGAATATTTCTTCCGGGCTTCGTCACACATGATTCGACTCGACACCATCAGTAAGCAGATCGGACATCAGATCCTCTTCATCGAGGCCTCCGCGGCCTTGCAAAAGGGCGAGAAAGTCGGCCTCGTCGGTCCCAATGGCGCCGGCAAGACGACGCTGTTCCGGTTGATCACCGGCCAGGAACAGCCCGACGAGGGCCAACTGGCTGTCGATCGTGGCGTCACCATCGGCTATTTCAGCCAGGACGTCGGCGAGATGTCTGGCCGCAGCGCGGTGTCCGAGGCGATCGACGGCGCGGGTCCCATCAGCGCGGTCGCAGGCGAGCTGAAGCTGCTCGAGGCGGCGATGGCGGATCCGGCGCGCGCCGACGACATGGATGAGATCATCGCCCGCTATGGCGAGGTGCAGGCGCGCTTCGAGGAGCTCGATGGTTACGCGCTGGAGGGGCGGGCGCGCGAAGTGCTCGCCGGTCTTGGCTTCAACCAGGAGATGATGGATGGCGATGTCGGCACGCTGTCGGGCGGCTGGAAGATGCGCGTGGCGCTCGCACGAATTCTGTTGATGCGTCCCGACGCCATGCTGCTGGACGAACCGAGCAACCACCTCGATCTGGAGAGCCTGATCTGGCTCGAGCAGTTCCTCAAGGCTTATGAAGGCGCGCTGCTCATGACCTCGCACGACCGCGAGTTCATGAATCGCATCATCGGAAAGGTGATCGAAATCGACGGCGGGCAGTTGACGACCTATTCCGGCAATTACGAATTCTATGAGGCCCAGCGCGAACTGAACCAGAAGCAGCAACAGGCCCAGTTCGAGCGCCAGCAGGCGATGCTGGCCAAGGAGATCAAGTTCATCGAGCGCTTCAAGGCGCGCGCCTCGCATGCCGCCCAGGTGCAGAGCCGGGTGAAGAAGCTCGAGAAGATCGAGCGGGTCGAACCGCCAAGGCGCCGCCAGACCGTCGCGTTTGATTTTCTCCCCGCCCCGCGTTCGGGCGAGGACGTTGTGAGCTTGAAGCGGGTGCAAAAGGCCTACGGCAGCCGCGTCATCTATGACGGGCTGGATTTCATGGTGCGCCGGAAGGAGCGTTGGTGCGTGATGGGTGTCAACGGCGCCGGCAAATCCACGCTGCTCAAACTCGTGGCCGGCTCGACCACGCCCGACGATGGCACGGTGGCGCTGGGAGGCAGCGTGAAGATGGGATACTTCGCCCAGCATGCGATGGACCTGCTCGACGGCGAGCGCACGGTGTTCCAGTCGCTGGAGGACGCGTTTCCGCAAGCAGGCCAGGGCTCGCTGCGCGCACTTGCCGGCTGTTTCGGATTCTCCGGCGATGACGTTGAGAAAAAATGCCGGGTGCTGTCGGGCGGCGAGAAGGCGCGCCTGGTCATGGCAATCATGCTTTACGACCCGCCAAACTTCCTGGTGCTGGACGAGCCCACCAACCATCTCGACATGGCGACCAAGGAGATGCTGATCAAGGCGCTGTCGGATTTCGAAGGCACCATGCTGTTCGTCTCGCATGACCGGCATTTCCTCGGCGCGCTTTCCAACCGTGTTCTGGAACTGACCCCCGAGGGCATCCACCAATATGGCGGCGGCTACACCGAATATGTCGCGCGCACCGGCCATGAGGCGCCCGGCCTTCATGGGTAAAGCAACATCTGCCTTCGCCATCGGGCAAGGCAAACCGCGCGATCGCCACTTTCGGCCCGCTTTGAGCGTGCTATTCTCGACAAAAAGCGACAAGGACGGCGAGGGGCTCGCCTTTGAGGGCAGCGGAGACAGCGCGCGCGCCAAGCCGATCTTGCCGCAGCAGAGCAACCGGGTGAGTGAGCTGAGCCAATTGAGCGACGAAAGCCGGAAAGCCCACTGGGAAAACGTCTACACGACCCGGGCCGAGAACGAGGTGAGCTGGTTTGAGGACAACCCGGCGCTTTCCATCGAACTGATCGACCTCGCAAGACCGGCACCGCAATCGGCGATCGTCGATATCGGAGGCGGGGCGTCGCGTCTTGTCGATCGCCTCGTCGCGCGCGGCTTCTTGCGTGTCAGCGTGCTCGACATTTCCCGGGCCTCGCTCGAGGTCGCCCAAAAGCGACTTGGCGATCGGGCAGGCCTTGTGCGATGGATCGCGGCTGATGTCACCAAATGGAGCCCGACGCAGACCTTCGACATCTGGCATGACCGCGCGGCGTTTCATTTTCTGGTCGACCCAGCCGATCGCGCCGCCTACATCGCCTGCATGAAGAAGGCGGTTGCTTGTGGCGGTCACATCATCATCGGGACGTTTGCAAAGGACGGCCCGGAAAAATGCAGCGGTTTGCCGGTCAGCCGATACGATGCCGAGGGCCTTGCCGACGAACTTGGAGAAGGCTTCGAATTGGTCGCCACCCGACGCCACGATCACACTACGCCCTGGCATTCGAAACAGCGTTTCCAGTTCTGCGTTTTCCGGCGGATCTGATGATTGAAGTTTCGGCGTCCTTCGTGAAAACTCACATTGCGATGTAACCCAACTCTGGAAGACCGATGCGCAAGCCAGCCGTGACAATTCCGGCAGCGCGGCCATTGCGCTCGCGATGACGTGCCGATACCTTGACTCATTCTCCGGCAGGGATTTCCAACGCGACTGAATCAAGGGCGTCGGGTGAGCGGTTCGAATGAAATCGACGTCGCGATTATCGGAGCGGGGGCAGGCGGCGTCATCGCTCTATACTATGCCAATCAGGCCGGGCTTGAGACGCTCGTGCTGGAAAGGCAGGAGACGGTAGGCGGCCTGTGGGCCTCCCTTCCGTCATGGCAGGACATTCAGAACCGGGAAGAGGATTGGACGCTGGGCGATCTTCCCATCGGTGGGGTCGATCAGGCCAGCATACTCGCCAATATCAGGCAGTGGGTCGAGAGATTTGATCTGGCAAGGCACATACGGCTCGGCTGCCCGGTTGTTTCTGCGACGCCTTCCGATGCAGGTTGGGAAATCGAGACGCCCGCCGGCAGGATTCGGGCCAAGGCGCTGATCTCTGCATCCGGCGTCCACAATCGCCCCGTCATTCCACCGGTTCGTCGAAGCCAGCCCGCGATGGCCGAGTTTCATTCCTCGGCGCTTCGCGACCCGGCGATTGTTTCGGGGAAAAAGGTCGTCGTCGTCGGCGGTGGCGCATCCGCGTTCGACCTGATCGATCTCTCGCTGGAATACGGCGCGGCACGCATCGTCTGGGTCTACCGGGCGCTGAAATGGATGGTGCCGACGGCAAAGCCAAAGAAGTTTGCCAGCAATTTGCGGGAGCTGGGCAGGCGGCACATGCTCGGCCAAGGCTTCGACACCATCGATGCGGAGCTACGGGCGCGATATCGCAAGTTCGGTATCGAGGAATTGCTCCCCGATGCGCCATTCGACGTGGGACGCGATCAGCTCATTCCAGGCCGCTGGCGCCTGATAACCGATGTCGGCCGGATCGAGCGGCATCGCGATGAGATCGAGTCGATCGAGGCCAGTTCGCTCGCGCTGCGCTCGGGCGCAAACGTCGAGGCGGACATTGTCCTGTGGGCCACCGGCTATGAGACCGATCTTTCCTATCTTCACCCCATCGGATTGCACGAGACGCGGCGTCCCGACCAGTTGGCGCGGCGATGCGGTTCGATGGTGATGAGCCTGGATGCGCCAAACCTCTACTTCATCTCGGTCGGGCTGGAATCGACCAGCGCAACCCCGTGGCATTACGCGCATCTGGCGCGGACGATCGTTTCGCAAATTCGCGGCACCGCGACGCTGAGCCGTGAGCCGGTGCTGAGGCATCTCAATTTTTTCGGAGTACCGACGTTTCTGGCCGCCTTTGATCCCGCAAGTTATCCGGCCGACCGATGGCGCAATGAATATCTTTCGCTGGTCACGGAATATCCCGGCGACCGGCCGCTTCCAATGCCCCTATAGCGTTTTCGAGCGAGGCGTGTAGCGGTTCGCGGGAAGAAAACGCGTCAAAACAAAGTTTGCGTCCGCGCATCACTGAAATGTCGCCGACGGGTATGGTTCGAACCTCGACTGGGAATAGGAAGCCGCGACAGGTCGCGGCGGTTGCGGCAGCGGTCTTGGCTTGGGCTTCGCCGAAGCCGAGGCCAGCGCCTGCTCGAGGTGCAGTTTGCGCGGCGGGCCGGGTGAGGGTCTCAAGCTGCGTCCCTTTTCGATCTGTTTCGCCCGCGCGAGGTCGGCGAAGGCGCGGTCGTATTTGCGCATCCGATAAAACACGATGCCGCGATCGATGTAGGAGGCGGAAGATTTCGGATTGAGCTGGATCGCCTGATCGAGATCGACGATGGCGGCTTCTAGGTCGCCGTTACGATAGGCCGAGATCCCCCGGGAGCGGAAATACCCGGCCTCGTTCGGAGCACGGTCGGCAGGCGCGCCGACACCGATATTGATCGGCGGAAGGCTCTCCACCTGTATCGCCGCCACAGTGCGTGGAACGATCATCTCGTCGGCAGCATCGGGCGCGGCGATGGAGGGGGGCACATCCGCACTGGCTGACGGGGCGATCGGGCTCAAGGAGGCGACCTGCGTCCGTTCGCGCGTCGAAACGTCGGCCTTGTGTTCCGGCGCGACCAGCGCCATCGACATGTGCATGAATACGAGATAACCGCCGACCGTCACGATCGAGGCGATGGCAATCGCCATCACGCCTGAAGCAAGGCGGTGAATCCTCGCCGCAATCGGATGGGCGGAAGCCGGATCCTTTTCGATGCGCGCCAGCATCAGCAGGTGATCATAGGCAGCGCGTTGTTCGGAATCGGCGAGGATCTGGTTGGCGCGAACGATCTGCCTGAACTTCAGCCCTGCATCGGGATCGCCAGGTCTGAGGTCGGGATGTGCGCCTTTGGCGGCCTTGCGGAATGCGACCCTGAGACTTTCGGCGTCGTCGTGTGGAAGCGCCCCAAGCAAATCGTAAAGCGTGTCCATCGCCGCTCTCGCTGCAGGATTTCCACGTCTCCGTCCGAAATTCGCTGGGAATTTACCGCGGAGTACGCCATTAACCAAATTTCACCGCGGGCTGAGAATGTTGACCCAGTGGGGCAAAAAAATGGCTGTGATGCCGTAGCGGTCGGCTTCGGATTGTGGCATCGCCGACCGATCGGTCCGCATCTAACGCGTCGGCGATGCTTCGCATCTGGCGGCGGCCTGCAGCAGGCGTAGGCGCGCGCGAGCGACCTTTTCCGCTTCCCTGTAGCATTTGAGCTCGTATTCGAGCTTCAGGCGCGACCATTGATCGGGGTCCACGGTCTTGAGATTTGCCCGCCCAAAGCCACAATCCGGCGCGGGTTGTGGCACGAGCAAGGCGTGATCCGGACGGCAAGTTTGCGGATCGGGATTGGCCGACGCTGCCGCGGAAGCGCTGGCGGGATCCGGCCTCGGTTCGAGTGCCGAGCCCTGCGAACAGGCACATACCGCCAATGCACATGCGATCATGCCGAGGCGCGCGATCCATCGCCGGGAATTTCTGAAATCGTCGCCCATCATGTCCGATCGAACCGCAATACGTGATCGCAAAATCGAAAGGAGCGACTGATCCGACCGCGCGCCGCGCCCATCGCACGAAAAAACCGTGTCGCAATGGCGCCTGGGCCGCCGACCAAGCGGCGCGATGGTAAATGCAAAGGGTGAATGGCGATCTAGCGAGGATGGTAAACAGATTCCAAATCGCCCGCCGAGGAGGCGCCGGCAAAAGTCAAAGGAGACTTCGCCGCCCGCTACCGGTCGCGCATTGAGACTTTCCCGTCGCGACGGCGCCGCCTTCCGGTAAAAAGCGTGGCGATTGTGCCCGCATTTACAGCATGATCCGGAAAAGCGGAAACCGGTTTTCCCTCGCGACAAACGCGAAACGCGTTTGCGCGGAGATCATGCTCAAACAAAGGGATGAGATCGTGATGCGATTCCACTTAATCGCATCATGATCTGAGCTTACTGCGTCATAAACCGACTTATCCCCTCATCCTGAGGAGCTTGCGCGAGCAAGCGTCTGAAAAGGACGAGGCCCGGAAACAGGCAACGTGGCCTTCATGGTTCGAGACGGCGCAAGGGCGCCTCCTCACCATGAGGGTCTTATGACGCAGTAAGACCAAGGCGGGTGAGCGAAACCGCGGCTGCAATAAACATTTCTTTAGTTTGGCGTGTCGAAACCGGGAGTAGAATCCCACCATCGACCGGCTCACGCCCACTGAGATCGCCGGTAGGTTGACGATCAGAAATGGGAGTGATGTCGAGTCGAGTCATGTTGAAAGGAGAGAAGCATGACAAAGCTCGCACTTCTTTGCGCCGTTGCCGCCGTCGCTTCCGTCACGCTGGCAGGGCCTGCATTCGCCGCCCCCAGGGTCATCCCTTCAGTCAACCCTTACACTGAAGGCGATTGGTGCCCGGGCAGGGAGCCGGGAAATCCATATACGAAAGAAGAGGATTACATGGCCTGGAGCGCCTGGCGCGCTCGTGGCGGATGGGATGACCGCAATGATTTCAACTGTGCGCCCGTCCGCATCCATCATTACCGTGCAGGGTTCTAGACTTTGTCTGGAGGCTCGGTTGCGTCCGTGCCTTCAGGCGGCATGAGCTTGGATTCGTCCGACATATCCGCCACGTCCATTACCACTGGTCGATATGTGTGAGCGGAGGTTCAACACGGCTCGGGAACGCGGAAAGTCCCGAAAGTTCCCGGCGGAAAAGGCGTCAGCGGTTCCCGACCTTTTCCCACAGCCAGCGCGCTACCGCATCCGGTGACGACGCACTGCCGCCGGCGGCGGCGCGCAGGTTCGCCTCGCGCATGTCGGAAATGTCGATGCGGCCGAGCAGGGGCAGCAAGGCCGCCCGCAAGGCCTGATCGCCGGCGCGCTTCGGCGCGACCAGCATGATCGCGTCGTAAGGCGGGATCGCGTGTCTGTTGTCGTCAAGCGCCACCAGGTCGTATTTTTTGATCAGCCCGTCGCTGGTGTAGCCCGCGATCACGTCGACCTCGCCGGAGGCGACCGCCGCATACATGAAATCCGGCTGCATCTGCCGCTGCGTGCGGAAAGCAAGCCCGTAAGCCTGTCGAATGCCCGCCCATTCCGGCCGCGAGAAGAACTCGTAATCGGCCGCGATCGACATCGTCTGCGCGTGCGAGGCAAGATCGGCAATGGTGCGAATACCGAGCGCCTCGGCACGCTGCCTGGGCATCACCAGCGCATAGGCGTTCTCGAACCCGAGTTCGCCCAGCAGCGTGACGTTCTGGCGAGCCAGCGTCGTCTTCAGCTCTGCGAGCAGTTTCTCGCGCGGCTCGATCTCGCTGTGATGAAACTGGTTGGCCCACAAGGTGCCGGAATAATCGACATAGAGGTCGATATCGCCGCTCACGAGCGCGTCAAAGATCACATTCGAGCCGAGCCCCTCGCGCGTGGTGGCCGACAGCCCCGCGGCCTGCAATCGCTGCGCGATCAGCGCGGAAAGCACATATTGTTCGGCAAAGGTCTTGGCGCCGACGATATAGGTGGAAGGCGCGCGCGCCAGCGATGGCACCAGCGTAGCGGCGAGCAAGGCCGCGATCCCGGTGCCGCCCAGTATCGCGCGCACGCGGCTTCGCAGGCGCAGGCCGGTTTCGATCACGGCCAGCAATTGATCCACGATGAGCGCAAGCAGGGCCGCGGCAATGCAGCCGAACAGCACGAACACCCAATTCTGGGTTTGCAGGCCGGCAAAGATGTAGTTGCCGAGGCTGGTCTGGCCGATCGGGGTGGACAGCGTCGCCGTGCCGATCACCCAGACCGCCGCGGTGCGGATTCCTGCCATCATGACGGGCAGCGCCAGCGGCAATTCCACCGAGAGCAGCGACTGCAATCCGGTCATGCCGACGCCCTGCGCGGCCTCCAGGATCGTCGGATCGACGCCGTTCAGCCCGGTGATGGTGTTTCGCAGCACCGGCAACATCGAGTAGAGCGCGAGCGCGAGAACGGCGGGGAGGAATCCGAACGCCGAGAAGCCCAAGCCGAACCAGGAAAGCGACAATGATGCGAGCGCCAGCAGCAGCGGATAGAACAAGGCCAGCAGTGCCAGTCCCGGCACCGTCTGTACGATGCTGGCAAGCCCGAGCAGTAATGCGCGCATCAAGGGACGGTTGCGGGCGACGATCGCAAGCGGCAGGCTCACCGCCAGCCCGAGCGCGAGCGCGGCGACACTCACCCGCACATGGTTGCCGAGGTAGTCGGGCAAATGCGCCAGCGCCTCGCTCCAGCGCGGATCGGAAAACAGGCTCATGCGGTTGAGCCCTGAGGCAGCAGCATCTTGAGCCGTTCGCCCTGCCGCCGCGGCGTGCGCAGCAGTTCGCCGACATAGGCATCGTCGCTTTGCGACAGCTCGCCCGCCGTGCCCTGCGCCAAAAGCCGCCCGGCGCGCATGACCGCAATGCGGTCGGCAAGCAGGATGGCCTCGGTCATGTCATGGGTGATCATCACCGTGGTCAGCCCCAGCCTGGTGTGCAGGGCGCGGTAGTCGTCGCCGAGCGCGTCGCGGGTGAGAGGATCGAGCGCGCCGAACGGCTCGTCCATCAGGACGATTTTTGGGCGGGCCGCAAGCGCGCGTGCGACGCCGACGCGCTGGCGCTGGCCGCCGGACAATTCGTGCGGAAAGCGATCGCGGTATTGCGCGCGGTCGAGCCGCACCAGGTCAAGCAACTCGTCGACGCGTGAGGCGATCTCGGCCGCCGCCTCGTCCAGAAGCTTCGGCGTGACGCCGATATTGGCCGCAACGCTCATATGCGGAAACAGCGCTCCGCTCTGGAACACGTAGCCGATGCGGCGGCGCAGTGCGACGGGGTCGGCTGCGCGCACGTCCTCGCCCTCGATGCGGATATCGCCGCTGTCGGCATCGATCAGCCGGTTCGCCATCCGCAAAAGCGTGGTCTTGCCCGATCCCGAGCCGCCGACGATGGCCAGAAATTCGCCCGCACCGACGTCGAGCGAGACGTCATCCACGGCCCTCACGCGACCGCCATCGAAGGACTTGCCGACATGCGAAAAGGCTATTCGAGGCGGTGCTGTTTCAGTTCGACCCAAGGCGCTTTCCCTCAACCCGTCCCTCCGGGGAGGGTAAGGGATCAACTACCACGTCGCGGACCTACGTTGAACTTGTCATTCGTATTCGCTAAGCCATCGCTCAAACGGCCGGGGGAGGACAGGTGGACAGGGCAATGCCGACGGCGGTCGCGCTCGACGATGCGACCGTGGCGTTTCGTGTGGCCGAGAACCGCGTCTATACGGCGGTCGAGGACGCGCGACTCGCGGTGGCGCAGGGCGAATTCGTCGCCATCGTCGGGCCGACCGGATGCGGGAAATCCACGCTGCTCAACGTGGCGGCCGGCTTGATCAGGCCGGCATCGGGAAGCGTGCGGATTTTCGATTCTCCGCTCGTCGGGCTGAACCGGGACGCCGGCTATCTGTTCCAGGCCGATGCGCTGTTTCCCTGGAAGACCGCCGTCGACAACGTCGCCATCGCCCTCGAGATCGAGGGCGTGGCGCGATCAGAGGCGCTGCAGCGCGCGCAAGGCTGGCTCGCCTCGGTCGGGCTTTCGGCGTTTTCCAACCGCTATCCGCACATGCTCTCCGGCGGCCAGCGCAAGCGCGTGGGCCTTGCGCAGGTCCTGATCCGCGATCCCAAGATCCTGCTGATGGACGAACCGTTCGGGCCGCTGGACGCCCAGACGCGCCAGATCATGGGCAACCTCCTGCTTGAATTGTGGAGCGCCGACCGCAAGGCCGTCCTGTTCGTGACCCATGATCTCGAGGAGGCGATCGCGCTTGCCGATCGCGTGGTGATCATGTCGGCGGGACCCGCCGCGCGCATCATCGGCCACTGGCGTGTGGCGCTTGAGCGCCCGCGCGACATCATGGAAGTGCGCCTGGACAAGGAGTTCCACGCGCTTCACCGCGAGATCTGGCATGTACTGAAGGACGAGGTGCTCAAGGGCTATGCCCAGTCCTCGCAGGGCGGGCCGTAATGCCGCCGCGCCGCCTTGATCCCGCAGCCTTGATCCCGCAGCCTTGATCTCGCAGCCTTGATCTCGCGGCCTTGCCGGGTACACTCCGCCCCGCCAATGGCGGCCCCAGGTCCAAAAACCCCAGGGCCAAGAATTTGATGAATTTTTGCGACACGCCATCAAAGGCAAACAAAAGGGAAGGTGTCATGCTGCTACGCGGTTCAATCCAGAGTTCAATCCTTGCGGCTTCCGTCGCGCTCGCAGCGCTGTGCGGAACTTGTCCGGCCAGTGCGCAAGGCGTGTTCACGCTGACCTCGCCGAGCTTCAAGGACGGCGAGCGGCTGGCGGTCAAGAACGCCGGCAACAACAAGTCCAATCCGAATTGCGTCGGTGAGAACGTCTCGCCCGCGCTGTCGTGGTCGAACCCGCCGGAAGGCACCAAGAGCTTCGCGATCCTGATGTTCGACCCCGAGGGCCGTCCGCCCGGCGGCGTCAGCCATTGGGTGGCCTATGGCATCCCCACCTCCGTCACCGGCTTCGCCGAAGGTGAAGTATCAAAGCCGGGCGACAAATATGTCGGCGGATCGAGCCTGATGAAGCTGCCGAACTATTTCGGACCGTGCACGCCGCCCGGCCCGCCGCACCACTACACGTTCACGCTGATGGCAACCGACCTGGAGCCGACCGCGCTTGCGCCCGGCATGACCCGTGACGAACTGATCAAGGCGCTCGAGGGTCACGTCAAGCAGGCAACCGGCCTGATCGGCACCTTCTCCAAGCCGTGATGTTTGTGGTCGCATCGGAATAGATCGGTGTCGCTTTCGACATTTCCGAATCCGGTCGCGCCAGCAATGCGGACTTCTTCTCCCTCCCCCCTTGCGGGGGAGGGTCGGGGAGGGGGGTA
>Ga0075029_100001226_pt1 | contig 14750 bp, 14 predicted proteins | sample LitLauG_LLR_2013_FD_71391 | JGI IMG/M metagenome (GOLD analysis project Ga0075029, IMG submission 71391) | Freshwater sediment microbial communities from North America - Little Laurel Run_MetaG_LLR_2013 | ecosystem: Environmental > Aquatic > Freshwater > Creek > Sediment | place: USA...
GGTCAGGGCGAGAGCGGCGCCGGCATACCCCGCAAATCCCGGCGCGACGATCAGGCTCGCGCCGGCGGCGGCCATCCCCAGCACGCCCAGCAGCGAGTATTTGACGAGCGCTTCCTTTCCAGCCTCTGGCCAGTTGCGCGGCCACGAAACCTTCACTGCAAAGGTCGCGCGCCGACGTTGAGCGCCGCCGGCAGCGAGAGCGCGCCGATCTTTCCGCCGCGCATTTTCGCGCGCAATTCTTCGGCGACCATCGAAGCATCGGCGCCATCGCGGATGATCTGCGGGCGGATGAAGATGATGAGCTCCGTGCGCGTCGAGGATTTGCCGGTCGTGCCGAAGGCGCCGCCGATCAGCGGCAGCTGATCGAGAATCGGGAGACCGGAACGCGAGGCGCTCTGAGTTTCGCTGACAAGGCCAGCCAGCAGCACCATCTGGCCGCTCGCCACCGAAATCGCGCTCTTGACCTTGCGCTCGGAGATTGTCGGCGTCAGCGGCTGGCTCTGGTTCTGCGGTACGCTGCTGATCTCCTGCTCGATATCGAGCAGGACGTTGCCATTGGAATTCACCCGCGGCTTCACATGCAGAATGATGCCGGTGTTTTTGTAGTCAAACGTGGTGACGATACTGTTGCTCCCGGTCAACAGGGTGGCGTTGCCCGTGGAAATCGGCACCTGGTCGCCCACCTCGAGCGTCGCCGCCTGGTTGTCGACGACGACAAGCGACGGATTGGAGAGGATTTTCACATCCGTCAGGCCGTGTAGCGCATTGATGATTGCGTGCGGGGTCGCATTGTTGCCGACAATCAGATTAAAGCCGGGCGGTGCGGAAGTAGAAGCGGTAGGCTGGCCGCTCGACGAATTGACGATCGATCCATACTGATTGTTGAGATAGAATTGCACGCCGTAGCTGAGGGCGTCGTTCAGCGTGACCTCGGCGATCGTCACGTCAATAGCAACTTGCAGTTTTGGCCGGTCGAGCTGATTTAATGTGCGCTCGATAATCCGGTAGTTTTCCTGATTGGCGTAGATCAGCACGGAATTGTTGATCTGATCGGCACTGATCCGGACGCCGGACAGGACCGCCCCGCCGCTTGCGGTGGACCCTCCCGCAGACGTGGGCGCTCCCGCGTTGGAGGCAGCGGGAATGCCGCCAGCCGTGCTCGCCGCAGCATTCTGCGCGCCGGTGTTGGCGCCCAGGCCGCCGGCATTGGAGGTATTCGCCGGTCTCCCGCCGGTCAGGCGCTCGACCGGGGTCAGCGGCGCCGAGCTCGAGGACGGCGCAACCTCATTGGCGGCGGAGTCCAATCCTCCGCTGTTGGACCCGCCGACGAAAATTTCGTTGAGCAACTGGGCAATCTGTTTGGCGTCGCCGAATCGCACTTTATAGACGCGCACGCCGCTGGCCGCGCTATTGGGCGAGTCGAGGCGGGCGATCCAGGTGGCGGCTGTCTTGAGAAGCTCCGGCTTGCTGGCGACGACCATGATTGCGTTTTGACGCGAGACGACCTGAAATTTCACCAGATTGTGGCTCAGCCCGCTTTCGCCGGAATCCATAATCTTTTCGAGCTCGGTCACCAATGGCTCAGGCGCGCTGTTGGAGACGGGATAGATGCCGACCGACTGGCCGCGCATCCAGTCAACGTCAAAGCTGCGCACGGTGTCCAGCGCGGACTGACGTTCGCTGCCATTGCCAAGCACCATCAGGATGGTCCCGCTCGAATCGGTGCGGATGGCGCCGGGCCGGGCCGCGAAACCTTCTAGCAGGCGCGACAGAGTGGCGCCTGAGACATATTTCAGCGGGATCACCGTCATGCCGTAGCCGGGTTCCGACACGCCCACGCCATCGGCATGATCAATGGCGCCGACGCTGCCGTCGTTGGCTGGCGTGATGCGGTATCCGGTGTTGTCGCGCACCATGACGAGATTATTGGCGCGAAGCGCATTCTCCAGGACGAAGAGTATGTCCTTCTTCGCGATAGGGCGGCCGGAGGAAAGACTTATCGAGCCTTGCGCGCGCGGATCGATGACATACCCCACGCCAAGAATATCGCCGAGGATCGATTTGGCGACGCTCGCAACCGGGGCATTCTCGAAATTCAGCGTGTAGCCGTCCTTCGCTTCGGCAGCAGAATCGATCGACTGGGTCGTCTCCTTGGCTGCGTCAGGCGTTGGCGTTCCAAAAAAGGAAAAGGCCTTGGGAGCCGGACCGCCGTTGTCGCCGCTTCGCACAGGCTGGGGATATCGAGGCTGAAGATCCGCCGAACGGACGACGTCGGCGGCGCTTTGAGATTGGTCGTCGCGCTGTTCAAGCGAACCCGAGCATGCGCTCAGCCCAAGCAGCCCCAACGCAAAAAGCGCGCTGCGCAGTACGACGCGAGAAATGTCAACGCCGACAGGCAACAAGCTTCCATCCAGTGGGCAAACAGATTCAATCTTGAACCTCGGCTGAAACATCATTAAAATCACCAACCTGTCAAGAAAAAACAAATCTGGTCCACGACAGCCTTTTGTCAGAAATAGTTCATGAAAATCGAAACCAAGATCGAGCCAGATGCCGCGTACTCTGATGGTTTCGCGACGGTTTTCTTGCGACATCTTGTTGGCAAGAATTTGATTATTGTCGCTCGCGAGAGCGACAATACTCATTCATCTGATGCGCCCGCCCGATTGACCCTTCGCCAATTGTGGGAAGGGAGCGACATTTCGGCGCATGACTTCGCGGAGGAAGTCGCGTCTTTTTCCGGGTTGCGGCGCATTTCGCTGCCCGAACTGCTCGCCTCTGATTCGCTAACCGGTCGTTTCACCCAGCGCTTCCTTCGCGAAGCGGCGATGTTTCCGTTTGCCGCGCCGGGCAAAATCGTCCTCGCGGTGGGCGATCCGGGCGACATCGCGTCGCAGAAAGCCGTCGAAATTGTGCTCGGCGGCCCGATTGAAATCGCGGTGGCCTCATTCGAGGACATTGCGACCGCGTTGGTGGAGCGTCTCGGCCCAGACGGTGAACGGTCGGCGGAATCTCCCGAGAGCCAATCGTCGAGCGCCGATGAAAGCATCGACAGCCTTCGCGATCTGGCGAGCGGCGCGCCGGTGGTTCGCGCAGTCAATGACCTTCTGGAAAAGGCGATGGAGTTGCGGGCCAGCGACATCCATATCGAGCCCTTGCGCGCTGGGCTTTCCGTCCGCATGCGGATCGACGGGTTGTTGCGGTCCGTGCCCGCCCCCGCGCACGCCCTGCCGCAGGCGCTGATTTCGCGCATCAAGATCATGGCCGGCCTCAACATCGCCGAACGACGCCTGCCGCAGGACGGCGCGGCGCGGCTGCATGTCGCGCGGCTCGATATCGACATTCGCGTTGCGACGATGCCCACCCAGCACGGCGAGTCGGCGGTAATCCGCTTGCTGCCGCGCGATCGCGGCCTTCTGGAAATAGGCAAACTTGGCCTTGCGACGGCTGACGAACGAAAAATCAGACGGTTGCTCGATTTGCCGCACGGCATGGTCGTCATCACCGGGCCGACGGGAAGCGGGAAGACCACGACGCTGGCGACAATGCTTTCGGCGCTCAACACGCCGTTCCGCAAAATTCTGACGATCGAGGATCCGGTCGAGTATGAGATCCCCGGCATCAACCAGTCACAGGTCAAGCCTGGAATTGGGTTGACCTTCGCGACTGCGATGCGGGCATTCGTGCGCCAGGACCCGGATGTGATCATGGTTGGCGAAGTGCGCGACGCCGAGACCGCCAATATCGCGATTCATGCCGCTCTCACCGGCCATCTCGTGCTGACGACGCTTCATACCGAAACCTCGACGGCGGCGGTGCCGCGCCTGCTCGATCTTGGCTGCGAAGGGTTTTTGCTCAAGTCCACTTTGCGAGCGGTCATTGGGCAGCGCCTGGTCCGCGTCTTGTGCGATCGCTGTAAGACACAGCGAAGCCTGACGCGCGCCGATCTGGCGGACGATGCGCGTTACGAGGTCTGCGGGTTTCGCGTCGGACACGCGCTCTGGGAGCCCAAAGGCTGCGAGCGGTGCGCCGGGGTTGGCTACCGCGGCCGCATCGGCGTGTTCGAAGCGCTGGAAGTCACCGGCGAGGTGCGCGATCTCATCGGACCGAACGCCGATTCCAACATTCTGGATAACGCGGCGGTGCGCACCGGCATGACCACGATGATGGAGGACGCGATCGCCAAATGTCGCGCAGGCATCACGTCGATCTCCGAGGTGTTGCGCGTAACAACGGTGCGATAGGGCAATGCCGAACTATCGCTATCGCGCGCTCACCCAGGTCGGCGAGGTCGTCAGCGGCTCGCTGAGCGCTCCGAGCGCCGCCGAGGTCACCCACCGCATCGAATATCTCGGACTGATCCCCATCGAGGCCGTCACCGAGCAAAGCGAGGCGCAAATCAAGCGCCGCATCCAGCTGTCGTTTGTCTCACGGCCACGCGCGGAAGACGTGACGATTTTCACGGGCGATCTCGCGCTGCTGCTGCGGACCGGCGCGCGCATCAACGACGCTCTCGAACTGCTCGCCTCGGACGCCGATATTGGCCGGATGCGCCCAACGACGGCCGCAGTCGCTGCGGCAATCCTGTCGGGCGAGAGTTTTGGCGAGGCGATATCGCACCATCCGGCGGTCTTCCCGCCTGTCTATGTCGCGCTGGTTCGGGTGGGCGAGGCGTCGGGAACGCTGGTGCCGATTCTGGAAGCTTTGAGCGCTGAACGACTGCGCGCCGAAGCCTTGCGGCGGCGCTTGACGGACACGTTGCGCTACCCAGCCTTCCTCTTGCTGGCGGCTGGCGGCGTGCTGATGTTTTTCCTTACCTTCGTGCTTCCGCAGTTCGCCAACGTGTTTCGCGATTTCAACGCCAAGCTCAATCCGGTTCTGGTCGCGTTCCTCGGCCTTTCGGATTTTCTGCGGTCGAACTTCCAGATGCTCGCCGCGGTTCTCCTCGGCCTCATCCTTGCGGCATGGCTGCTGATGCGTCGGCCGGCTGTGCGGGCGGCGTTGCTCGCGACGGTTTCACGCCTGCCGCTCGTGCATCCGGTGATGAGCTATCACCGCGCCACGCTGTTTTGCCGCAACCTCGGCCTGCTCCTGTCGAGCGGAGTCACATTAACCACCAGTTTACGCATATTGGCTGATATGATGGGAACACCGGGAACCTCCACAATCTGGACAAAGATTGTGGAGACAGTCCGGCAGGGCGGTAAGCTTTCGGACTCCTTGGCCGCGGTTCAGGCGCTTCCTCAGATGGCCGTGCGCACTTTGCGGTTAGGAGAGGAATCCGGCCAACTTCCAATGCTTGCGGGCCGCGTCGCGGAGTTTTACGAAGCAAAGCTGCAGCGCAGTCTGGATCGGATAATCGGCTTTGTCGGGCCTGTGGCGATTATTGTTATAGCCCTGATTGTCGGCGGTCTTGTTGTCTCCGTGATGATGGCGCTATTGTCGGTCAATCAAGTCATCGGATGAGGACGCGATCGATGCGAAATATTCTGGTGAAGGCGGGCGGGAGGCAATTGCGCCGCGCGGCCCGCAGGGGTGGTCAGGCCGGCTTCACGCTGGTCGAGATGCTGGTCGTGATCGCGATCATCGGCCTCATCATGGGGCTCGTCGGACCGAGTGTGCTGGCACGGCTCAGCGAATCCAAGGTCAAGACCGCGAAGATCCAGATCGAAAGCCTGTCGGCCGCCCTTGATCTTTTCTATCTCGACAACGGTCGTTACCCCGCGGGCAACGAGGGGCTAACCGCTCTCGTCCAACGTCCCGCCTCAGCCGCCGCCTGGAATGGCCCCTATATCCAGACAGGGTCCGTCCCCAACGATCCATGGGGGCACCCCTATGTCTACAAAGTCCCCGGCGATCACGCGGCCTATGAGATCGCCTCGTATGGCGCGGCGGGACAAGAAGGCGGCGCTGGATCCTCAACCATCATCAAAAGCACGGCGCAGTAGCTTGCGCGGAGATGGCGAGGCGGGCTTCACGCTACTCGAGATCATTTCCGTTCTCGCGATCGTTGGCCTCCTTGCCGCCATAGCGTTGCCAGCTTTCCCGCGAGGCACGTCCAGAGCGCGGCTCGAAGGCTATGCGCTCGACATTGCCGCGCTTCTGAAGAGCGACCGGATTGCAGCCATGCGGAGCAGCGCTCCGGTCGCAACGACGATGAGTGCCGCCAAACACATCGTCCGCTCGGGCGCTAGCGGAGGCGCGGTGCAGTTGCCTGACGATGTCGGGCTTGACGCGATATTGGCGCAGCGCTGCGGCGGACGCCGCGTCGGCGCCTCGATCGACTTCTTCCCCTCGGGCGTGTCGTGCGGCGGAACGATCGCCATATCGCGTCAGGGCGTCGGTTTCCAGATTCGGGTGAACTGGCTGACGGGAGGCGTCGAAGTTGTATCGACCGACCGACCAGCAGGCTGAGAGTATCGCCGGCTTCACGCTCGTGGAGGCGCTTGCCGCGCTCGCCGTGATGTCGGTCAGCATGGCCGCCATCGGAGCGCTGGCGAACTCCAGCATGCGCTCCGGGCTTTACGTCGAGCGCCATCTCGCCGAGATCGAGACCGCCCGCAAGATCATCGCCGCTATGCCATCGCGCAACGATCTGCGATTGGGGTCCTCGAACGGGGTGCTCGACAACCACCAATGGCGGATCGACGCGTCGCTGCTGCCGAATGATCTGGCGCCGGCCAAGGCTCAGATAGTCTGGGAGCCGCAGCGCATCGCGCTGCATGTGCTCTCGCCTAACGGCGCATCGATCCAAATCGACACTGTGCGGCTGCGCAGGCGGACCGCACAATGAGACGACCGCGAATTCACGAAGACGGCAACCCTCTCGCCGGCTTCACCTTGATGGAGGCGATGCTGGCGCTCGCCCTGATGGCGGCGATCGTCATGGCCCTGGCGACGATCGCCTCGCAATGGCTGCCAAATTGGCGACGGGGATTCGTCGAACTGCAACGGGCTGATCTGTTGAGTCTGGGCCTCGAGCGCATGGTGGCGGATATCTCGGCCGCCGAATTTATCACGCCCAATGGCGTGGCGCAGGAGGTGTTGTTTGAGGGCAAGGAATCATCCGTCACATTCGTGCGCAACGCATTCGGCCCGGATTCGCACCCGCATCTTGAGATTGTGCGTCTCGCGGAAACGCGCGACGACCGCGGCTATGCGATGGTGCGCACCCGGGCGGCGTTCACGCCATTGCCCCTCGGTGCGACTATTGCGACCCAATATGCATTCGCCGATCCGGTTGTGCTGACGCGCGCCCCGTTCCGGATCTCCTTCGCCTATGCCGGACCGTCGCGAACCTGGCTCGCGTCGTGGGGGCCCGACAAGGACCTGCCAAAAGCGGTGCGCATTTCGGTGCGCGACGCCAACAATCTTCTCTTGGCTGCCTCGACCGCAGCGCCGATAAAGGTTATCGCGAACGGCATTCTGGCTGCGACGACGCCATCGGCTGCGGATGAAACGCCCCAGCCCGGCGCAGCAGAAGCGACGCCGGCTCCCGAGCCGAACGTCCCGCAGCAACCGCAATGAGACCGTTCAGCAAGAGCCCCTCGGCGGACAACGGTTTTATTCTCGTGGCCGTCTTGTGGATGGTCGCCGCGCTGGCGACGCTCGCTTCGATCTACTCGATCTATACAGTCAGGACCGCTGCCGGCTCGCATGTCGCGGATGAGCGCCTGCAAGCTGAGGAATCGATCCGCGCCGGCGTCGAGCTGGCCGCCTATCAGGTGCTCGCCTCGCCCGAGGCGGCGCGCCCCACCCACGGCGCCTTCGACGCGCGGGTCGGACGCACCCGAATCTCGGTTCGCTATCGCTCCGAAGGCGCCCGCATCGATCTGAACGTCGCCCCCAAGGACTTGCTGATCGGACTTCTCAAGTCGGTGGGAGTCGGCGAAACAGAAGCCGCGAGCTATGCCGATCGCATCATCGGCTGGCGCAAGAAAGCCGCGCCAAATGTCGGAGATGTCGAGGCCGATGCCTACAAGACCGCCGGCATTCCCTATGCGCCGCGCCAGGCCCCGTTCAACGATGTTCTCGAACTTTCGCTGGTGATGGGAATACCCGCGCCCGTGGTCGAGCGCATCCTGCCGGACGTGACGATATACAGTGGCCAGCCGCTTATCGACGTTGTCAACGCCGACGCCACGGTGCTTGACGCCCTGCCCGGCATGACGCGCGACATTCTGCATGAAGTGCTGGCCGCCCGTGCGCAGAATCCAAACGATGGCAAAGCGCTGATGGCGCTGATGGGCCCCGCCCGTAACCGAGTCACCTTGGACGGCGGAAAGGCGCTGCGCGCATCGGTGCGGGTTGAGCTTGAACGGGGAAGACGCGTCGAGGCCGAAGTGGTCTTTATGCTGTCCAACAGCGGCAACGATCCCTTTGACATCGTCTACTGGCGCGACGATTTCGACGGACCGCTCTAGAAGAACTGCCGGCGTTTCCTTAGCGCGGACGCGGGAGGATCGCGTTGAGCGCAGTAAAGAGTAAGGTCTGGATCGCCGACTGGATTACCGGCCGCATCTCAGCGTTGGCGGGAATTTGTCCCACCAGATTGTCAACGCCCTTGCCGATGATGTCGCTGATATGAGACGCGCCCGCCTCGATGTGAGGTTTCGCGGCGCCCATAAATTCCTGGCGCTTGCGCTGAGCGCGGTCACGAAAGACATCGGTCGCCGACCGCGCCAGCGATGCAGCGGCATCTCGCAACGCCTCGCCGTCGCTGTTGGTCGCTTTCCGGTGCGATCTGGCAAGCGAGAAGGCGAGTATGCCGGCTCCCACACCGATTAGCAGTGTGGGAATCGGATGTCGCTTCACGCAATATTCGACAACATCGGTCGCCGAGATGCCTTGAATGCCGCTCTCTCGTGCAATCTCCTCTGCCAGGTTGCGCGGAGAAAGGTTGGAGCGCAATTGCACGATGGTGGCGCCGACGCGCAGGCGCGCCCGGTCGACGTCTTCTTCGAGTTCCCCGGCGCTCGAGCCCCGAGAGGTCAAACGCGCCTCCCAAACAGCAGTGACGCCTGCGCAATACTCCGGTTGGGCATCAGCCGATCCGGCTTCAGCCTGCGCCTCGCCACCCTTATCAACAGCCAGCCCACCAGAAACGTCACGCCCGCAACAATAAGGAAAGCGAGATCGGGGGGAACGCCAAAGCGCAACAGGAAAGTCCCGCGGCCAAGAGGAGGACGATCAGTCCCGCGAACATCAGAACGCCGGCCGCCACCAGCGCCGCCAAGCCTGACGTCAGCGAGCTCGCGCTCTCGGACAGCTCCGCGCGCGCGAGTGAAACCTCAGCGTTGAGCAGCTGCCTGATTTGAGCGAAGAACTCGAAAATCAGCTGCAACGTGGACGTTGGATGCAGCTTCTCCGTCATTACGCTATCCCCCTGCGACGACCGCTCAACTCATTTTTCCGATCAGCAGCCCGATAAGGGCGGCGATCGCCACGGCGCCCCAAGGGTTCTTTTGAATGCGTGCCCCGACATCCCTCTCGATCGAGGCGAGCTTGTCCTGCGCGGCAGAGGCTGAATGCGACAAGTTGTCGCCAGCGGCGTCCATCGCGTCCGTGACCTGATCGCGCGCGCTGGACGCCTGCTTTTGAACGAGATCGGTCACCGTCTGCGTGAGCTTGGCAATGTCGTCGCGAAGCTGTCCAAAGTCGATCGCCGCGGCGGCGGCGTCGACGCCGCTCTGAACCGCATCCTTGGCGCTTCCGAGTGCCGACTGGACCTTGCCGAGGGCTTCGTCATTGCGGCCTTGCGACATCATCGATTTGTCTTTGAAGGCCTGCCCCGCCAGTTGTTCGCCCTGCCCAATGGCCGCACGCGCCGCTCCTTCGAGAGAGTCCCTATTCATGATCGATCACTCCGGTTTGGATTTAGTGCTGCGGGTGGTTACGCGCAAGCGTCCGGCCTGTTCCGCGGTTCACCTGTTTCTCAAGTCGCGCACTTTGAAGGTTGCCGGGCGGGAGGAACAAGTTCGGCAAGATCGCGTTTATCCGCAGACGGGCCGTTGCCCGCATCGACCGGAGGTTCAAATACGCAAACTATTCATGAGCGGAGCGAGCGCCGCTCTCCTTATTGGCCTATCGCCTCATGTCGGCTATGCCGCCTCGCCGGCCGCGCCAGTCATGACATCGATGCCCAACGATAGCATGACGATGACCGATTGGTACAAACAAAATGTCTATGACCAGGGCGACAACAAGATTGGAGACATCAAGGACGTTCTGGTCGGCAAGGAAGGGAAAATCTCGGCCCTGATTATCGCGGTCGGGGGCTTCCTGGGCGCTGGCGAAAAAGACGTCGCGGCGCCATCTCGTCCGCAGCACTGGCCCGGCGTCAGATGGGCCACTCCTCAACTGGCGGCCGGGGCTTTAAGCTCTTCTGGGTTCTGACGGCGCGTTGGAGCGTTCCCTTCCTCCAGACAGATCGAGAGGGCCTCTGACAGAGTCGTCGCCACATAATCGGCTCCCGAGTCGGCCTTTAAGGCGAGACGTGGGTCGGTATCGCTTTCGGCATCCTCGGTCGCCGCCCAAAAGCCAACCATGATTTTGATGCCGGGACCCCGGCGCCGCAGCCGTCGAATGATAAATCGAGCCTGGCTCGGACTGTGGTCGACCGCAAGATAAGACAGGCAGATCAGCGCCGCACCTTCGGTATCGAATTTCGCCAACCGGCTGGGGGCTGTCATGCCAACATCGGCGATTCGCATTCCTATACCCTTGCGCGCCAAAAGTTGCTTCAACATCGTGGCGACCGAATGGTCAAACGGACTGCGACCCGCGATGCAAAGAACCGGCGCTTCGCCTCGCCACTCGTCTCGCAGATCGAACACTGCGTCAGCCTTGGCATCTTTAGAATCCTCCCCGCGCGTCTGTTCGCCGGCTTCCTCGTATTCGCCCGCGACCTCGACAATTTCGTCAATTGTTGCGGTTAGTTTCGCCAGACTGTCTGGCTGCAACAACCCCTCATTAAAGTCGTATTGCAACAGTCGGAGGCCCGGCAACGAGACCTCGTCGTAATACTCGATCAAGGAATGTTCCTTCAGCGTGCCGTAGGCCTGTTCGATGGCCTCGTCCGCATGGCCTGAAATGATTCTGTGATAGAAACTTTCCTCGGGCGCGAGCGGTGGAGAATCGCCAAACAGGACGGCGAAGAAATTGAAGCGCTCAACATGCTGCCCGAGCACAACAAGCAGCAAGGTCAGTGGGGTCGAGAGCATCAGCCCGACAGGACCCCAAATCCATGTCCAGAACGTCGCAGCGGCAATCACCGCGACCGGCGACATGCCGGTCGCTCGGCCAAACAGAAGCGGCTCGATGAACTGACCCGTCACAAGCTCCAGTCCGGCGAAAACCCCCGCCGTCCACAGCAGCTTCGACCATCCTGGATCGACTGCGGCTGCGAGGATCAGCGGAAAGATCGCCGACAATATCCCCCCGATATAGGGCAAGAAGCGCAGAAACGTCGCCAGCGATCCCCAGAGAATGAAATTTGGAATGCCGATCAGCCATAAGCAAATGCCCAGCACAAAACCAAAGGCGGTGTTGATGGCGGTTTGAGCGAGGAAAAAGCGCGATAGCCGGGCACCTGCATCGTCGAGCGCGACCGTTGTGCGGCGCAGATCGCGCGCTCCGGCGAACCATATCAGTCGGTCGCGCAGATCCTCGCGCTGCAACAGGATAAAGACCACAAATATGATGACAATTCCCGCGGTGACCATCGGCTCGATCAATGGTCCGAGCACTTGCGAGGCGATCTCGTAAGGCGTTGGCGGGGGTTGCCGGACTACCACCGGCAACGGCGGCGTCTCCGGCGGGCTGTCTGGGGGAGCAGGATAGACCACCGAAGGCGCGGTCGGCTGGGGCTGCGGCTGCGCGGGTTGGCTTATTTGCCGCCCGAGCCCTTGCACAATTCTGGTGACGCTGCGGAGCATGGCTCCATTCGAAGCCATATCACGCGCTGAATTGATCTTTTGACCGAGCCCATACTGGTATTGCGGAAGATTGCTCGCGAGCTGGGTCATCTGATTGCCCAACATAACCGTGACGCCGGCGAGCAAGGTGAAACTGAACAGGGTAAGCGCAACCACAGCGGGGACCCTGCCAAGGCCCAGCTTTTGTAACCGCGTCAGCGGGGGTGTGAGGACGAAGCTCAACAACCCTGCGAACGCAATCGGAATGAGCACCGCTCGGCCCAGATCCAGCGTCGCAACGACGATCGCCGCGATGATCGCCGTGCTGGCGCTAGGTCGTACGCTTTTTGCGGTGGGAGAGATTCTTAACTTCACGGGGCAAAACCTCGGCCTCAGGAATATTCCGTTTCGCAACGCGCAGCGACTCAAAACGATGCCGGGCGGCTGGCGTCGGATTCCAGCAAAACCGCTTTAGCCATGGCGCTCAATGATGGAGCTGACGCGCTCGACAGGGGGAACGATCGGGCGCACTGTTCTTGGGCTCCAGACTCGTGGCCAGTAACGCTTCTGGCGCGTACTGCTGGTGGCTGTTTTCGGCATCGGGCTGGTCGTGGGTCACCGCGACCCTGGTCGGCCGGTCAGACCTCGCCGGTCAGCGCCTCGGAATCAGAGAAGTCGACGACGGCATTTGGATCGTCAGCTTCATGAGCTACGATCTCGGCTTCATCGATCCGGAGCAAAAACCCTGCAACCCCTCGACAACCCGTTCGGCCCGAGGTTGTCACCCATGTCTTAGGTACGTTCCGTCACCCATCTGTCCGGGTCGGACAATGAATTTACTGGAGCGGGCGAAGGGATTCGAACCCTCGACCCCAACCTTGGCAAGGTTGTGCTCTACCACTGAGCTACACCCGCATCCGTATCGGCCGCAGCCGACAGCGCGGCTTATGCCGCAAGCGAAGAAGGATTGCAACTGCCGCGTCCGGCGCCCTCGTCACAGCCGGGGTGGACGCATTTCGCCCGGTTTCTGTCGCGACGCTCCACAAACGTGTGAATTGCGGACTCCGGACGGCCATGCCAAGCGTTGCTGGACCATACGAGTTTTTCGGATGAATATGCCTGTTGAACCCCCGCAGATCGCGGTCGCCGAGAAGAGTGCCCCGCCGCGCACGCGTCGATGGGGTCGCTGGGCGGTCGCAGTGGTTGTCGTCGCCGGCGCGTTGCTGGCGTTGCAGTCCTACGAAAACATCGCTCCCGGCACGGTGGAGGCGCGCAAACCCGCGCCGCCATCCGGCCCTGCGCCGCAAACCGTGCGCGACGCCGCAGCGATCAAGGGCGACATTCCCATCTTCATCGACGCGCTGGGAACGGTTACGCCAATCGCGACGATCACCGTACGCACCCAGATCGCCGGCAAGCTGCAGGAAGTCGCCTTCAAGGAAGGCCAGCTTGTCAAGGCCGGCGACTTCCTCGCCCAGATCGACTCGCGTCCTTACCAGGCGACGCTGGCCCAGGCTCAGGGACAACTCGCCAAGGACACTGCGCTGCTGGCGCAGGCGCAATCGGATCTCGGGCGGTATCAAACTTTGGTGAAGCAGGATTCGATCGCGCGCCAGCAAGTCGACGATCAAACCTTCCTGGTGCAGCAAGACAGGGCGGCGATGGCCAGCGATCAAGCGCAGATCGACGCCGCCAACCTCAACATCAACTACACCCATATTACCGCTCCAGTGAGCGGCCGGGTCGGTTTCCGGCTGGTCGATCAGGGCAACTACGTTCAACCTTCCGACGCCAATGGTCTTGTCGTCATTACCCAACTCCAGCCGATCACCGTATTCTTTTCGATACCTGAAGACAGCTTGCAACGCGTCTCCGCGCGTTTGAATAGCGGGGCGAGCCTGGCGGTCACGGTGTTCGATCGCAATAATGTCAAACAGCTTGCGACAGGCGAGCTGACGACCATCGACAATCAGGTCGACACCGCCACTGGCACGGTGAAGCTGCGAGCAACCTTCGCCAACGACGACTTCGCGTTGTTCCCGAACCAGTTCGTCAACGTCCGGCTGCTTGTCGACACGCTCGCCGGCGCGGTCGTCGCGCCCAACGCCGCGATCCAGTTGGGCTCGATCGGCAATTTTGTCTATGTCGTGCGCGATGACGACACGGTGACCGTGCGCAAGGTGACGATCGGCGCCGCCGACGCCGATCGAACCGCGATCCTCTCGGGCCTCAACGTCGGAGAAAATGTCGTCATCGACGGGGTGGACCGGCTGCGCGAGGGCGCCAAAGTCTCCGTGCGAAATGGACAGGGCGCCAGCGCCGGCGCCGACCCCGCGAAATCCGCTCCGGCGACCGATAGCGCTGCGCCGGCGGCCGCCCCAGGGCAGGGCGACGCAGCGAGCGGTCAGCACCGGCGCCGATCGAGGGACCAGGGAGCGGCGCCTCCTGCGCCTCAGCCCTCGCCATGAGCGACGCGCCGGTTGAACCTAGCGGCGTCAACCCCTCGCGGCCATTCATCGAGCGGCCGGTGGCGACGACATTGTTGATGGCCGCGCTGCTGATGGTCGGCATCGTCGCATACCGCTTCCTGCCGCTGTCGGCGCTGCCCGAGGTCGACTATCCGACAATTCAGGTGCAGACCTTCTATCCCGGCGCCAGCCCGGAAGTGATGACCTCGTCGGTCACCGCCCCGCTTGAGCGACAATTCGGGCAAATGCCCAGTTTGAGCCAGATGTCGTCGCAGAGTTCAGCGGGCGCCTCGGTCATCACGCTGCGCTTCGGTCTCGATCTCAGCCTCGACATCGCCGAGCAGGAGGTGCAGGCCGCGATCAACGC
>Ga0075029_100001228_pt1 | contig 14712 bp, 8 predicted proteins | sample LitLauG_LLR_2013_FD_71391 | JGI IMG/M metagenome (GOLD analysis project Ga0075029, IMG submission 71391) | Freshwater sediment microbial communities from North America - Little Laurel Run_MetaG_LLR_2013 | ecosystem: Environmental > Aquatic > Freshwater > Creek > Sediment | place: USA...
GTTCGGGACGGTTGAGGTAGCCGCGCGCCACACCCGCCCCACCGATGTAGATCTCCCCAGTCACCCCGATCGGCGCCGGCTCGCCGCGCGAGTCCAAAATATACAATCTCGCATTCGCGATCGGACGGCCGATCGGGATCGTTGTTCGAGCCGAAGGTTCACATCGGTGCACGCTGGCCCACACGGTAGCTTCGGTGGGGCCGTATTCGTTGTAGAGTGTCGCCTTCGGCAACGTATTGGCAACCGATTGGACGAGCGCAGGTGGACAAGGTTCTCCCGCAACGATCAGCGTGCGCAACGTATCGCCCCACGCGCCGCCGGCGAGAAGAAGTTGGGCGAGCGACGGGACGCAGAGTAGCGCGGTAACTTCATGCTGACGCACCAGCTGGCAAATCGCCGCGGGATCGCGCAAAGCGTCTTGTGGGGCAATGCACAGCGCACCACCGCTACCGAGCGTCATGAAAATCGCGGCGACGGAACTGTCGAACGCGATCGACGACACCATCAGGAATCGGTCGCCTGCGCTCGGCGCGTAGACCTTATCGCGCGCCAACGTCGAGGCGAGCAGATGCCGATGCTCGATCATCGCTCCCTTCGGCAATCCTGCGGAGCCTGATGTGTAGATAACGTACGCAAGGTTGTTCGGCATCAAGCCGAGCACTCGTGGATCGGGGTTGCTGTCGCCCAAGCCTGTCGAGAAAAACAGGTCGTCGAGCATCACCTTTGTAATCGTGAGTTGCGGAAGACGCTCGGACAACGACTGCCGGGTCAGCAACGCCACCGGCGTGCTGTCATCGAGCATGTAGGCCAGGCGTTCGGGCGGATACGCCGGATCGAGTGGCACGTAAGCGCCACCGGCCTTCAACACTGCCAGGATGGCAACGATCAGATCGGGGCTGCGGTCGAGGCAAAGCGCGACGCGCGCATCCGGCAGGACGCCGAGCTTGATCAACTGATGGGCGAGACGGTTCGCGCGGCGATTGAGCTCGGCGTAAGTCAGCGACATCTCGCCGCAGATGATCGCCGTAGCCTCGGGGCTCTGCGCGGCATGATGCTCAACGTATTGGTGAACTAAAGAGTCTTGGGGCAGCGGCGCCGTATTCGCATTAAAGTCGGTCAGCAGGCGCCGACGCTCGCCCGATTCGAGCAATGGGAGCGTGCCGATTGCCGCGCGGTCGTCCGCGACCATGGCGCGCAATAGCGTGACGAGGTGCCGCGCCCAGCGCTCGATCGTCTCGGAATCAAACAGGTCGGTAGCGAATTCGATGTGCCCGGCGATCTCGCGGCCTTTACCTTCATCGGCCAATAGCAGTGAGATATCAAACGGAGAGAAGTCATGCGCCACGTCGCTGAGGGATGCCTCGACACCCGGTAATGTAAGTGCGCCGTGGTTGGGTATATTCAGCGACAGCAACGCTTGGAAAATCGGATGATGACTTAATGTGCGCTGGGGCTGAACCACGTCGACGACATGGTCGAATGGCGTGTTCTGATTTGCTTGCGCATCCAGCACGATGCGTTTGATGCCACGCAGGAATTCTCCGACGCTCGGCTTGGCGGATAGGTCGATGCGCAGTGCGAGCGTGTTGACGAAGAACCCGATCAGCGCTTCGCTTTCGACCTGTTGTCGGTTCGCCGCCGTCGTGCCGACTACTAGCTCGGTCTGGCCGCTGAGTCGCGCGAGCAGTGTGGACCAGCCTCCTAGTAAGGTCATGAACAGCGTGACACCGTTGCGTTGAGCGAGCGCACGCAGCGAATCCCCGTCCGCGGCCGAGAGAACAAAACGCACGCGTCCGCCGCGGTAACTTTGTGCCGACGGCCGCGGCCGATTCGTCGGCAGCTGAAGGAGAGCGGGGGCGTCGATCAGTTGTGTACGCCAGTACGTCAGCTGCTTGCGATTCACGTCGGTGTCTCGCAACGCTCGCTGCCGGGCGGCATGGTGCGTGTATTGGATCGGCAGCGCCGGAAGAGGATCCGAGCGATCCTGATCGAAGGCGGTGTAGAGCGTGGTGAATTCCCGCAATAGCACGCCGAGCGACCATCCGTCGCCGACGATGTGGTGCAACGTGATCAGCAAGAAGCTCGTGTCGTCTCCGACACGCAGCAAGCGTCCGCGGATCAGCGGTCCGGCGGACAGATCGAACCGGGCGTTGACTTCATGTTGCATCGCGGCGCGTACCGCAGTGCCTGAAGCACCGCAGAGATCGTGTTCGACGAGGGAGAATGCCGTATCGGTGCGCAGCCGCGTGCACACGAAGCCAGCAACGTCATCGAACACGGTACGCAGACTGTCATGCCGCTCGACTATGCGGTCGAGGGCGCGCCGCATTGCTGAAACGTTCAATTTGCCGCGCAGCCGGAGACAGACGGGTAAGTTATACGCGATCGACGCGCTTGGATCGAGGCGGTCGAGGAACCAGAGCCGCTGTTGTGAAAACGACGCTTCGTCGGTTGTCGTGATGTCGACGCGCTCTCCGACCTGCGTAGACGCGCGGCGGCGAATATCGATTTCGCTCGCCAACGCACTAAGCGTCGGGTGTTCGAACAATGCCTCGAGGTCAAGCTCGACGCCGAACTCCGCGCTGATGCGGGCGATCACCTGCGCGGCCGCGAGCGAATGGCCGCCGATGCCAAAGAAGTCCTCATTGTGCGGGATGTGCTCGGAGCCAAGCACCTCGGCCCAAATATTGGCCAGGCGTGCGGCGGTGTCCTCCGTTACTCGGGTCGAACGCTGTTCGTCAGTAGAGTCGTCGCGCCGCCAGGCGGAAATGATGTTGAAGGCACCGGCAAGAAACAACTCCTTACAGCGTGCATGCTGGATTTTTCCGCTCGACGTGCGCGGCAGGTGCCCGGCGCGGATCAGCAGCACGGCTGCGACGTTAACGATGTCGTGCTGTTCGGCTATCTCAGCGCGGAGGGTAGGTATCAGCGCGTCGAGGTCGATCTTTCTGCGACCCTCGACCTCCTGGACGATCACGAGTTCCGCGTTGTCGCCTTCATGAAGCGAAAACGCTGCGCAGCCGTTGGCGCGTAGGCGCGGGTCGAGACGTTCCACGGTTCGTTCGATATCGTGCGGATACACATTGCGTCCGCAAAAAATCATCATGTCCTTGAGTCGGCCTGTTACAAACAGGTCGCCACCGCGCACGAATCCGAGGTCACCGGTGCGAAGATAAGTGTCCGCGTCGTTCGTGCCGGCGAGACGTGCACTGAACACACGGATGCTCTCTTCGGTCTTGCCCCAATAGCCGGCTGCGACCGAGGGGCCATGCACCCAGATCTCGCCGACGTCACCCTCGACACATTGCAGGGAGGAGTCAGTATCGACGATTGCGACGCGGTGTTCGCCGCGCAAGGACGGGCCGACCGATGCGACCTCGAGTCCGTTCGCCGCAACGCGTGCTGTGCCGCGCTCGAGCGCTGCCTTGTCCACGCCTTGCACACGCTTGTCGGGCGGCGTGAAGCTGCCACTGGACACCATCAGCGTTGCTTCGGCCAGTCCGTAAACCGGCGCGCAGGCGGACGCACGGAGCCCGCTGGCGGCAAACGCCGCGGCAAAGCGCCGCAGCGTGTCGGCACGCACCGGTTCCGAACCGTTGAGCGCAAAGTCGAGCGCGCTCAAATCGAGCGATCGCTTCTGCGCTTCGTCGGTCTTGTCGACGCAGAGATCGTACGCAAAGTTCGGCGCCACGGTAAATCGAGCACGATAGTTCGACAGTGCTCTCAGCCAACGGAAAGGGCGCGCGAAAAATGCGGCGGGAGGCAGCAACACACAGCGGCTCGCCGTGTAGATCGAGTACAGAATGTTGCCGATCAGACCCATGTCGTGGTGGGGGGGGAGCCACGACACAATCGTGTCGCCGCGACCGATGCCGAACGCGTCATCGATGTGACCCAGGTTCGCCAGCACGTTAGCGTGGCTTACCATTACCCCTTTGGGCATTGCCGTCGACCCTGAGGTGTATTGCAGGAACAAGATGTCCGATGGCTGCGGCTTCGGATGTATCCATGCGGTCGGCGCGGCCTGCGCATCGTCGGCCTCCGACCATTCGAGACGCGCCAGCGTGTCGTCGGCCGATGCGTTTTCTTGCAATGCCCGCATGCGTGCGACAACCTTTGATGGCGCCAGTGCGATGCGCGGTGCGCAATCGTCGGCGATACCGCGCAGACGTGGCAGTGTGCGCGCATTGGTTGGCGGCAAGGCCGGTACAGCGATCGCGCCGGCGTACGCGCAAGCAAAGAAGGCGGCGATGTAGTCGATCCCGGGCGGATAGACCAGCAGCACACGGTCGCGCGGCGCGATCATGCGTTGCAAGCGCGCCGCCAGTGTTCGAGCGCGCAGATCCAGCTCGGCGAACGTGATCGTGTCGTCGACTGTCTCGCCATCCTCGAGATGAGTGAACGCGATCGCAGTCGTGTCTATTGAGCCGGGCGCGCTGCGCGCAAGCAAAAGGTCGACGAGGTTTGAATCCCGGCTGGGTTGAAGGGACACGTCTGCTCCGTCAGTTGCTATCGACAGTCCCGCTGCCGTCCCCTTCCAAACCGAAAAACTTGCGGAAGGTTAGCCTTCGGTAGAGTCCCCGTCCAAAGCCCCGCTATATCTTCTTGTGCGTGGGTCACACCGCACAAAGCTAATCTGAAGGCGCTAGTGAACGGTCTACGATTCACAGGTTGCTCCTATCACCGTGGAAGCAGTCGAACCAGGCAAACGAATCGACATCGAAATCCCCCTCCTTCCTTGTTGTGACGAATGAAGACGCAGCGTTACAATTACAAAGAAACGTGTAAATCTCGGTACTGTTGCCAAGGCGAGTTGAGCTACTCAGATGGTTGTGACCCGCGGTTGCAGCGGTTCCGCGTAGTGCACCCGTTTCATCGGCGTAACTTCACGAGCGCTGCTGGGGCAGTCCTTCAGTTGAAGTAAATCCGCAGACCAGCTGTTTCGATATGCTCATATTTGATCCTTCGGCCGGGGCTTCGGATACTTCGCGCCAGACCAGTGAGAGGGCAAAAATATCCGAAATAAGTGTCAATCCAGCCAACCGTATGCGTGAACGCGTTTGTACGGATCTGTGCCAGGCCGATCAACAAGGGCTTTCCTAACGCCCCGCTGAGAGGGAGCCCGCCCGCGCTCCTAGCTCTTAGCGATCACATGTTTGTCAACAAACCTCGGTGATTCATAGCAGAACGCGTGCTCGGCGGGCGCAGTCAGAGGCGCAGGAGATTTCAGCCTCGCAAGGGGTTCCCTGCAACGAATTGGCCCCTGCTGTCACTATTCCACGTATGGAACGCCCCAGCCACTATGTCCGACCGATCCTGGCCCTGCTCTTGTTGTTGGGGATGCCCGCGGTCGGGCAGGAGCCCAAGACCTTCTTCGGCAACCTGCATAGCCACTCCGCGTACAGCGATGGAACCGGCAGGACTGGCGGAACTTTCTCCTGCTCCATTCGTATGAAAACGGTGGGGCCAGTATGACATTCCTGAATGATGTCCGATACGCGCTGCGATCCCTGGTCCACAATCCCGGATTCACATCGATTGCAGTGCTCACTTTGGCGCTGGGTATCGGCGCAAACACCGCGATTTTCAGCGTAGTCAATGGCGTGCTGCTCCAGCCGCTGCCCTACCAGGATCCCGCGAGGCTCGTTCAACTCAGCGAGCGCAGTCCTGATTTCAACACCATGTCGGTTGCCTACCCGAACTTTAAGGACTGGCACGATCAGAGCCATTGCTTCTCCACGATGGCCGCTATCCGGTGGGAGGATTATGACCTTACCGGCGGCGGGCAACCGGAGCACCTCAAGGGCCGGATGGTGTCCGCCGAGTTCTTCCGCGTCCTTGGCATTCACCCGGTGCTGGGCCGCGATTTCGATCGGAATGAAGACCGCCCCGGGACGACTCCTGTGGCAATAATCAGCGGGGGTCTGTGGAACCGTCGGTACGGGTCGGACCCCAATGTGATTGGGCGGAACATGAAATTGAGTGGCCAAGAGTATATGGTTGTCGGTGTCATCCCTGCGGATTTCCAGTACCAGGGCCAATACGACGTATACACGTTGATGGGGCAGTGGGACAGCGTATTCAGCCGCTCCCGCGAAATGCACCCCGGCATTTTCGTGGTGGCCCGCCTCCAAGCGGGAATTGAGCAGTCGCGCGCCCAGTCGGAGATGACCGCGATTGCGGACCGTCTTGCCGCCGCCTACCCGAAATCCAACACTCGCCACGGTATCAACCTGCACCCGCTGACGGAAGTTATGGTGGGCGGCGTCGGCCCCACGTTGCTCGTCCTGTTGGGTGCAGTCGCATTCGTCCTCCTCATTGCCTGCGCGAATGTCGCGAACCTCCTGCTGGCCCGATCGACCGCGCGCCGCAAGGAAATGGCTATTCGCTCCGCCATGGGCGCCAGCCGCGCCCGCGTTGTCCTTCAGTTGCTCATCGAAAGCGTGCTGCTGTCCCTCGCCGGCGGAGCGGCCGGAGTGGCCCTTGCAATTGCAGGGACCAAGGCCGTGCTGGCCGCGGTTCCGGGCGGTCTCCCTCGCATGGAAAGTATCGTCGTGGATGGATGGGTGCTCGCTTTTGCGCTAGTCATCTCGCTGTTCACCGGAGTGATCTTCGGCCTGGCGCCGGCCCTCGAGAGCTCTGTTACCGACATCCAGGAAACGTTGAAAGAGGGAAGCCGGGGGTCTACCGCCGGTCCTCATCGCCTTCGCCGCCTGTTGGTAATCTCCGAAGTTTCGGCGGCGTTGGTCCTGCTGATCGGGGCCGGATTGATGCTCCGCACTGTGCGGCACCTCGGCGGCGTGAACCCGGGCTTCGAGCCCGCGCGTGTACTGACCTTTTCCGCCAGCCTGTCGCCTGCCGACACGGTCACCTCCGATCGCATCCTCCAGACCCTCGACCGCATTGTGGCGGGTCTCCGCGCTGTAGCCGGCGTGACGAACGCTTCCCAATCTACGCTGCTTCCGCTGAACGGGAGCGACGACGAGTTGCCGTTCTACATCGTTGGCCGTCCGCGTCCGGCCTCCCAGGGCGACATGAACTGGGCCCTGCTGTATGCCACCGGACCAGACTACCTGAAATCCATGGGGATTCCACTGCTGCGCGGGCGTTACATCGAACCGCGCGATTCCCGCCGCGTCGCGCCCGTCGCGGTGATCGATGAGGTGCTGGCCCGCACCGTTTTCCCAAACGAAGATCCCATCGGGAAATCCATCGCCGTCGCGGATCTGGGCCCTGAATTGGCTTCCCAAGGTACCTTCGCTATGGAAATCGTGGGCATTGTCGGGCACGTCAATCACTGGGGCCTGGACACCGATGAAAAGGCCAAAGTGCGCAGCGAGTTATATCTCCCGATCACCCAGGTCCCTGAGCCGTTCATGAAGGGGGTGGCTTCCGGTATCTCCTTCGTGGTGCGCGCGGGCGCCGATCCACGATCGATCGTCCCCGGCATTCGGCACGCCGTCGCCGAAACCGGCAACCAGCAGCCGGTCTACAACCTGAGGAGCATGGACGAAATTGTCACGGCGTCCATCGGCGACCGGCGGTTCTCGATGCTGCTGCTCGGAATCTTCGCCGGGCTGGCTCTGGTGCTCGCGGTGGTGGGGATCTACGGCGTGATCTCTTATGCGATGGCGCAACGCACGCACGAGATCGGCATCCGCATGGCGTTGGGTGCCAGGCCAGGCGACGTGCTGCGAGTGGTTGTAGCGCAGAGTATGGCGCCGGTCCTCGCGGGTGTGGTCATCGGACTGGCCGCTTCGTTCGGGCTCACCCGTCTGATGGCCAACATGATCTACGGCGTGAAAGCCGGCGACCCACCGACATTCTGTGCCGTCGCACTGGTGCTGTCGGCCGTGGCCCTGGCCGCCACCATCATCCCCGCTCGGCGTGCTACCCGGATCGACCCCACCATGACCCTGCGCCACGAGTGAGTCGCTTCGGTGAGGCCTACGCATGGCCCATGCACAAGGCGCCTTTGCGTTGGTGAGTCGATTGACGCTCTTCGCTCGGCATGGGACAGGCCACACGACGATAGCCTTACCGGATAACGCTCTCATTTCCGGACAGGCTTGCTTGCCGTCGATGCCGGCCGTTGTGTGGTTTATATTCCAGTTTTTGTGCCAGACATTCCACGAGTTTGCCGACCACTCGATGGCTCGATCAGGATGGCTTCGAAGATGCCGTGGGAGAGGCCTGTGAAAGCGGCCGCCCGTCAGGTGGCACGCCGCATGCGCCTGGCCGCGGAGTTCCCTCGAATTCGGGCTGCCTGATTCCCGTTGAAATACGGACGGTTCCAGCCATCTGGCTCTACCGACTTACTGAACAGCGTAACAGTAAGTGACGGAAAGCCGGCCGCCATGTCGCCTTCTACAACCACACGAAGATCGGCCCCTCCTCGTACGTATCGCCGGTACTCCTCACCGCCGGCCCGGGATAATAACTGGTCGTCCACTTGCGGCTGGCCTGCGGGCGGACCGGCCACGGCTGCGGCAATTCCGCAGGGCTTGCTCTGAGCTGTGAGCGAAGGCGCCCAGAATAGCCCTACCAAACTCAGCAGGAATTGGGTTCCGTTGCGAACTTTGCGGCGGGCATGCTGGAGGGTAGAAGTCAATGCCAATTGGTCCGGACAATCCATTCAAAGGGCGGCAGCACCCGGGAGAACTGATCATTTTATGCGTGCGTATGTATCTGCGATACCCGCTGTCGTATGAGCACGTTGCGGAGCTGGTGGCCGAACGCGGCGTGCCGGTAGACGCCAGTTGCATTTGGCGTTGGGTGCAGGCGTATGGACCCGAGCTGAACAGACGCTGCCGTCCGTATCTGAAGCCGGTCAACAAGAGCTATCGCATCGACGAGACGTACATCAAGGTGAAAGGTCAGGACAAGTATCTGTATCGAGCGCTGGATTCGACCGGGCAAACGATCGACTTTCTACTCACCGCCAAACGCGATATGGCCGCTGCCAAACGCTTTCTGCGCAGGGCTATCGACGCATCGGGCAATGCCATGCCGCGGGTGATGAACGTGGACAAGAATCCGGCATATCCGGCCGCCGTAGAAGCGTTGAAAACCGAAGGCGCCATTCCCCGCCGAGTTGCATTACGTCAATGCAAGTATCTCAACAATGTAATCGAACAGGACCACCGGACTGTGAAGAAACGGGTGTGGCTGGCCAAGGGCTATGGTTCCTTTCAGAGCGCGTGGCGGACACTACAGGGAATCGAAACCGTGCACATGATTTGGAAGGGCCGAGTGAGATGGTTGGCAAAAGGGGATGCGGTCGGCCAAGCTCTCTTCATCGCCTGGCTGTTCGGCCTCGCTGCCTAACCGGATTCGACCATTTGACAAATTTGCAGCGGTCTGAATCGCTTCGCAAAACTTCGCAACGAAACCTGTAATAGGCTTCCGTCGAGGTCAAGACAGTTCCCTTCTGGTTGAACCGGTGTGTCCAGGTTAAGTTGTCCTGCTGCAAGTGGTCGTGGCCCGCCGTGAATTTGCCGGAGCCAATGGAGTCGATGCCGCCCCAGAGCGAATCGTTGTTGCTCTTCGACACCCAGCGCAGCATCGCCATTCCGGTGGGCCAGGCAGCAGCGTTCCAAGGTGCGATGTCGTCTCCCGCGTGCACGCCAAACTGGACACTCCAACGGTCATTCAACTTGATCGACGCGTTGATGCCGGTTTGCGTATAGCAGTCGACCGTGAACATCAGAGAATGTGTGTACAAATAGTTCTGCGGCGCCAGCTGAGCTTCGATATCGGGCGGCGAGATGTAGCGGCCGGCTTGAATCAACATCCCCTTCGCCACGCCCGGCACGTACAAGAGCCCGTACGCCTCTACGGGATCCGCTCCGTACAGGCTGTTACGTTTCAGCAATTGCTCACTGAACCATCCCTGCGCCGTGGTATAGCGATAGTCGATTCCGTAAATCATACTGACACGAAAGCCCCAGTCCGCGTGATCGGTCTGGACCGTGTCTGGCACACGTTCCATCCGCAGCACGGCCTGATCCAGCTCGGGCTTATTTGGCACGATCGAATAAGACTCCGGCACGTTCGACTGCTTGGAGCTGCTTGCATTGCCGCCGGCGTTGAGCCAGCCATAGATCTTGATTCGGGTCGCTTCCAGGCCGGAGAATTCGTTCCAGAGAGCCTTGGTCAGGGGCCAGATAGGATCGGTGTCCGGGACACCGATGGTCGGGCCGAGGTAGCTCGAGCTGGGAAAGATTCCATCCAGCGGATCTTCGGCGGCGCGGCGCGGCGTCCCCGAATCGGCGGCGGGAGTCTGTGCAATCCCCGCGCCCGGACCGAATGTTAATGCCAGAAGGCAAGACCCGTATATAGCGAATCGGAACCTCGAATCGAACATAGCAGTCATCCTTTCGAACTTGTGCGGGACCCCTCGTTTGGGAGGCGTGTCGCGCCGATACTCTTGTTGGCCGCCGGGTGAAGTATTGAGGCTTAAGCGATTTTCTTCGCTTGTACGATGAACCGCTGCGGGGCATGCCCGATGTACGGGAAGGGATAACACGTGACCACGGTCAGGTCGCGTCCCGTCCGGGCCCAGGGGCAAGCACCATGATGTCCGAAGGCCGCACGATCTCGGTTTCCGTCACAGCAAACCGCGACGCACCCGAGGGCGCTCTCAACGTGATCACGTCGTCGCGATGAATACCCCGCCGATCGATTTCCAAGGCTCGCGAGTCACTTCCGACGGCCTTCGATCGATTCCCGGCGAGGCGCTTTCCGGGCCGCCCTTCCACGCGGGCCAGTGGATCTGATACAGGTCGATAGTGTCGATCTGCAGCCGCTTGAAGCTGGATTCGGCTTTCCGCTGAATCGACGCGGCCTGCAGGTTGGGCGAGATCTTTCCCGCACTGAAACTCGGCACGGAGCCGGAGGACTGACGCGCCAGTAGTCCGCCCACGTACCGCCTTCCATCCAGTGGAAGATCGACCGACGTGCATCCGAAGACCGAGACCGCCTGCGCTAGCGCGGAGCAGTCACCGAAGTCGCGATGCAGAATCTCGTCGAGCTTGGGGTGCGAGATGCCAAGCTTCCTGGGGCCAATCGCCGTCACAGGTCCAACGGCTGGGTGTTCCAGCGCATAGCGAAGGGGCGTAGGACGATCCATCGGCCGCTCTAGCCGATCCGGTACTGACCGCCGTCCACGACAATTGCCTGTCCGGTGATAAAGGCGGCATCGTCACTTGTTAAGAACAGAATCGCGCCAGCAATATCCTCGGGTTCTGCCAACCGTTTGATGGCTTGCTGTTCCCAGGTGGCGCGTTTTTGCTCTTCCGATTGAGGTGCGGTTGCCAGCGTATTCGTGAGACCGGGTAAGACCGCGTTTGCGGTGATGCCATCGGTTGCAACATCATTCGCCAAACCGCGCATGAACCCCATGATTCCCATCTTTGTGGCGATGTAGTGGCTCATGCCGGGTATACCCAAACCGACCATGTTTGACGATATGCCGATGAAACGGCCCCATTTCTTCTTTCTCATCGCCGGCAGAAAATATTTCGCGCTCAGAAACTGTGGGTCTAAATTCGTAGCCATCGTCTTTCGCCACGTCGGGAGATCCAGTTCGTCGATAGAGCGATTTGGAAAATAACCGGCGTTGTTCACAACGATATCCACGTCACCTACATCCCGGCCTTCGGTGCTTGGCAAGAATGACCCAGTAGCGTTTGACGGGAGTGACCCACCCGCGGCGCGGATGATGTCGCTTGCCCCTCCTGCCCAAAACCACACGCCTTCGGCGTGGATGATGCCCCTCCGGACCTCGTTCCCGTTCCCCAGTCCCGTTCTCAGCGTGTTGTTGGCGGCAACCGGGCAGCCGTGGCCGTTGGAGGCTGGCATAAGCCATAGCGAGCATCCCGAGTTCGAGCGCGCAAGAAGCAAAGGTGATACCTGCTTGAAAGCTGACCGCCCGAAGGGCGGTGGGATTAGACCTGGAGGCAGGAGCTAAAATCGATGATATATTCTAGGCCACTATATAACGCTAAAGTGCACGTTGCGGGTGGACGACGCCAGCGCTAGAGGAGATAGAGTCTAGAGGAGATAGAGTAAGAACCATGAACAGTTCAAGAAACCATTTTCGGTCCGCTCTCCAGTTGTTCTTCGCCGCGGCCATCGTTTGGATTTCCAGCAACGCCACGGCAGCGGACGTGTACGTCCCCTTCGCAGGCGAGAAAACCGCTTGGCACGGAGGGTTCGACCGCTATGACTTCATCATGGACGATGCCACTGGGGCGATCACGCCTATGAGTGCCCCTGCAAGCGAGGTGACGAGCTTCGGAATCGACGAGAGTGTAAAGGGCGGCAAGCGCCGCTGCGTCGTAGTCGTCCCCAAGAAGGCGGCGGCCGGCAATCCGTGGTCATGGCGAGGCTGCTATTGGAACCACCAGCCTCAATCCGAAGTCGAGCTGCTGAGACGCGGTTTCCACATCGCCTTTGTGGCGCCCGACCCCGGCGGACAAGGTAAGGCGTGGGACCTGTGGTACAAGTTCATGACGGAAAACCACGGCTTGGCGAAGAAATCGGCCTTCGTCGGGATGAGCAAGGGCGGAGTCAATGCGTTCAACTGGGGTGGGCTCAACCCCGACAAGGTGGCCTGTATCTACAACGACAATCCGGCGGTCTACGACGAAGATTGGCCCAAGATCACGGTGTTGGCCAAGCATGACGTGCCCCTGCTGCACATCGTCGGCACCGAGGATTTTGTGCTGCAGCGGCACACGATGGTGGTGGAGAACATGTATCACCAGTTGGGCGGCTCAATCACCGTGATTATGAAGGAAGGCGTTGCGCATCACCCGCACAGTCTGATGGACCCCACGCCGATCGCGGACTGGATCGAGCAGCACATGCATCCAGTAGAGGCGAACCGCCCGGCGTTCGCCGATTCAACTTACACCAAGACGAACTACTACAGCCTCGAAAACTCCCTCGTCTACCTGAAGCAGGAGGATACTTACGCGACCGTGCGAGGACCGGGATACGTTCCCTCCTACGATCGCTATGACGGTCCGGGGACGGGTAACTTCCACGCGGACGCCATGTCGATCGTGGTGCCTCAGCAGCCGGCGCCGGGCAAGCCGTGGGTGTTCCATCCGACCCCGCTCGAGCGTGACTCGGCTGTGGATCTGGCGCTACTCGCCAAGGGTTACCACATCGTGTTGCCGCCAATATCGGGGCCGGGGGCCGTGCAAAAGCAGTGGGACGAGGTCTATCAGCGGATGGTCGACAACGGATTTGCGAAGAAGGTGGTGATGGAGGGGACCGGGGCGAAGGCGGGCGAGTCGTACGCGTGGGCGATCGCGAACCCGGACAAGGTCTCGGTGATTTACGCCCGGAATCCGCTCCTGCGCAGCCTGATGTCGAAGACGCCGCCGATCGACAACCTGGCGCCACTGGCCAAGGCCGGCGTGCCGATTCTGCACGACTGCGGGAGTCTCGACCCGTGGCTGCAGGACCAGACACGGGTCGCGGAGAAGCGGTACAAGGAGCTCGGCGGGAAGATCACGGTGCTGGTGACCGAGGGCGAGGGTCACTTCGCGATGTCGCGCAAGGATCCGAAGCCGGTGGTGGATTTCATTCTGAGCTACCAATAGTCCACGTCGCGCGAGCACCAGAGAGAGAGACAGTGAGCGCAGAGCGCGTACCGCCGAGACGCCCGCTCGCCTGCTGAGCGGTTTGCGCGAACGCCGCGTCTGACGCCAACACAGTGCAATTCCGAGTAGACAGTTTCTCATTGCGGTTCGCCTCTTTCGAGGGTGAGGTGGTGTTTTAGAAAACGTACTTCAGGGCAAACTGCATCTGCCGCATGGACCCGTTGGTCGAGGTAATTTGGCCGAACTGCGGGCTGGTAAGGGTCGCATTCGGCAGGCCCCAGGCCGGGTGGTTAAGGACGTTGAACGCCTCCCAACGGAATTGCAACACGTGATGCTCATTCGGTAAGCGGAAGTCCTTGTGCGTGGAAAAGTCCCAGTAAAAGCCGCGCGGACCAATAACTGTGTTCCGGCCGACATTGCCGAAGTTGTAGAGAGGCTGTAGCGTAAATGCGGCGGTGTTGAACCACTCCGCTGTAGTCGGATTCGACAGGGACTGGCTGACTCCGGTCGCATTCGGCCGATCGACGCCGATGTTGGTATTTGCCCGATTCACGCCGTCGGTCGGGTTGATCGGGAACCCGGATCGCCAGGTAATGATGGAGCCGAGCTGCCAGTCGCCGAGGATCGCATTCACGAACTTGTTTCGAATGTCCAACTTCTTGCCCGTGCCTGCCGGCAGATCGTACAGGCCCGACATCACCAGGCGCTGCCGGTTGTCGAATGCAGAGAGTCCACGCTCGCAACGCAGGCAGTTGCCGTTCTGCGAGAAGAGAGAATCGCTGTCTTCGGTGCGAACACCGCTGGTTTCGTCAATCGATTTCGACCACGTGTAGGCCACCAAAGCGGTAACACCGCTGGAGAAACGCTTTGTCAATTTCGTCCCCAGGGAGTTGTAGTTACCGTTGGCGCCGTCATCCACCAGGACGAGCAGACCAAAATTCGGGTAGGGAGACCGGCTGGCGACCGTTCCAGGTCCGGGGACCGCCGCGCTTACCCCGCGGTACGACTCGAGATGGTGGCTGATCGATCCGAGATAGCCGGCTTCGAAAGTGAGGTTGCCGGTGAGCTCCCGCTGCACATTGAACATGTATTGATC
>Ga0075029_100001230_pt1 | contig 14704 bp, 13 predicted proteins | sample LitLauG_LLR_2013_FD_71391 | JGI IMG/M metagenome (GOLD analysis project Ga0075029, IMG submission 71391) | Freshwater sediment microbial communities from North America - Little Laurel Run_MetaG_LLR_2013 | ecosystem: Environmental > Aquatic > Freshwater > Creek > Sediment | place: USA...
GCCTTGTTCGGGCTGCCCGGAATTGTCGGCTACAAGGCGATCAACACGCTCGATTCAATGATCGGCCACCGCACGATCCGTCACGAGGCGTTCGGCTGGGCCGCGGCACGCATCGATGATCTTGCCAATTTCGTCCCCGCACGCCTGACCGGGTTTCTTTTCGCAGTTGTTGCGCAGTCGCCTTCGGCTGCCTGGTCGTGCATGGCGGGGGATGCCAGGCGCCACCGTTCGATGAATGCGGGCTGGCCGGAAGCGGCGATGGCCGGCGCGCTTGGCGTTCGGCTGAGCGGTCCGCGGGTCTATCAAGGGAGCGTTGCGGAAGAACCCTGGCTGAACGAGGGGGCGCGCGATCCGCGTGCCGAAGATATCCTTGCCGGACTGAAACTCTATCGCCGCGCCATGATCCTGCTGGCAGGTGCGCTCATAATCCTGGCCCTGGCCTTGACGTGAGGGAACGAGAATTGCCGGAGCACGGCGGAAATCTCGAACTGGCGTTGCGGCGCTTCGGCGGCCGCGCGGAGGACTGGATCGATCTCTCGACCGGCATCAATCGCCTGCCGTATCCCGCAGCCGAGTTGCCACTCGCGTGCTGGCGCGCGCTGCCGTCACGATCCGACATCGAATCGCTTCATCAGGCGGCGCGGCAAGCCTACGGCACAGCCGCACCCATGCTGGCAACCAGTGGCGCACAGGCGGCGATTGGACTGCTGCCGTATCTTTCGTTTCCTCGCCGCTCTTCTCCAGGCCGGGCAAAAATCCTTGCGCCGACCTACAGCGAATATGCCGCAACGCTTTCGGCTGCGGGTTGGGACCTGGTTGAGACTTCCGAGATCGAAGCGCTTGCGGGGGCGGATCTTGCCGTGGTCGGTAACCCCAACAACCCCGATGGGCGGCGCCATGACCCGGACCGGCTGCTTGCGCTGCTGCCTCGCGTCGGCCGGCTTGCGATCGATGAAAGTTTCGCCGACGCCGTTCCCGGTCTGTCGTTGATGTCAAAGGCAGCACGGCCGGGGCTTCTGATCCTGCGCTCCTTTGGAAAGTTCTACGGCCTTGCCGGACTCCGGCTGGGCTTCGTCGCGGGCAGCGAGGCCGACATCGCCGCGCTTGCGGCAATGTCGGGCCCGTGGCCGGTTTCGGCAGCGGCCATCGCCATTGGAAGGCGCGCCTTGCTCGATCGCGAGTGGGCCGAGGCAACCTCAGCGCGCCTCTCGCGCGATTGCCTGAGGCTCGATACGCAAGTCGAAACGCTCGGCTGGACCCTCGTCGGCGGCACGCCGCTGTTTCGGCTTTATCAGACTGGTGAGGCGGGGCCTGCGCAGCAGCGGCTTGCGCGCGCGCGCATATGGTCGCGCGTCTTCGCGCAGAGGCCGGGATGGTTGCGGCTTGGCCTTCCCGGCGATGAGACGGAGTGGCAGCGCCTGATCGCCGCGCTTGGGCGTTGACTCAAGATGCTTCAGCGGGCCAGCGCGAACAGACCGTCGACATCCAGGTGATTTTCGAGATGGGCGGCGAGCGCGTCGAGCGCGTCTTCCACCCTTGCGCGATAAGATTGGCGCGCGGAGGGAATATCCAATCGCGCAAGAAATGCTCTCCGGAAACCATCCGAAGCAAACAATCCGTGCAAATAGCTGCCGTACACACGTCCGTCCGCCGATACCGCGCCTTCCGGCGCGCCGTCGAGAATGGCGAATGGCCGTGCGCGGTCTCCCCCTTCGGTGACCCCGATATGAATTTCGTAAGCCTCAAACCGTTCTCCCGTTGCAGCGTGTGAGGCTGTCACGCGCGTCACCGTCTTTTGCGGTGTCATCACCGTAGTCACGTCCAGAAGCCCAAGCCCCGGCGATTGGCCGCTTGCACCCTCGATTCCTTCGGGATCGGCAACGCTCTGCCCGAGCATCTGGTAGCCGCCGCAGACGCCCAGCACATGGCCGCCGCGACGGTGATGGGCGGCAAGATCGATGTCCCAGCCTTGCGCGCGCAGGAAGGCGAGGTCGCCGCGCGTCGACTTCGAGCCCGGAATGATGACGAGCCTTGCATCGCCCGGAATTGCCTGTCCCGGCCGTACCATCACCAGATCGACGTCAGGCTCGAGCTTCAGCGGATCGAGATCGTCGAAATTGGCGATGCGCGACAGCGCCAGGAAAGCGATTTTGCATTTGCCCTGCTTGCGCGATTCGGCAAGGCCCAGCGCGTCCTCCGCCGGCAGATCGCTAGCGCGGGCAAAGTAGGGCAAGACCCCAAAACCCCGCCAGGCCGTGCGGCTTTCAATCAGGTGGTAACCGTCATCGAACAAGGCAGGATCGCCGCGGAACCTGTTGATGATGAAACCCGCAATCGTCGCGGCATCGTCGGGATCGAGCACGGCCTTGGTGCCGACGATCTGGGCGATCACGCCGCCGCGGTCGATATCGCCGACCAGCACCACCGGCACGCCGGCCTTGCGGGCAAAGCCCATATTGGCAATATCCGCCTTGCGAAGGTTTACCTCGGCTGCGCTGCCCGCGCCTTCGACGATGACAAGGTCAGCGCGGTCCTTCAGCCGGGCGAAGCTTTCGAGCACTCCGCTCATCAGCGAAGGCTTCATGGCGGCATATTCGCGCGCGCGCATGGTCGCAAGCCTGCGTCCCTGCACGATGATCTGTGCGCCGACATCACTCTCCGGCTTCAGCAGCACCGGGTTCATATCGGTGTGAGGTTCGACGCCCGCGGCCTGGGCCTGCAACGCCTGCGCGCGTCCGATCTCGCCGCCATCAACCGTAACCGCCGCATTGTTCGACATGTTCTGCGGCTTGAAGGGCATCGCGCGAAGGCCGCGACGAGAGGCCGCGCGGGCAAGGCCGGCCACGATGAGCGACTTGCCCACGTCCGAACCTGTTCCCTGGATCATCAATGCGCGGGTCATCGATCTGGATATTTCGGCAAGTTGGTCAGAACTCCACGCCCGGCTGCGCCTTGATGCCGGACCGGAACGGATGCTTGACCAGCGTCATCTCGGTCACGAGGTCGGCGACGTCAATCAACTCCTGCTTGGCATTGCGCCCGGTGAGGACAACATGGGTCAGCGGCGGCTTTTCCTGTTTCAGGAACGTAACGACTTCGCCGACGTCCAGATAGTCGTAGCGCAGTGCGATGTTGATCTCGTCAAGAACGACCATTCGCAAGGCCGGATCGGCAAGCAGTTGCTTGGCCTTTTCCCAACCGGCCCGCGCGGCGGCAATGTCGCGGGCGCGGTCCTGGGTCTCCCAGGTAAAGCCTTCGCCCATCGCGTAGAACTGGCAGAGATCGCCAAAGTGGCCGGTCAACAGGCGGCGTTCACCGGTGTCCCATGCGCCCTTGATGAATTGCACGACGGCGCAGGGAAAGCCATGCGCGACGCAGCGGACAATCATGCCGAACGCCGAGGACGATTTTCCCTTGCCGGCGCCGGTGTGAACGATGATGAGGCCCTTTTCTCCCTGCTTGGTCGCCATGATCCGGTCGCGGGCGGCTTTCTTTTTTGCCATTTTCGAAGCATGGCGCGCATCGAGCGAAGCCTCGGAATCGGCGGCTTCTTCATTTGCGGCAGCACCTTGTTCGGAAATCATCAGGCGTGCTCCTTTGGCTTGACAAGTCGCCACGTTGGGCAAATGGTGGCCCTGCGCTGGTGCCTGTCCTACGACAGGCGAAGAGGGAATGCGATAGGGCTCAAATCTAAAGCGTTTGGCCCTGAAAAGCAGCCGCCCCCGCGACCGTGACCGGAGAGATGCCCAAGCCACTGACCCGTTTTAGGGCCGGGAAGGAGGGGATCGGAGGGATAACCTGCTCCGTTAGCCGGGAGACCTGCCAGCGCAACGAACGAGACCGGCGGACGGGGTGTTCCGCGACGGGGAGCGAACCCATGCAATCATCGGTTCGTGTACCTCATCGCCTCCCGCCAAGCATCGAGGAGGCCGATGACCGTAACGTTGCACGTCTGCATCACTTGCCGCGCCGGCCAATCGCTGCAGGAGGGCGAGACCACGCCGGGCGCGCGCCTGCACGCGGCCATTGTCGGCATCGGCGTGCCCGAGGGCGTCAAACTGGTATCGGTCGAATGTCTCTCGGCGTGTAACCAGGGATGCTCGGTCGCACTCAGCGCGCCGGGCCGATGGTCCTACGTCTACGGGCGCCTCTCGGAGGCAAATGCCGGGGATGTCGTCGCCGGTGCGGCAGCCTATGCGGCTGCGCCGGATGGCATCGTGCCGTGGCGCAGTCGCCCGGAAATCTTCCGCAAGCAATCGCTCGCCCGCATTCCACCCCTTGCCGCATCCCTGGCTGTCGCGCCGGAGGCCGCCGAATGAATACGCTCGCAAAGGTCCCTGTAACGGTGGTGACCGGTTTTCTCGGATCGGGCAAGACGACCTTGATCCGGCATCTCATCGCCAATGCAAACGGCAAGAAGCTTGCCGTCATCGTCAACGAGTTCGGCAGCGAGGGCGTGGACGGCGAGATCCTGAAATCCTGTGCCGATGCGGATTGTCCGGCTGAAAACATCGTCGAGCTCGCCAATGGCTGCATTTGCTGCACGGTGGCCGACGATTTCATTCCGGCCATGGAGCAATTGCTGTCGCGCGCCGTCAAGCCCGACCATATCCTGATCGAGACGTCGGGGCTGGCACTGCCAAAACCGCTCCTGAAAGCGTTCGACTGGCCCGAGATTCGCTCGCGCATCACGGTAGACGGCGTGATCGCCCTTGCGGACGCCGAGGCGGTGGCGGCCGGCCGCTTCGCGCCGGATCCAGTGGCCGTTGCAGCCCAGCGCGCCGCTGATGAAAATCTCGACCACGAGACGCCGCTTTCGGAAGTATTCGAGGATCAGATCGCCTGCGCCGACATCGTGCTGTTGACCAAGGCTGATCTTGCCGGCGCCGATGGCCTCGAAGCGGCCAGGGCCGCGATATCAGCCGAGATGCCGCGTCGCGTACCGATGCTGCCGATCACCGATGGCGCCGTCGATGCCCGCGTGATCCTTGGTCTTGAAGCCGCGGCGGAAGACGATCTCGCCTCGCGCCCCTCCCACCATGACGGCGAAGCGGAGCACGAGCACGACGATTTCGCATCTATCGTCATCGAACTGCCGGAGATCAGCGATCTCGACGGGCTGGTCGCATCGGTCCAGCGGCTGGCGCGCGAACAGAACGTGCTGCGTGCCAAAGGCTATATCGCAGTCGCCGGCAAGCCGATGCGATTGCTGCTGCAGGCGGTGGGGGAGCGGGTAAGGCATCAGTTCGACAGCGCCTGGGGTGCGCGGCCGAGACGCTCGAGGCTGGTGCTGATCGGTGAACAAGAAGATATCGACGAGGTTGCCATCAGGGCGGGACTTGGTGTCTGATGCACGTTGTCTTTCGCGAGAGCCGCGGGCTTGATGAGACCGCGACGCCTAAGGATCTCGGCCAGGATCCGGCCGAGCTGGTGGTGCTCTCGTTTTCCGACAGCGATCTTGCGGCCTTTGCCGCCGGCTGGCGCCGCGGCCGCGCCAGTTTACCGACGCTCCGGCTCGCCAATCTTTCGGAGCTTGGTCATCCACTGTCGGTCGATACCTATGTCGAACGGACGCTATCGCTCGCGCGCGGCGTGCTGGTGCGCCTGATCGGTGGAGAGTCCTACTGGGGTTACGGGCTTTCCGTCCTGCATCATCTGGCGAAGGCTCGCAATATCGCCCTCGCGGTTCTGCCGGCCGATGGTCGTGACGACCCGCGCCTGGATGCGCTCTCGACACTGCCGATCGCAACCCTGAGACGGCTGAAGAATTTGTGCGACAAGGGCGGCGAAATCGCGGCCGAAACAGCGATTGCCGAGCTTGCGTCGGCTGCAGGCCTCCAGGCCGCCTCCGTCACCGGCGAGACCAGAATTCCCGAATTCGGTTTCTACGATCCCGCTCGCGGCGCGATCGCGGCGCTCCCGGACCCTGATCGGAAACCCCGCGTGCTCGTCACTTTCTATCGTTCCTATCTGACTGCAGCGGACACCGCTGCCGTCGACGCGCTGATCATCGCGCTCCGGCAACAGGGTTTCGATGCCTATGGCACATTCGTCACCTCGCTGAAGGCTGGCGGCGTCGCGGAATGGCTGGGCGCTCATTTCCAGCATGATCCTCCGGCTGCCATCGTCAACGTAACCGCCTTCTCGGCAATCGGCGAGGACGGTACCACACCGTTCGATGCGGTCTCCTGCCCGGTATTCCAGGTCGCGTTGTCGACCGCCCGCCGCGAGGATTGGGTGGAATCGCTGCGCGGTCTGTCGCCGGGCGATCTGGCGATGCATGTTGTGTTGCCGGAGGTCGACGGCCGCCTGTTCGCGGGCGTGGTGAGTTTCAAGTCGCCGGATGCGCGCGACCCCGACCTACAGTTTTCCCGCCTTGCCCACCAGCCCGATCACGAACGTGTCGGCGCGGTCGCCGCCAGGGTGGCTGCCTGGCACAGCCTTTCGGAGAAGCCGGCAGGGGAAAAGCAACTGGCGATCGTGCTTTCGAATTATCCGGGCCGCCCTCACCAGATCGCCCATGCGGTGGGGCTCGACACGCTGGCGTCCGTCGAAACGCTGCTGTCCGATCTCGATGCGGCCGGCTTCGATGTCAAGGTCACGAGCAAACTCGGCGAAACCTTGTTGCGACAGGAATTGGCGTGGGACGTAGGCGACTATCTGACGGCGCTGGCCAGCCTTCCGCGCCAATTGCAGGATGAGCTGGCAAGCGCCTGGGGCGCGCCGGAGGATGACCCCTGCTGTCGTGGCGGCCGCTTTCATTTTGCAGCGATCAGGTGTGGCAAGGCTTTGATCGCAGTCCAGCCCGAGCGGGGCGATGCGAAGAGCCGCGATGGCGATTATCACGATCTTTCACGCACGCCTTGCCACGGTTACGTCGCGTTCTATCTGTGGCTCCGCCGGCAGGGCATCGACGCCCTCATTCACATGGGCGCGCACGGAACGCTCGAATGGCTGCCGGGCAAGTCGGTTGCGCTGTCGCCCGCATGCTGGCCGGATGCATTGATCGGTAGTCTTCCGGTGCTCTATCCATTCATCGTCAACGATCCCGGCGAGGCGGCGCAGGCAAAGCGGCGCATCGGCGCAGTTACGATCGGTCATCTGCCGCCGCCGCTCGTGCCAGCCGCGTTGCCGGAGGCGTTGCGCCGTCTCGAGCGGCTGCTCGATGAATATTCGACCGCCGATGGCCTTGATCCCGCGCGCCGCCTGCGTCTCATTGCCTCGATCCGCAATGAAGCCCGAGCCGCCGGACTGGAAGACGATCTCGGCCTTGCCGCTTCCGCAGCGCCCGCCGAAGCCATTCCCCGGATCGATCGCTTCGTCTGCGACCTCAAGGAAAGCCAGTTGGGCGATGGCCTGCATGTGTTCGGCCGCGGCGTATGCGGCGAGGCCGAGAAGGGCGCGCTGCTTGCCGCGCTGGCCGGAAAGCGCGTTGCGGCAGGACCCGCCGGTTCGCCCTGGCGCGGGCGAACCGATGTACTGCCGACCGGCCGCAATCTGTTTGCCGTCGATCCTCGCGCCGTGCCGACGCCATCGGCGCATGCACAAGGCATCAAGCTTGCCGAGGAACTGCTGCGTCGTCACCTGCAGGATCACGGCGACTGGCCGAAGGGGCTCATGGTCGATCTCTGGGGATCATCGACCATGCGCACCGCGGGTGAGGATTTCGCCATGGCGCTGCATCTGGCGGGCGTTGCGCCTCGCTGGGACCATGCGTCGGGCCGGGTGTCGGGCTTCGACATCATCTCCCCGGCAGAACTCGGCAGGCCGCGCATCGACGTGACGCTTCGCGTGTCGGGGTTGTTTCGCGACGTATTTTCAAATCTTGCGCAGCTATTCGAGGCGGCGAGCCTGGCGCTGTCTGAACGCGACGGGGAGGGCGGCGAAAATCCTTACCTGCATCGCGCGGCGCGGGTGTTCGCACCGCGTCCCGGGCACTACGGCGTCGGCATCGCCTCGCTGGCGGATGTCTTTACCGCGCAATCGCGCAAGGCTGCCGGCCAAGCCTGGCTGTCTGCTTCGTCCTGGGCTTTCGCCTGCAATGGCGAGATGCGGCCCGACCGCAGCGGCATCGAGAAGAGGCTGGCTGCAGCCGACGCCTTCGTGCATACGCAAGACCTGCCGGAAAGCGACCTCCTGCTGGCCGCGGATTATGCTGCACACGAGGCCGGAGTTGCGGCTGCGGCGGCGGCACTGGGCGGGCCCGCTCCCTCGCTCTATCACCTCGACGCCACGCGCCCCGACCAGCCGAGGGCGCGCGCGCTGGCCGAGGAAGTATCGCGCGTGGTGCGTGCGCGCGCCGCCAATCCCGTGTGGATCGCCGGCATGATGCGGCACGGCTTCCGCGGTGCGGCCGAAATCGCCGCAACGCTCGAGCACATGGCCGCTTTCGCCCATCTCGCCGATGTCGTACCGCCGCATCTCTTTGATCTCTACTTCGACGCGACGCTCGGCAACGAACGGGTTCGCGCCTTCATGGCGCGCGAGAACCCGAAGGCGCTCGCGGCGATCGAGATATGCTTCAACCGATTGCACGAAGCTTCACTCTGGAAGACGCGCCGTAATTCGATCGCAGCCGCGCTGGGAGAGGCTCGATGAATAGCGTGGCGATCAAGGGCTGGTGTCCGGGGGCCTTGCAGCCGATGCGGTCCGGCGACGGCTTCGTGGTCCGCGTCCGGCCGCGCGGCGGCCGGATCGATGCGACCCAGGCCAAAGGAATTGCAGCGCTCGCCGAACGCCACGGCAACGGCCTGATCGATCTGACCAACCGCGCCAACCTGCAGATCAGGGGCGTCAGCGAGGCAAGCCATTCGCCGTTGATCGAGGGGCTGGCGCAACTCGGGCTGCTCGATGCTGAACCGGAGGCCGAGGCGCGGCGCAACATCCTGGTCACGCCGTTCTGGACGGCGGGCGATGAGATCATGTCCATTGCGGCCGAACTGGAACGCTCCCTCGCAGCGGGTCCTCTCGGCCTTCCGAACAAATTCGGTTTCGCCGTCGATTGCGGAAGGGAGCGCGTGCTGGCCGGCGCTTCGGCCGACGTGCGGATCGAGCGCGACACGGCAGGACAGCTCATCCTGCGCGCCGATGGCGCGGAACTTGGTCGTCCGGTCGCGCGGGCGGAAGCCGTCGACTCCGCGCTCGCGCTCGCCGAATGGTTTGTACGCTCGGGGGGAGTTCGCGGCAGTCGAGGACGGATGGCCGCCCACATCGGAGCCGGTGCGACGCCCCCGCAAACGCTTGGCGGCCAGGCAAAGCCTGCGCGCAGCCTGGCAACGCCTCATCCGGGAAACTATCCGCAAGGCGCCATGTTCGGCGTCGCATTCGGGCAAATGACCCACACTGCGCTCTGCTATCTCGGCAATCGTGTGGGCGGCTTGCGCATGACGCCGTGGCGGATGATGCTGGCGGAGGGTATGCGCGAAATGCCCGTCCAACAGGAATTCATCACGCATGCGGACGATCCGATCCTGCGCGTCGTCGCCTGCAGCGGCGCTCCTCGCTGCCGCCAAGCACACGCCGATACGCGCGCCATCGCGGCTGCCCTCGCGCCGCACATCGTCCCTGGCACCCGGCTTCACGTCTCCGGTTGCGCCAAGGGTTGTGCCCACGCTGGTCCTGCGTCGATAACACTTGTCGCCACCAGCGAAGGATTCGACCTCGTCCGGTGCGGCTCGACCCGGGATGCGCCAGTGCTGCGCGGGTTGAGCGGCGAGAATATCCTCAAAAACCCCTCTGTCGTGCTGGGAGGGAGCTGATGCTGCATCATTACGAGACCGACGGTGCGGCGATCTATCGACAATCCTTTGCCATTATTCGCGCCGAGGCAGAACTTGCGCGCTTTGCGGCCGACGAGGAGCCGGTTGTCGTGCGCATGATCCATGCCGCGGGCATGGTCGGACTTGCGGCGCATATCCGCTTTACGCCCGGCATGACCAGAGCCGCGCGGGCCGCCTTGCAGAACGGCGCGCCGGTGCTGTGCGATGCGCGCATGGTTTCGGAAGGCATTACGCGCACGCGCCTGCCGGCCGCCAATGCCGTCATCTGCACGCTCGACGATCCCCGCGTTCCCGCGCTTGCGGCAACCATGCGCAACACCCGCTCGGCTGCGGCGCTGGAGCTGTGGCGGCCGCATCTCGATGGCGCCATCGTTGCCATCGGCAACGCGCCGACGGCGTTGTTTCACCTTCTCGACATGCTGCGGGATGAGAGTTGTCCGAGACCCGCGGCGATCGTCGGCTGTCCCGTCGGATTTGTCGGCGCGGCCGAGGCCAAGGCGGCGTTGCTCGCCGAGCCACCGGCGCCGGCGCTTTCGGTCGAAGGCCGCCTTGGCGGTTCAGCGATCACGGTCGCGGCGGTCAATGCGCTGGCCAGCCGGAGCGAATAGTGGAGCAGACAGTCATGGGCGGCATCATCTGTTGCGGTCTTGGCCCAGGCGATCCGGAGTTGATGAGCGTGCGCGCCGATCGCGAGGTACGCGCGGCAAGGCATATCGCCTATTTTCGCAAGAAAGGCCGCCCGGGCCAGGCCCGCCGCATTGTGGAGGGACTGCTCGCGAGCGATGTCCGCGAATATCCGATGGAATATCCGGTCACCACCGAGATCGCCTTTGACAGTCTCGAATATGCGCGCCTGCTCGGTTCATTTTACGACGAATGTGCGGAGCGGCTGGCACGGCTTGCGAGCGCCGTCGAGGTGGTCGTGCTCTGCGAGGGCGATCCCTACTTCTACGGCTCGTTCATGCACCTGCACGCGCGGCTGCAGGGGCGGGTCAGGATCGAGGTGATCGCCGGCATTCCCGGGATGGCGGGCTGCTGGAATTCTGTCGGCCAGCCCATTGCGCTCGGCGACGACGTGACGACGGTGCTGATGGGCACGCTTCGCGAGGAAGAGTTGGAGCGGCGGATGCGCAATTCCGACGCCCTCGTCGTCATGAAGACCGGTCGCAATCTGCAGAAGGTTCGCCGCGCGCTCGCATCCGCCGGGCGCCTGGCTGACGCTTGGCTGGTCGAACGCGGCACCATGCCCGGCGAGCGCGTTGCAAGGCTGAGCGATGTCGATGAGACCGACTGTCCCTACTTTGCGATCGTGCTGGTGCATGGGCGCGGACGGCGCATGGAGGCCGCCGAGTGACCGGCTCTCTGACCATCGCGGGGCTGGGGCCAGGCGATGAAGCGCTGGTCACGCCGGAAGTTTCTGCGGCGCTCGATGCCGCCACCGACATCGTCGGCTACGCACCCTACGTGGCGCGCGTCCCCGATCGCGCAGGGCTCGCGCGCCATCCATCCGACAATCGCATGGAGCTGCAGCGCGCCGGTGAGGCCTTGCGGCTTGCCGCCGAAGGGCGCCACGTCGTCGTCGTCTCTTCCGGCGATCCCGGCGTGTTTGCGATGGCTTCCGCCGTTTTCGAAGCGCTCGAGGATCAGCCGCAGTGGCAGGCACTTCCGCTACGCGTGCTGCCCGGTGTAACGGCCATGCTGGCGGCGGCCGCGCGTGCCGGCGCGCCGCTCGGTCACGATTTTTGCGCGATCAATCTCTCCGACAATCTCAAGCCATGGACCCTTATCGAGAAGCGCCTGCGGCTTGCTGCGGAAGCCGATTTCGCGATCGCCATGTACAATCCGCGCTCGCCGAGCAGGCCGGAGGGCTTTGCCCGCGCCCTCGAAATTCTCAACGACGCAGGCTGCGGCGACCGCGTCGTGATCTTCGCCCGCGCCATCAGCACCTCGAAGGAGAAGCTTGAAACGGTGAGGCTGCGCCATGCGCGGCCGGAGATGGCCGATATGAGGACGCTTGTCATCGTCGGCAATTCGGCGACCCGCCGCGTCGGCCGCTGGGTCTACGCCCCGAGGCAGGTCCGATGACCAAGCCACAGCATCACCTCGGCGAGACTTTCCGCCCTCGGCCTGTCGGGGAGAGCAGGCCGGCCGATCATGATGACGGGCAGGCCAAGTTCGCGCGCGGCGTCGATCTTGGCTCGCCCGCCGGTTCCTCCCGAGTTGCGGGCGACGATCCACTCGATGCCACGGGAGCGCATCAGCTCCAGTTCGCCGGCAAATGCGAATGGACCGCGCGCCACGATCACGTCGCCGTCCGGAAACGGCAGCGGCTCGTCCGGCGGATCGACAAATCGCAACGTGTAGGCGTGCTGCGGCCTGGCGCCGAACGCGGCGATGTGCTGGCGACCGATCGCGAGAAAGACGCGGGCGCGCTGGCCAGGCAATGCCGCGACCGCAGAAGCCACATCTGGTACCTCGATCCAGTTGTCGCCGCTTGCCTTGGGCCATGGCGCTCGTTCGAGCGCCATCAATGGCGTGCCGGTCGCCGCACAGGCCTCGACAGCGTTGCGGCTCATCCCGGCGGCGAAGGGATGGGTGGCATCGACGACATGTGTAATTCCTTCCTTGCGAATGTAGTCGGCAAGCCCGCTCGCACCGCCGAAACCGCCAACCCGCGTCGGCAACTGCTGCTCGGCGAGCGCGCGCGTACGGCCGGCGTAGGAATAGATCGCCTGCAGCCCCTCGCGCGCCACAGCATCCGCAAGCAGATGGGCACCGCTCGTTCCGCCCAGGATGAGGGCGCGCATCATGCATAACCCTTTGCTCGATCCTTTGCCTGATAACTTGCCGGAGCCCGGGTCTGCTGATCCCTGGCTGACCATCATCGGCATCGGTGAAGATGGCCTTGCTGGCCTCTCGGAAGCAAGCCGAAAGGCACTGGCCGGTGCCGAGACGGTGTTCGGCGGCGAGCGGCATCTGGCTTTGGCCAAGATCGGCAGCCGCGGTCGGCCATGGCCGGTGCCATTCGCGGCAGACGGCGTGCTCTCCTGCCGCGGCCGTCCGACCGTGGTCCTCGCCTCGGGGGATCCGTTCTGGCACGGCGTCGGCGCTACGCTTGCGGAGCGGCTGAACAAATCCGAATGGATCGCGCATCCCGCGCCCTCGGCTTTCTCGCTGGCCGCAGCGCGGTTGGGGTGGCGGCTGGAATCGGCGGTCTGCATCGGGCTGCACGCCGCGCCGTTTGAAAATCTCGTACCGCATCTGGCGCGCGGCGAACGCATCATCTGTCTCGTGCGCGACGGCCGCGCCGCGCTCGATCTCGCCGGATGGCTGACAGCGCGCGGCTGGGGCGAGTCCGAGCTATGGACGCTCGCTGCGCTCGGGGGCCCACACGAATCCGCAACCCGACAACGTGCCGATGGCTATACGGCCGATCCGGCCGTCGGCCTCGTGGCCGTCGCGCTGGAGGCCGAGGGCTCGCTCGGGCTGCCGCGCAGCTCCGGCCTTGCGGACGCGCTATTCGCGCACGACGGCCAGATCACGAAGCGGCCGATGCGCTCGCTCGCGCTTTCATCGCTCGCGCCAAGACCTCGCGAACGGCTGTGGGACATCGGCGCGGGCTCCGGCTCGATCTCGGTCGAATGGGCGCTGCGTGGAGGAACCGCGGTGGCGATCGAGGCGCGCAACGATCGCGCCGCGAACATCGTCCGGAATGCCGCGGCCTTCGGTCTGGCGAACCGAATCACGGTCATCGAGCGAGCCGCGCCAGCCGCGTTGGCGAACCTCGAGGCGCCGGACGCCGTCTTCGTCGGGGGCGGCTTCGACGCAGCGATGTTCGATTGCCTCTGGCCGATGCTTGCGCCGGGAACGCGGCTGGTCGCGCATGCCGTCACGCTGGAGACCGACGCGCTGCTGTCGGAGCTGCACCGCCGTCACGGCGGGGAACTGATGCGGGTCGAGATTGCGCATGCGGCCCGCCTCGGCCGCTACCGGTCGTGGGAAGCCGAGCGGCCGATGGTGCAATGGAGCACGGTGAAATGAAAGTCGCCGGGCTCGTGGAAGGAGAGGGCGAATGACCGTGCATTTCATCGGCGCAGGACCCGGCGCAGCCGACCTGATCACTTTGCGCGGGCGCGATATCCTCGCCTCCTGTCCGGTTTGCCTCTATGCCGGGTCGCTCGTGCCCGAAGGCATTCTGGCGCATTGCCCGCATGGTGCGCGCATCGTCAACACGGCGCCATTGTCGCTCGACGAGATCATCGCCGAGATCACAATCGCGCATGCCGAGGGCAAGGACGTCGCGCGGCTGCATTCGGGCGACCTCTCGATCTGGTCGGCAATGGGCGAGCAACTGCGCCGCCTGCGCGCGCTGCAAATCCCCTATACGATCACGCCCGGCGTGCCGGCCTTTGCTGCCGCGGCAGCGGCGCTCGAGGCAGAATTGACGCTGCCCGGCATGGCGCAATCGGTCGTGCTGACGCGAATGGCGGGCCGGGCGAGCGCGATGCCGGAAGGTGAAAGCCTCGCCGCCTTTGCCGCAACGGGCGCGGTGCTCGCGGTCCATCTCTCGGTACATATGCTCGAAAGCTTGATCGCCGAACTCGTGCCGCACTATGGAGCGGACTGTCCGGTGGCGATCGTCTGGCGCGCAAGCTGGCCGGACCAGCGCGTCGTCCGCGCGACGCTGGGCACGCTTGATGCCGCGCTCGGTCCCAGGCTCGAACGCACGGCCCTGATTCTTGTCGGAAGAACGCTTGGCTCGGATGAGTTTGCCGAAAGCCGTCTCTACGCGGCCGACTATGATCGCCGCTACCGGCCGCTCGGACCCACACCGCGCTTTCCGGAGGCCATCTGATGGCCCGATGTCTTGTCATATCGGCGCCGGCATCCGGCGCCGGCAAGACGACGGTGACGCTGGCGCTCGC
>Ga0075029_100001234_pt1 | contig 14686 bp, 9 predicted proteins | sample LitLauG_LLR_2013_FD_71391 | JGI IMG/M metagenome (GOLD analysis project Ga0075029, IMG submission 71391) | Freshwater sediment microbial communities from North America - Little Laurel Run_MetaG_LLR_2013 | ecosystem: Environmental > Aquatic > Freshwater > Creek > Sediment | place: USA...
GTTCATGCAAGGGCTGGCGAAGCCGGCCAACGATCTTTCGCGAGGCTGTTCGGCGGAAGACATCTATAATGTTGCGGTGGTGACGGCCTTGCAGTCCGAGGCCTGAGGGCCCCATGCTTCCGTACCAGTTGGTCTATCACGAGCAATACGATCTGCACCTCGGCGAGCACGTTTTTCCATCGAAAAAGTTCAAGTGGCTGCATGATCGCCTATTGCGCACGCAGTTCGCCGAACCCTCCGATTTCACCCAGCCCGAACCCGCCACCGATGAGGACGTCTTGTTGGTGCACGACCGCGAGTGGGTAACGAAACTGCGCACTGGCACGCTGTCCTACCACGACATCCTGCAACTGGAGATTCCCTATTCGCGGCAGATGGTGGAAGCCTTCTGGCTGGCGGCCGGAGGCACCACCCTGGCGGCGCGGCTGGCCTTGAAGTCGGGCATCGGGTTCAACATTGGCGGCGGGTTTCACCACGCCTTCTCCGGCCACGGCGAGGGCTTCTGCGCCATCAACGACATCGCCATCGCTGTGCGGCGAATGCAGCACGATGGCGCGATCAAACGCTGCATGGTGGTGGATTGCGACGTCCACCACGGCAACGGCACCGCGGCGATTTTCTCGGGCGACTCTTCGGTATTCACGCTCTCCATTCACCAGTTCAACAACTATCCGAGCGAGAAGCCGCTTTCGAGTCTGGACATCCACCTGGCCGATGGCATTGGCGACGCCGAGTACATTCACCGGTTGGGCAACGGCTACCGCGCGGCCCTGGCCATGTTTCGGCCGGAACTGGTGTTGTATGTCGCCGGCGCCGACCCCTATTACGAAGATCAGTTGGGCGGGCTTTCCCTGACCTTGGACGGGTTGCGCGAGCGCGACCACCTGGTGATCTGGACCGCGCTGAGCCACAAGATACCCGTAGCCATCGTGCTGGCCGGCGGATACGCCATGAGCGTCGAGGACACCATCACGATTCACGCCAATACGGCCGCGGTGGCGCGCGACGTGCTTCGTAACCGCGAGTCTAGCTGACGCTTTCGTCGATGACCCTGTGGAATGAAATCGGGCGCCGTGTGCTGAGCGCCGTTCAGGCTGGACAGGATCATTTTGTTTGGCTCCGCCGCGGCGGGCCAGATGACGAAGGACAGCGATATCGATCTGCTCATCGTCGATTCAGCTCCGGGCAACACCAGAGAGGAGAGCGTGAGAATTCGCCGGGCGTTGGGAGATGTTGGATATCCGGTGGACGTGATCGTAATTGCGACAGAGCGTTTCGAGGCGACAAAGGACATCATCGGCGGTATCGCCTATCCGGCGCACAAGCACGGCCGAATTCTCTATGAAGCCGCCTGAGGAAACTAAACGCGAACTGGTTCTACAGTGGATTGGCAAGGCCAACGAACATTTGTGCGGCAGCTTGGCAGGGGCAACCTCCATAAGCGCTAACTTAAGCTGGACAATGGCCGAGTCGGCTTGGCTTCAATGCACAAGGACGCGCGTAGTTTCGGAGTAGCGCGTGACCATGCGCCCAGTGGCCCAAGTAAACGTTACACACGATCTATTTGGGAAATTTGGGAAATTCCTGTCCGCCGGAGCGGATGCCTTCGAACTACCGCGAGACGCTCGAGCTCGCCGGCTGTGGCCCTGGAGTGTGCCGGGTAGAGTAAGAGTATGATGAATCCCATGGAACCGGAACCGATTGCGGAGGCTCTCTCGGGCATCCCGCCGGACCGTGTCGTGGAGTCCTATCACACCCGCAAGCTGGAGGCGTTGAGTGAAACGGAACTCTTCCGCGCCGTCGCTCAAATCGTGTCGCAGCCCAAACCGGAGTTGAGCAGTTTCCGCCTTCACGCGCCGCTCGAGATCATGGCGCGGTACAACTTGCTTCCGTTGGTCTCGCCGGCAGACCGGGATCTGGCTGGAATACAGATGGTGGCAACTGCCTCGCACTACCAAGCTGCCGGAGAAGGACTCAGCCCACCTGAAAGAGTTCGGATTGGCCGTTCGTCGGATGCTGCTTTCCATCTGCGTCGCGCCGTCCAAGCAGGCGATGTTGAGCGCGCCGATGCACTCTGCGTGAGCCTCGCCGACGCCGGAGGCTTGCAGGAACTTCTGGATTCGATTGCGGATCTCACGCTGCGCACGTTGACCGGCGCCGCCCATACCCACATCGGCTTGATGTTGATGACCAGGATGTCCAACGACGTCGGCCACGCCGCATTGGGTTTGGCTCGAGCCGGTGTGCGAGCACTGGCGCAGGCGCCCGGGCTCAATCTCAAGCGCGTCACTACCCATCGCACTCTGAAAGATCCGGAAACAGAGCTTTCCGCCATCCTCTGCTCTGTACCTGTGGTTTCACCGCCGGGTCCCGGGATGGTAGCAATGATGCAAGCCACCGAAGAAGCCGGCTTGCCCGATGGACTGCTGGGAGATGCACTGCTTTCCAGCACGGATGAGGTCCGGTGCGAAAGCGCTTTGAGAACCGCTTGCCGGATTGCAGCGTTGTCTATGCTCGAAGACAAGCCCGAGCCGGCCAAGTATTATTGGACGCACTGTCTGACTCTGCCGCACGCGTCCTGGGCGCTGACTCGATTCTTGCCCGGACGCTCGTTTGCAGCCGAGGCAGCGCACACAGCCGCGACCTGGGTCATGGCGATCCGAGCGAGTCACGGAAATGGGAATCTCAAACCCATGCCTGAGCTCGAACAAGTCGAGATGGACCTGACGGAAGCCCTGGTTCACTCGCCGCGCGCGGCTGCGTCGGTGGCCTGGTTTGCCCGGCAGGATGAGCGTCCCCGGATAGAGCAGACAATCGCCACAGAAGCCGCCATTCGGAACGACGCCCACTTGGTGAAGTACACTTGGGCGTGCCTGGATTGTGCGGTCCAGGACCCGGCGCAGGCGCCGCTGTACCACGCCGCAGCAGCCTATCTCTGTTCTATCTGGTGTATCGAGCAGCCGAAGGATGGCGTAGTCCGCAATCTGGGTGAAGGTCGAGGCTGAAAAGAGGACGTGCAGGAGCGGAGATTGCACAGTACTGGATTAGCCGCGAGCCGTCGCCAAGTGGCGGCCTATCAGTTCGCAATCATCACTGCGAGCGGGCATCGTTCTCTCGATGCCCATTCTGTGGTTGACGGCGCAACGCAATTTCCGCTTGCAACCGATTTCCCTGCGCCGCCATCCTTCCCCTTTCGCCTGCTACTTGTCTTCCTGGCGGCAAGTTCTTCCCAAATCGGATGCCGGTATCAGGGGCTGCGCGCCTGCCGGCGAAAGGAACGTCGCGTAAACTTCTGTCACCACGCCGGTCTGATTGACAGCGTTGTGAACTTCACCCGCCGCTTCGAAGAACGCCGAACCGGCAGGATGCACAGTCACGCAGCCATTGCTATGAGTCTCCGTTAGGGCGCCGCTTTTCACGAGTACCACCACGGGTCCCGGACGTTGAGAGTGTTCTTTTTTTGGCCACCCGATGGAGGGACTCAATTGTATGTCACGCTTCAATCCAATGAAGGAATAATTTCGCGGCTCTCCGACGTTCGCATTCCGCAACAGGCTGCGCCGCGGCGGTCCCTGAAAGGAAGGCAGCGGAGCAGATCACGTTGTTTGCGTCTCCTTCCGGCTATTCAAACCGTGCCGTTGTTCTAGCAGCAGGCGCGCGCCCTCAGATTTGGCAGAGGTTTTGGGGCGCCATCGCCTGCGTCAGAAAAGACATCGCGTTGCCTCGCCATCGCGTGAGCGGACGTCGCGCATCGATCTATTTACCTTCGCAGGTGACCTTGTTATTCCAGTCCACGAAGGCGCCCTGAGGGTTGTCCCGCCAAGCCCAGACGTGCAGTTCGAAATGTGCTGGCAAACCGTATCGGTTCGGGCTGCTAACGAACTGGAACGATTGCCCCTCGAGCACTGGCGGACTGTTGTGACTTGCCAGCCAGGTGTCGGCGATGACAACGAACTCCACAGCGACCAGTTGCAATCCGTCTCCCGACGCTTCGTATATCAGCACTTCCGGCCGTGAGGCATCCAGCACACCGTCGCCGACCAAGGCGCCGTTCACGTAATGATTGCCCATAGCTCCATGATCCGGGCCGCTGACGCAGCCAAGGAATGGCTGGTAACCGGCAGCGGTGGCCGCATTCACGTCGGCGAAGCGCTTCGTGGCGTCGCGGACGAGTTGAACCAACTTGGCCGGGGCGGCAGTTTGCGCGTGACCGGCTTGGGCGTGCTCGGCCTCCTGGGTTGCAGCATCGTCCGCAGCGACAAGCGCTGGGGCCGCGGTAAGAGTACTCAGCAGCACCAGATACAGGATGCGCTTGTTGGACTTGTGGTTAACGTTCTTCGTTCTCGTCATGGTTATCCTTTTTGAAATCTGCTTAACTCTGTTTTCCTTCTGGATCATTACTCACTCCTCTGTCTTTGGGTCCAAGGCTTGCTTGGAGTGTATTTGACCTGCATTCACCTTGCGCTCGCCCGCCGTGTCAAAACAAGGCCAAAGGTGTAGGAGGGGTGTTTCATACATTTGCACACCACTGAAAACAAGAGGTATGCTCGGACAATGGCTGCCGCGGAATTCGGGGTAGAGGCCGCGCGACGGCAACTGGAACGCGTACTTGCCAGCGCTGGCTTCTCCCGCAATGAGCGCTTGGCCCGGTTCCTACAGTTCGTTGTCGAACAGCATTTGGAGGGCAAGGACGACGAGATCAAGGAATCGGTGATCGCACTCGAGGTCTTCGGGCGCGGGCCGGATCATGATCCCAAACAGGATTCGATCGTGCGGACTGAGGCCGGCAGGCTGCGAGCGCGGCTGGGTGAATATTACGTAGGCGAAGGGAAAAACGACGCGCTGGTAATCGAACTGCCGAAGGGCGGCTATGCACCCGTATTTCGTCAAGCAGCGGTTGAGCCTGCGATCACCAGCTCCGGCCCAGAGGTTAACTCGCCGCGGCCCGGGCTACGTGGGCGCCTGGAAAGGTATTATTCCGGGAGGATTGCGACCCGCAAGCCCGTTGCCCGAAAGAACTGGCACACCGCCGCGGCTTGGATTGGGCTGCTGGTGGTCGCCGCTCTGAGCGGCTTGGCTGTCTTCCGCTCCGCGCGTAAGAGTTCCTTGCCGAGACCGGAAAAATCGATTGCCGTGCTGCCTTTCCTGGACCTGAGTCCGACACAGGACCAGGAGTACTTCTGCGATGGCATGACTGAGGAGTTGATATCGGAACTGGCAAGAATCGATGGGCTGCGCGTCGTTGCCCGTACGTCGGTTTTTCAATTCAAGGGGAAACCTCAAGACGTGCGGCAGGTTGGAAACCAGTTGAATGTGGCGACTGTGCTGGAAGGCAGCATTCGCAAGGCCGGCGATCATTTGCGAATTACCGCTCAGTTGATCGACGTTCCCGACGGGTACCATTTGTGGTCCGAATCTTACGACCGCGAATTGAAGGATGTTTTTGCCGTTCAAAAAGAGTTATCCAGGTCAATTGCCGGTGCGCTGCAGGTGAGTCTTGGCGGACCGCCGCCCGCGGTCAGAGATACGTCCAATCTGGAGGCGTACAATTTGTACCTGCTGGGGCGTTATCACTGGAGCAAGCGGAGCGAACCGGAATTGGACGCTGCGGTCCGCGATTTCGAAGCCGCCGTTCGGCTGGACCCCACTTACGCCCGGGCCTACGCAGGTCTGGCAGACGCCTACCTGCAGCTTGGCAGGTGGGCGTCCAGGGATCCACGCGAGACGATGCCAAGAGCCAGGCACTACGCCCTCAGAGCGCTTGAACTGAGTGAATCCCTCGCCGAGGCGCACACTTCGCTTGGGGCCATACACCTGTTTTACGACTGGGATATCGAAGCGGCGCGCCGCGAATATCTAAAGGCCATCGCGGTGAATCCAGGGTACGTAACCGCACACTGGTGGTACGCATTTCTTCTGCTGGCATCTGGCCAGTTACAAGATGCGCGCCGCGAGTTGGACCAAGCCTTGCGCCTGGATCCTCTATCCGTGCCAATCCTGGTGGATGCTGCCAGCCTCTATCTCGAATCTGGGGACCAGTCGGGCGCTGTTTCGGTGGCCGGAAAAGCGCTTGAGATCGACTCCACTTCCACACTCGCTCGCGTCAATCTCGGATTGGCACTTGCCGCCCAGAATCGGCTTCCGGAAGCCTTGGTGGCGTTCGAGGAGGCTGCGGCAGCCGACCCGGAAAACGCCCGTGCTTTAGAGTTCTTGGCTGCCGGACACGCCAGACTCGGTCAGCGCCAGGCCGCCGAGAAGGTGATCGCCCGCCTTTTGGCCTTATCGAACAGAAAATACGTGGCATGCGAGATCGCTGCCGCTTATGCGTCGGCAGGTCACTCCGATCAGGCGCTTACGTGGTTGGAACGCGCGGCTGCGGAGCGTTCAACCTGCATTCCATGGCTCCGCGCCGGGCATTTCGGCGGCGTCCTCAATCCGTTTCGCGCCCTCGCGGACAATTGGCAGTACCAGGAAATTCTGGCCAAGGCCGTTTCGAATCAATAACGTTCACGGTGGATTAACGGCGAATCAATGCCGTGTCGGTCGAGTCCGTCACATTCTGGATGGCGGAGGAGATTAGGTGCGGTTTGTTATCTGATCGTCGTCACTGCAGGAGCGGGGAGGGACAAATAGCACGAGCAAGGAGAGGGGGAGAAATGAAACAGTGTCGAGGCCCCGGGGCGGCAGCAGTGGAAGCATATCCGCGTTGGGAGCGCGATTCGCATGCCCGAGGACGTCGTCTCGAACCTGTTCTGCGGACACCTACGATGCAATGTTTAGAGAACTGCCTGTCTTCTTCGGCCGCCCGAGCTTCGGCCCGGCGGTGGTCCCGAACCCAGCGTTCCTGAGCAGTAGATCCTCCATTGTCGCGTAGCGTTTAGAGATGTGTAAGCTCGGGCGGAATACGCGCTATCCGGAAACAATCCCCCGCCCGAAATCCAGTTGCAATCTTAAGTTAGCGCTATGGGAGCACCCTGGGTCCGGCGGGTTGGCAATCCGCCGCGGGTTCACAACAAAACACCGGCTCGGACTGCGTTCCCCAAAACGTCTCGCGCCAAACCCGAGACGCGGTAAGGGCGGCGCTTGCTCCGTATCTGTCGGGCCGTCCTGACGGTCGCTGCGGGGATCGCTGCCGCGCCGCTCGCCAAGAAAGCGCCCAGAAAACGATTGCTTCCGAGCCGCCGCAAGCGTAGCCTGAAGTTGTAGCGATGCCAGTTGACCAGTCCTGAGGTGGTAGCAATGCCGCGAGACGAGTCACACGGCGCCGGACGGCTGGGCGTTGACCTGGGAGCCGCCGCGGTCAAGATAGTCCTGTGCACGCCTGAGGGCGAGTCCTTATACCGCTCTCATGCGCCCAATCGTGGTCACCCCCTCGCTTTGCTCGGCCAATTGGCTGCCGGTATCCCGGAGCCCTTGCACCGAGGCGGTCCAGTTCAAATCGCGGTGACGGGCAGCGGCCAGACGCTGCTTACCGGAGTCGCGCCCTGCCGGGCGGTGAACGAGGTGGTGGCCACAGCGCTCGGCGCCCGGCACGCGCTTGCCTCAGCCCGCACGGTGATCGACTTGGGCGGCCAGTTTTCCAAATGGATCCTGCTGGGCGACGATCCGGACGCCAGCGCCGCCGTGATCGACTTCGCCAGCAACGGGCTGTGCGCCGCCGGTGCGGGCGCGTTCCTTGACCAACAGGCCGGCCGCCTCGGTTTGCCGCTGGACCGGCTCGGTGTCATGGCGGCCGCCGCGCGCCGAGGCGCCACCATCGCCGGACGATGCAGCGTATTCGCCAAGTCGGACATGATTCACCTCCAGCAGAAGGGAACTCCGCTGGAAGAGATCGCATACGGTCTCTGCCAGGCCTTGGTCCGCACCTTCGTGTCCACGGTGATGCAAGGCCGCAAGCCGGCGCCGCCGGTGGTGCTGGTGGGCGGAGGCGCCGCCAACCCCGGCTTAGTGCGCGCCTTTCGCGAACAGTTGCGGCTCACCGAAAGCCAACTGCTGGCGCCGGAGGACGCCGCATTTTTCGGCGCGCATGGCGCCGCGCAGATGGCCGTGAATGCGCCCCTCACGACGATCGCGGAGTTTGTATCCGCACTCGAGCAACGCCGGAACGAAGCTTCCCAAACCACCGGCGCCAGACAGGCGATCCTGCCGCCGCTTCCCCGGTCCGGCCAGGAGGAGCACCCAATCGAAGATCCGGCGCCCGTCAGTGGACTCGTGGAAGCCTACCTCGGTCTCGACGTTGGGTCGGTGAGCACCAACCTGGTGCTGCTAAGCCCGGACTTCCGAGTGCTCCAGGGCGTCTACCTGCCGACGCGCGGCCGTCCCGTAGACGTCCTCAATGAAGGGCTGAACCTGATTCACGAGCGCTTTGGCGAACGCCTCCATATTCTGGGCGTCGGTTCCACCGGAAGCGGACGGCATCTGGCGGCGAAGGTCATTGGCGCCGACGTCACCCACAACGAGATCACCGCCCAGATGGTCTCGTCCCTGCTGTTTGTTCCCGAAGTCGACACCATCTTCGAAATCGGCGGGCAAGATTCCAAGTACATCTCCATCCGCGACGGCGTGCTCGCCGATTTCGAGATGAACAAGATCTGCGCCGGCGGCACCGGTTCGTTTCTCGAAGAGCAGGCGCAGCGGCTTGGCATTCAAATCGTCGGCGAGTTTGCCGGGTTGGCGCTGCGGTCCCAGTGTCCCAGCGATCTCGGCACGCGCTGCACGGTGTTCATGGACACCGAACTTGTGCGCGCGCGGGAACGCGGCGCACCATTGGAAGATCTGTGCGCGGGCCTGGCGTACTCGGTGGCGCGCAACTACCTGGAGAAAGTTGTCGCCGGGCGGACCATCGGGCGCTCGATTGTGTTCCAGGGCGGAACCGCGTCGAACCGGGCGGTGGTCGCGGCATTCGGGCAGTTGCTGGGACGCCCCGTGTACGTTCACCCGTACAACCGCGTTTCCGGCGCCATCGGTGCGGCGATGCTGGCGGCGCGCGCCATGCCACACCGCAGCCGCTTCCTGGGATTCGAGTCCTGCGCCGGATCCTCGCTGCGCAGCTTTGAGTGCCAGCGTTGCGATAACCGCTGCCAGGTGAACCGCGTGCGCGTCGGCCCGCGGGTGGTTCACTTCGGCGATGTGTGCGACCGCTACTCGGAGCGGGACCGTGAGCCGAAAGAAATCTGCCGACCTTTCCCCGAACTGTTTGCCGAACGCGAGCGGCTGATGGAAGGCTTCCTGCCAGCGGACAGCAACGGCCGCACCCGCATGGGCCTGCTGCGCGCGACCCTGAACCTGGAGTTCCTCCCCTTCTGGGCGGCGTTCCTTCGCGAACTCGGTTACGATCCCGTGGTGTCCGGCCGCACCACACCCGCACTGCTGCAGGAGTTCTGCGGCGGTCTGCCCGCCGAGGTCTGCCTGCCCCTCAAGTGCGCCGCGGCCCACGCCAAGGCCCTGTTCGCCTCCGGCGGCGTGGAGAAGATCTTCGTCCCGGCCCTGCTGGAGTGCCCGCCCCGAAGCGATGGCGATCCCTCTCACACCTGCTTCTTCGTGCAGCAACTCCCCGACATGCTGCGCGTCGAATGGAAGGCGCGGATCGTCACCGCGCAATTCGCGTTAGGCAACGGCATGATCGGAATGGTTGAACCCGTTCTCGCTTTGGCCGATGCGTTCGGACTTTCCCTCGACAGCGTGCGCCGAGCCTTTCTCAAGGCAGAGGCCATTCAGGCGCGCTTTGTGGATGCCCGGAAGCAACTGGGGAAGCAGGCCCTGGAAGCCTCATTCGAGCGAGCCGCGGTTGTCCTTGGCCGGCCCTACAACACCCACGATGGGTTTCTCAACCTCTCGCTGGCCCGGTATCTCGAGCAGGCCGGCCTCCCCGCGATCCCTTGGGATCTGCTCCCCCTAGACGAAATAAACCTTGCCGAGCGCTGGCAATCCATCCCGTGGCACTACAACCGCGATCAGCTTCGAGTCATCGAGCTGATGCGGCGCGACCCACGCCTGTTTCCCGTGCTGGTTTCTAGCTACGGATGCGGGCCTGACGGCTTCACGGTCAAACACCTGGAAGAGCTGCTGTCCGACCGGCCCCGGCTGCTGCTGGAATTCGACGAGCACCGCGGCGAGGCTGGCCTGGTCACACGGCTGGAAGCTTTCTCCGACGAGATCGCCGAGCATCTCAAAGGGCGGGAAACCAAGGTCGCGCCGCCGGCCCTGACTCCCGGACCGCGCGCGTTACCCGCCGGACACCATTTCTTTGTGCCGAACTTCTCCGAGCACGCCCAGATCTACGCCGCCGTGCTTCGTTCGGCAGGATTCGGAGCGGAGGTGCTCCCGGTTCCCGATGAGGAGACCGTTCGTCTCGGTGAGCGATGCGCCTCGGGTCGCGAGTGCCACCCTTACGCTATTCTCGCTGGCGAACTGGTTCGCTTCGCGCAACACCCGCCACCCAAGGGCGACGCCGTCTTCCTGGTGCCGAACTGCACGGCGCCTTGTCTGCTGAACCAATATGGCGACGGATTCCGCATTCTGTTGCAGCGTCAGGGACTGAACGGAGTCGAAGTCTGGGACCCCACGACCGAGCAGATCGGCCGCCTCGTCGGCGTACCGGCTCTGTTCCGTCTCTACGAGGGCCTGCTAACGACCGACATTCTCTTCACGCTGGCCACTCGCCTGCGGCCATACGAAGAGCAGCCCGGTGTTGTGGATCGGCTCTTGACCGCATGCTTGACCAGAGTGACCGAGGCTGTTGCCGAGCGAAAAGACATCGGCGCCGTTCTGACTCAGTCCTGCGCGGAACTGTGGGGTGTCCCGCGCACGGGCAATCCCGGATCGCGGCCCGTGGTCGGAGTCACGGGCGACTTATACACGCGTGTCAATCCGGTTGGAAATGCGAGTCTGTTCCGGCGCCTGGAGCAGATGGGCTGTGAGGCTTGGCCAAGCCCGTTCTACGCCACCGCGACCGACCTCGGCTCAGCGCTGGAAGCCCCGAAACTCGCCGAGCAGGGTCACCTTTCGGCCGCCGTGCGAGCGGGTCTGAGCCGTGCGGTCGCATCGGGACTCCGGTTCCGGCTCCTGTATCGCGTTTCCCCGGACGTCGCCGCCCTGGCCGTCGAGCCGCCTGTCGAAGACTTGATTCGTCTGGCGCGCCCCTATGTGGGACCGCGAACGAATTATCTGATCTTACTAACTGCCGCTAAGATCGCGGACTTTTTGAGGCGCGGGGCCTCGGGCGTCATCAACGCCGCCGGCATCAACTGTGTGGTGGGCACGGCCGCCGCGTCCGTGATCCCGTCTATTCGCGCCGATTTCCACGAGGTTCCCATCCTCACACTCGTTTACGGAGGGAGCGAAGGCCCCTCGCATCGCATCCGCCTGGAGACATTCGTCCACCAGGTGCACCGGTGGGGGAGGTGTGGGGCAGGTTGTTAACGAGTTATCAACCCGCACCACAAGAAAAGCCGTCTCGGACTGTGTGGCCCCGAAACGGTTACGCTCCGGAATTCCCGGTGAGGCATACAAGAGTTATTGAGGCTCGCGTAATCGAGTGACACCACGGCTCCGTCAGGGAGCGGTTCTCGATGTGAAGGAAATCCGCCACTGCACTATGCAAGCCTCAATTGCCGGGAAGCACCTCGAATGAGCGCCGAGACCGTAACGGAAGGGCGGCCCGCGGACATGCCCGCTGCCCTGCCAAGCTGGTCAGGTTTCATGCGACATGCCGGCCATGTGAACTGAAAACCGGTTCAACGCTCAAAAACCTGACGAGAAACTGCAGAATCGCGCGCGCCATCGCCTGGCCCTCCTTCCTCACCCGGTTAGACGTCGCATAGTCTCCAAACGTTGCATCCACCAATCACCCCGTGCCCGCGGCGCCGCACTCCTCTGTAACATGGAGGGATGGCAGCATCCCTGATTGCGCATTTCCGGATGTTGGCGCGGTATAACACCATCGCCAATGAACGGCTTTATGACGCCTGTAGCCGGCTGAGCGCCGAGGAGTACCGGGGGGAGCGGGCGGCCTCGTTCCGCAGCGTGCATCGGACCCTGAACCATATCCTCTTGGGGGACCGGATTTGGATGGCGCGGTTTACCGGAACCGGCCACGCAACCACCCCGGCATTGGGTGGCGAATTGTACCCGGATTTCTCCAGTCTCCGGGCCGCCAGGGTAGCGGAGGACGCGCGCATCGAAGCTTTTCTGGCCACCGCCACCGAAGACTTCCTGGCGAAGGAAGTGCGATACGTCAACAGCGCCGGGGAGCCTCATGCCGATCCGGCCGCATTGCTTCTGGCGCATCTTTTCAACCATCAGACGCACCATCGCGGGCAGGTGCACGTGATGCTCAGCCAGACCGCGGTCAGGCCGCCGGCGCTGGATATGCACCGGGCGATCCGGCCCGAAGCGGAAAGCCGGTTGCCATAGGGTGATGGGGCAGTAAGTGGCTAACGCAGTTCCAAACCCCGAAGAATGTTGGTGGCGGTGTACTCCACCAGCACCCTCCTCGGCGTCTGGGGACCGCACGTGAACTCAAAGGAGACGCCCGGAGTATTCCGGATCTGCACCCGCGAAGGGTCGGGAATGGACAACGTCAGACTTCCGGATTGGCCCGAAAGGGCGATTCGGATTTGGTCTTCGGTGCACTCGACCTGCGTGAGGGTGGCCTCGACGCGCCGGATTTCATCGCCTGATTCGATGAACGGGTTGCGCGGTGGCTGGTCATGCGGCACGCGAATGGTTTGGAAGTGAGGGCCATCCGGTCCTGAAGTCAACTGGACAGCGAGATCGGTCTCGGCCATGAAGAGGATCCGGCCGGCCTGCTCGCGCTCGGCGTCGGAAAGGGCGGAATCGCGGGCCTGCACCGCGGCGGCGAGGGCATCTTCGCGGCGCCCAAGATCCAGCAGGGCGTCGGCCGTGGCGGACCAGTAGGCGAAGGCGCGGAGCTGGATAACGGCCCGCATGGCCTTAAGTTGCGCCAGGGCCGGCGCTGGCTGGCCGGCGTTTTTTAACATCAGGGCCAGTTTGAAGCGGGCATCGTCGAAATCGGGTTGCAGGCCGATGGCCTGCTCGAGTGCGCGGCGGACCAGGGCGGCCGGGAGACCGCGCTGGTCGGCCAGCATGGCGTAGCGGTAGCAGATGCCGGCGTCGGTGATGCCGAGTTGGATGGCACGCTCCCAGTCTGCCAGCGCCGCCGGGGCATCGTCTTTGCGCAGCGCGATGAAGCCCAGCGCGGCGTACACCTCCGCCGTGCCGGGGTACCCACTTGGCCCGGCAGCGAGGGCTCGGTATAGGGCTTCGGCCCGGTCCAGATCGCCGGAGGCGAGGAGCAGGTCGGCCAGCATGGCGCGCGACTCGAGAGATGAAACCGGAACCGGCTGCCCGGGGAGCGTGAGACCGCTGATGCCGGGAAGAGGAACGGGTGGCGGAATGTGGGCCAACCACGCACGCAGGTCGAGGATCACGGCGCTGGGTGGCCTGTCGTAGACGGAGCGCAGTGCCGCTTCGCCGCCCACTCCGGAAGCCAGGGACGCCAGCAGAAGCCGGAAGCGCGGACCGTAATCCGGTGAAAGCAGGAGCATGGCGGTGAGCGCCCAGCTTTGCGCATAGAAGACGGCGCTACCAACATCGTTTTCGCGGAGAGCGAAGAGACTGGAGAGCGGCAGCCATTTTTCGGTTCGGAGGAGGCGGGAGCGGTTGGGGAGGTCGCCGCCCACGCTGCTGGCGCGGTCGTGGATCTGCACGGTGGAGGCGACTTCGGAAATGCCTTCGGCGATCCAGCGCGGCAGCCCAAGGCCGGAGGCGTGAATCAGCAGGTGAGCATACTCATGGGCCGCCAGATGGAAGTCGCCAGAGGTGCAGGCCGGCATGACGATGTAGTCCCGGGCCGAGGTGCCGAGGTAATAGGCGTCGGCGGTGGAGTGCAGGCGGTAGGATTCGTATTCCTGCCGGCCTCCGAAACAGATGATGCGGACCGGGCGCTGCGGGTCTGGGGCGGCGCCCACCTGGCGCGCGAAGAACGCATGCATGCGCTCGAAGTCGGCCAGAAGCGTTAGTGCCGCGTTGGGACCAGCATTTGAATAGACTTCAAAATGGCTGCTGCGCGCGAGCGTCCAGGGCGTGGGAGGGCGGGCTGCGGCAATCGAAGAAACCAGCGCCAAGGTCGCCAGGCACCGCTGGGCGGACATAAGAAAAGTTTAGCAAGCCGAACGCGAAGGAACCCCGCGGGCTCGTCCTCTGCGGGGTAGACTTGAAAGGACGCGCCGGAAGACCTCTGGCAAGCTACCGCCAACCATTGGGAGGCAACGTAAAAGATGCTCAAGAGAATCGGCTTGTTCCCCGCTTGCACGCGTGCGGGAGTCGCTATTTTCACCATCGCTCTGTTCGGTGCGACTGCCCGGAGTTCCGCCGCCGCGGTCTCCGACAAGCCTGAAACACCCTTCAAGCTGGCCACCTTCGAGGCCGTTGGCAAGGTTAGAATCGGACTGGTAATCGGACCCCGCGTCATCGACCTTGCAGGAGCCAACGCGTATCTGGTTCAAAAAGCGCACGTCCGCGCCATGACGCTGCCCGCGGAAATGCGCGAACTGATCGAACAGTATGACACCGCGGCTCCGCGGCTGTACCAGATCGCCAACTTCCTGAAGGACAACACACAAGCCTTGCCCTTTGCTTATGACATCGCCAAGGTTTCGATCAA
>Ga0075029_100001236_pt1 | contig 14677 bp, 8 predicted proteins | sample LitLauG_LLR_2013_FD_71391 | JGI IMG/M metagenome (GOLD analysis project Ga0075029, IMG submission 71391) | Freshwater sediment microbial communities from North America - Little Laurel Run_MetaG_LLR_2013 | ecosystem: Environmental > Aquatic > Freshwater > Creek > Sediment | place: USA...
ACTTGGGTGGGCGCGTTGTCGCCCTCGAAACCGTAATCGAGGTCGCGGATGGGGTTGTCGGATTCGGCGTCGACGCTGATTGTTGCGTCGGAAGGAGGTGTTGGTTCGGCGAGGCGGTCCAGCCGGGTATTCAGCATTTTCACGCCAGCGTCGGGGCTGGACATAACGCCGCGCAGGAGGGCGAGGGCGGTCCAATATTGGACACGCTTTTTTCGCTTGCCGGTAGGATCGGGAACCACAAGCTTGCGGGCGAAGTCGATGATGTCACTGAAGAAGTCGGCGTATTCGCGGGACAGATCGTACGGCCATTCAAAGGGATCTCGGACGGGAAACAGGGTGTCTTCACCCATCCATTTTTCGACGTGGGCGCGCTTGCGCTGGATGAAATGGCGGGCCAGTTCGCGGCGCTCGGCCTGGGATGCGGTGGGGAGATCGAGCGGTTCGAATTCGGGTTTGAGCAGGCCGAGCAGAGACTGGAATTCTTCGGGCTTCCCGCTGTGCGGAGTCGCCGTGAGCATCACCAGGTGCTGACCGGGTTTGGCGGCGATCCGGCTAATGAGGTGGTAGCGCTGCTGCTGCGCAGCGGAGGCTCCGGTGGGGCGGGCGCAGGTATGGGTTTCATCGACGATAACGAGTTCGGGGCACTGCTCCACGAAGACGTCGCGGCGGACGTCGGACTTAATGAAATCGATACTGATGATCTGAAAAGGGTAGTAGTCGTAAACGCTGGCGTCGCCCTGGATCTGACGGTCGAGACGGGCCTGGGTATTGGAACGGATGATGACGGCCTCGATGTCGAGCTTGGAGCGGATTTCTTCCTGCCATTGTTCGCAGAGGTGGGGGAGACAGACGACAGCGAAGCGTTTTATCGTGCGGCGCTCCAAGAGTTCGCGGACGATGAGGAGGGCTTCGATGGTCTTGCCCACACCCACGTCATCGGCGATCAGAAGACGAACCGTATCCTGCCGCAGCGCCATTATGAGCGGGACGATCTGGTAAGCGCGCGGCCGGAACGAAAGTTTAGCAAGGGCGCGGAACGGGCCGGCGCCGTTGCGGAAGGCGAGCCGGGCGGAATCGTAGAGCAGGCGGGCCGTGCTGATGTCGCCGAGGTCGGCGCTGGTAGGCGGGGAGAAACGGGCGTCGGCGGGGCGGTCGGCACGGATATCGAGGGGAAGGTAGATGCCGGTGATCTCTTCATCGGAGCCGCCGAGGGGCTTGACGATGAGGAGGTTGTCGGGGTCATCCGAGGGCAGGACTACCCATTCGCGACCACGAAGGGTGACCAGCTTGCCGGGTTGTAGTTGGGCGATCATTTCACCTTCCTGAAGACGTCTGGTCGCTGGGCAATCCTCGCAGCGAGATTTTCGCGGTAGTGCCACGCCCAGACTTCGTCGCCGCGGGAGATGATGAGTTGGCGTTGTTCGTCGTCGCGCTGTTTGGTCGCTTCTTCGTCGTGCGGGGAACCATCGCAAAAGACCCAGAAGCGAGGCGCGAAGTAGAAGTCTGGCTGGCAGTAGATGCCTTCGACGCGTTTCTGCGCCTCGTCCGGCAGGCGGAGGCCGTTTTCATAGAGGAAGGTGATGAACGCCCGTTCGGTAGAGGAGTTGGGGTCCAGGTGGCGCAGCATGGACTGGTACTGATCCGTGTAGTCGCGGTAGGTTGTGTTGCTCTGGATTTCGATGGCGCAGAGGGCTAGTTTGTCGAGGGCGCCTTCGATCAGGTGGCGGTCGATGACTTTGTGGTCGCGCTGGTTGTAATAGCTCAGCAGGTCGTCGTAGGATGCGGGGGCGTGGTACTCGGGATCGTCGAAGCGGCAGATTTGCTTGGCGGCTTCGATCAGTTTGTGGAAGACTTCTGGGTCTTCAACGAACTGGGAAAGAATGCCGAGACTGCCTTCGGCGGCTTCGTAGATCAGGATATTGGGGTGCTCAGGGTCACCAAGCGTGACGACCCCGACCTCGTTAGGCTCGACTTGGAAGACGCTTTCGATGGCGCGCTTGAGTGCGTGCTCGAGGGTGATGACGCCCTCCGGCTTGAGACCGAGGGCTGCAATGGGCTCGATGTAGAGCGCGTCGGCGACGTTGGAGGTGAAGAGCTTGACTAGGCGGAATTCTTCACGGAGGTTTGCGCCAGGCTCAGGCATGGCGCTGCGCCAGTCGCCGGACGTCAGTCCCAGGGGGAAGCCTTCAGCGCGTTGCGAGCGCCATTTCGAATTGACGTGGTAAAGGCGAGCGGCGGCGATGTAGCGAAGATTCAGGAGGCGGGTCTCGCTGGAGCACGCGGTGGCTTTGCGGACGCTGTCGAAGTTGCCCCCATCGACCGCGAAGTAGGTGGACACCTCATAGCCACTGGAGACGCGCTCTTCCTCTTCGCAGGAGATGCGGTCGACTTCCTCTGCCCGGGACTCCGACATTTCGAGAAGATCGAGAAGGTGCTCCTTGTTGGCGTTGTCGCCGAGGCTGACGCCCGAGAAGGGGCATATTTCGAGGTCCTTCTGCTCGCCTGTAAGGAAGTAGCCAGCTTTGACGCTGATTTTGGCTTCGGTGAGAGACGACTCGGCGTCCTGAACGATGAGTTGCGAGACGCGGTATTTGCTGCCGTTGTAGTAGATGAGGTTGCGAGGGCCGAACTCTCGGAGCGCGATGGTGCGCGGCCGAGAGATGAACTCGCCGGTGGAATCGCCCGCTGGTACGAAGACGCGGAGGGGCAGCCGCGTAAAGTTGTAGCCGGGGAGGAAACCTTCGGACGCGAAGTAGCGATAAGGATAGAACTCGGAGCGCTCAGTGCCGCCGGCAGAGCCGATATCGTTCCGCAAGAGATTGAGCTGACGGTTGGCCTGATCCTGGTGGCGCTTGTGCTTCTTGTATTCGTCACTGCCGACGGTGAGGAGGCCACTCTCGATGGGTTGGGTGGCGCGGGAGAGGAGCGTTCGGGCGGAACGGTAGAGGTTGCGCCAACGATTCATGGATTTGTCTAGATTGTCAGCGATCTGGTCGAGGTTCTGATCGACCCATGCGTCTGAATACCATGGCCCTCGGGCTTCGAGATCTAGTTGGAAGTCGCTGATGGCGCGGCGGAAGGTAGCCTTAATCTGTGCGTAATGTGCGGGTGCGATCTTGAGTCCCTCGCGGACGCCCGGAGAGAGCGGCATGTCGACGTTGTCGTCCACAACCAGGCGCATGAGCGATGGCTGAGAACCACCCTGCGGTTCCAAGCCGGGGAGGCCGATCTCACTGATGGCAAGGGCGTTGAGGTGGGTAAGCAGAAGTTCGCGGTTGCACAGGTCAAGCCGGGGGGACTGGACCGCGCCCGCGACCAATTCGGTTTGGTGCTGGAAGTAGTGCCGGTCATGCGGGGAGTAGCTGGAGCAGTATGTAAAGATGAGCGCGCCCTGGCCGCTGCGTCCAGCACGGCCGGAGCGCTGTGCATAGTTCGACGGGTTGGGTGGCGCGTTGCGGAGGTGAACTACGGCGAGCCCGCCGATATCGATGCCGAGTTCCATGGTGGGAGAGCAGAACAGCGCGCTGATAGATTGGCTTCGGATCTTGGCATGGTCGGGTTGAGTTTTCTGGTCGTCGAGGAACCAATCGGCACGAAAGCGGTCTTCACGGTCGGCGCGGTCTTCGTTCTTGACATGTCCGGTATGGTCTTCGGCGCGGAGGCGTTTCGAAGGGGCGAAGTCGCGGTACATATCGCGGAAGAACTCGTTGGGGCGAGGGGCTTGATCCTTGTATGCCCGGCGCTTGATGGGATCGGGCTTTACGGTTTCGCCGTCGCCGAGACGCCAGAGGACTCGGTCGATGCGGAGGCGGAAAACGGGGACGTCTTCGTTTTTTTCGCTGCGCGCTCGTTGCTCGACGAGGTAATCTACGTCCTTCAGCTTGCGCATCAGTTGCAGAATGAAATTCTTGTAGTGGTCCCCTCTAAGATCGTTGAGATCGAGTCCACGCTGCTTCGCGAAGTCTTTGAGGTACTTGCCGAGACCACTTGCGGGCCCGAGGCTCTTCGAAATCAGGCGCGCCGATTTGTGGAGCCGGTCGAAACGGATGACACACGGTTCGCGGAGCTCTTCGGTGCGGTCGAGGGTCCAGGGAGCTTTGAGACGTTCACGGAATTGCTTTTCGTTTTCCTTTAGGCGGGACGGGGTGAGGTAGTTTTCGCTGTGGAGCGCAAACTCGAGGCGGAAGAAATCGAGGATGATTTCGATGAGGCCGCGACGTTCAGAATTGGAGAGATCGCGAAGGACTGGCACGTCGGCCCAGAGCTCTGGGTGGCTGGCGACATCATCAATGTACTGGTAGTCCACCCTGAGCAGAGCGCATTGTTCGAGATTCGGAAGGACGATGCGCCAACTACGGCGGAGGTCGGCTACGGCGCGATAGAAGAGGAATGACTGGAGCGCCTGCTCATAGTCACGACGTACCGGGGCGAGGATAGGTTCGGAATCGCGGTTGGCGAATTCGAGGAACGGCAGGTCAAGAGACTTGAAGACGGACTCGCCGATAGTGGAGTAGGTGAGAGTCTGCTCCGGCGCGGCTTTCAGCGCTTTGAAAATGGCGGAACGCAACTGAACGACCTGGGCAAAGTCATTAAAGTGGCCGGCCTGCAGGGCGGCGTCCTGCACGTTGTCGGTGAAGCTCAGGACCTTCTGATCTTTGGCAGGATAGCCGGCGTCGTGGAGACGGTTGAGGATGGAGAAGGCCGTGATGGTGGTGGATGTGCTGCGGCCTTCGCTGCCGAGTTTGGTGAGTTTTGTGCCTTCGTTGGTGTTGGGGTCGAAGACGACGCCACCGGTGGGATCGAAGAGAAGGGGCGCCGTCATGAACCAGCCCCAGAGGTTCAGACTGGCTTTGGGGGCGTCGGCATATTCACCGTATTCGTTGAACCAGAGCTTGCGGGGGAAACGCCCAACTTTCTTGGAATCGGGTACCACAGGGCCGCTCTTCGGGCGGCGGAGCCACGCTTCGGGGAGATCCTCTAGATCAGTATCGGGGTTCCAAATGTCTTCCCCAACGATGAGGTAGCCGTCCTTCTTCTGCTCCGTTCCGTCCACTTCGTCGTTCGAGCTTGCCCGAAATTCTCTAGGTTCGAGGCTGCCGTCTGCGAGGGAGACGCACAGGAAGGGTTGGCCAGTGGCGCGGCTGAAGACGTTGGGGTAGATCCGTTTTTTGTTCTCATCGTCCTGCTTGTAGATGCCCGGTTCGAGAGTGATGAAGCGGTTGGATTCGTCCTGGTCGAGAGTGGTGTACACGGAGCCAGTCTGGGCGATGAACTGGTGGAGTTTGAACGGGAGGATGGTGTAACGGGATCCTTTGTCCATCAGGGATTCATTGACGGAACTGATCCAAAGCAGGAGGTTGGCGAGAGTCTCTTTGCAGCTTGGCTCAGGTTGGCCCGAGGCCTCGGCGAGGGCGGATACTACCTCGCTAGTCTTGAGGGGTTTGCGCCGGATGAGTTGGCCTTCCCTTTCTTCGAGCGCGATACGGTTTTCGAGCCAGACGGCCACGGGGTGGGAGTGGAGTTCCGTTTCGGCGGCAGTGGTATCGATGCCAACTGTGATGGCTTGCGCGAGGGCTTCGCTGCCCGGCAGGTGGCCCGAGTATTTCAGGGAGCGGGTCAGCGTTTCATTCACAATTTGAGCGGAGGTGAACCGCTTCCCGAACATGGTGGTGGCGATTCTGGCGACCTCTTCGCGCTGAGCTTCGAGGGTGCCGACGGAGACCATGGTCGCGGAGGTTCCGATACAGACAATTTCCTGTTTGCACTGCGCGCGAATGCGGCGGATGAGCATCGCAACGTCGGTGCCCTGGCGGCCGCGGTACGTGTGGAGTTCGTCGAAAACAAGGAAGCGGAGGTTACTGTAGATGGCGTCGCGGATTTTGCGTTCCTGCAGACGGGTCAGCAGGAGTTCGAGCATCATGTAGTTGGTGAGAAGGATTTGGGGCGGGTTCTCCTGCATCTCCGCGCGTGGTCCGCTTTTTTCCTGGCCGGTGTATTGGCCGACCGTTATCGGAAAGGTGTGGCCGGTAGCGTCCTCGTAGTTCTTTTTGTAGATGTTGAATTCGTTGGTTTGGGAATTGATGAGGGCGTTCATCGGGTACACGATGATTGCCGCTACGCCTTCTTTTTTGGGTTCAGTGAGGAGCCGATGAAAGATGGAGCCGATGTAGGTGAGAGATTTACCCGAGCCAGTGCCCGAGGTGACGACGAAGTCCTTGCCCGCCGCGCCCAAGCGGATGGCTTCGATTTGATGGCGGTAGAGGGAGTAGCCCTTGAAGATTTCGGGGATCGCGTGGTGGAGCAGGCCGCTTCGCGCGATGTCTTTGACGCTGCCGGCCAGTTCGTAGGCTGGGTTGAACTGCAGGAGTGGATCGGGCCAGAGCTTACCCTCGGAGAGCGCCGAATCGACTTTCTTACTGATGGCGGGATCGGCAATGCGGATGAAGCTCCGGATGTAGCTCGCGTAATCGGCCACGATCTTTGCGTGGGTGTCGAAGACGTTCATTTCAAGACCTCGGAAGCGGCTGGCAACACCGAAAAGTATTGAATCTAAAGGACAAATCCAGGTTCAGGCCGATAATCGCGTGCGCCTTGTGGCCACGGTTCGCCGCATCGTGCCCGAAAAGCACCAGCACCGACTCGCTGCTTGTATCGGCAACCCCCCAATGGAGGCTGCGGAACGTCACTCGTTGTCCGATTTCGAATGCCAAGGATCCCGATTTTAGCGTCTTTCGCCTGCAAGGCTGCAATCCGAACCAGGGATCCAATCAGTTAAGAGCCCCGATCCTAGAACAGCAACCTGTAAACCGCACTAGGACCCTGCACACTGACATGAATTCGGTAGCGAACTTCACGATCTAGGATCCTAAGTGCACGCTGATGCAATTCATATGTACGGTTCGTTGGGACGCCCAGCACCGCGCCAATGGTCACGAGGTCCATGCCGAACCAGTATCGCAGGATAATAAGTCTCTGCTCCGGCTCGGGGAGGGCTGAAACAACCGCCGCCATCATGGGCCGCAGTTGGCCAACAGCAATGGTTTCGTCGCAACGCGGCAATACTGGCGAGTCCGGCGTCGGTAGCTGTGCGGCCACATACTCGCGGTATCGTGCGCGCCGGAAAGGCTCCATGACTGCGCCGTAGACCCGTTTGCGAGCGTAGATTCTAAACGGTGTACCGCGGCTAAAATCGAAGTGAATGGCCGCGTCTATCAATCCCAGTGTGGCTGACTGAAACAGATCCCAGAAGTCGATTTGGCGTGGCAACCTGCGTTTAGCCCATCGAGCAGCGTAGCGAGCCATCCAAAGGTGACATTCAATCAGGACGTTTCGGAGATTGATTGGCACACACTCGTTGTCGATGTGTGAGGGCCTAGCGTGAACCGGTTGTTGAGAGTAGAACCTCTCTGCTGGCCATCTCAATGTCGGCCCCAGACCTTCTCTTGCCTCGAATGCTCCAGTCATGCCGGAGAATCCTCCTTGGACTCATCGGTCCTTCGGCACGCCGGTCGCGAGGCGCCGCTTCCGATCTCGGACATAGCTGCGTCGTTCGGCCTGCGCGTGCCGACTTCTAAAGCAGGCCAGGTTTTCGTCTCGGCCGCACGCCCGCTTGTTCGCCCGAATTCTCGCCATGACGCGGCCGCAATGCACACAAATAGCTGGGAGTGCACTCGCTGAAAAGTCCTCTAGGAACTCCGACCAAAAATAGCCGAGCCAGCCAACCGTCCGCAGTACACTCGTAGATCGACTCATTAGCGCGGCGAACCCGGCGTGGTCCTGCAGGTCGCGTAGACTCTGGGCACAGATCCCTGAGAAAGACTCCAGCGCCCACAGGGCTTCTTGTTCGCTCGTCGCCAGCTTCGGCAAGAACCACGCCTTGTTCATCGTACCTGTAGCTTGATTGGCCAACCTCGCGGCCCAGGTCTCAGCTACCCGAGCCACCTGCCCGCGGTCGCCTTCCTGCCACTCCCCCAACAGCCTCCGCATGAGAGCTTGGTGGTAAACCAAGTCTATTCCAGAACCCGTGGGGAACAGCACATCAAACGGCGGCGGCCACTCGATCCAGCAATCTATCGTTGGCGTCGGTTCTTCAAGATTCTCCCTTGCCTTGCCGTCTCCCAAGTACACGTCACCGTCGTCATACCTTCCGAGCAGTACCCCCGGATCGTCCTCACAACTTACGACGGGCCGCCCATCTTTGCCGAAACTCGGCAAGTGGATTTTCACAGAACTCGTTCGGGGGTCGAAGTTGTGGATTCGCGCTACTTGTTCGAGCTCCACTCCGATATTTCGTATTGCATAGGTGACCTCACCGCAACTGATAGACGGCACCTCAAGCTCGACTTCGCGCTTATCAGGGACCAGACGCGGACGAACGTCCAGCCATTTCCTATAAAGGCCCAGTGGCACGCAGTCGCCCAAAGCGTCTATCAACGGGTAGGTCCTGCGAGCCTCGTCCAGGTTTACGACAAGCAACAAGTTGAATGCCTCGGAAGGTATTTGGCACTCCGAAAGGGGGTAACCCCACTTCCAGGTCTGCCACCTGTGAATCGTGGTGGCGGAAGGAAGCAGCCAGATCCGGTCTTCACCCCTCCAATGGCTCTGGGCCCTGTGGAGGTCACGGGAGAATAGTGCGTCGGTCGGGCTGGTCCAAAAATAGGGAGCCCATACTTGCATCTTCGAGGGCATGCGCCTACCTGATCGGATTCCTGATCGGATTTCGATTCGACATCTCAGTATAGAAATGTTCTAGAAGGAGCGCGGAAGAATTCTTCCTCGAATGGTACGAAAATGGCCATCTCTCGACTGAAACTGGCACGACTCGAACTAGGCCTGCGCCAGTTCGACTTAGCGAAGCGGGTCGGCATTGGTGAAAATCTCGTGTCCAAGATCGAGACGGGCCGCACCAGACCCAGCCGCCTTATTGTCGAGAGGCTCGCCGGAATCCTGGGCCTGAAACCTGAGGATCTGGCAGCCGATTCGAATAATCCTCCGGAACGGCCGAATTCAAAACGCGGACCTCATCGTTCCGGCAAACAGGCGGAAAAGACTTGAGTTTCAACCCAATGCCGAGGCGGATCTCTCGTTTGGGTACGCCGGGCTCAACCTCAACCCGCGGTCCTCTTGGATGGGCCGAAGATAAAAAGTCGATCAAGTTCCTGTCGATGTTGAGGAATGTCGTTTGGCTTGAGGATGGGAATCGCACGGCCCCCGGAGGATCCGGCTTAGATGAGTAGCTACATGACACCCTGTGACCGATTGCTTACCATCGCCGAGGTCGCCATTGATCTCCGGTGCTCCAAGGCCCACGTCTACAATGCCATCAACGGCAACGTGCGGGGGGTGTCGAGGCTCCCCGCAATCACCATGGGACGACGCAAGGTGGTGCTCAGGAGCAGTTTGGAGTGGTGGAAACAAGCCAACGAACGGGGCGGCAGGAGAGATGGTATTCTCAACGGGTCGCCGGCAGTTGACGCCGTTGGGCGCGCATAAAGGACAACATGCGCAGAAGACGGTATCGGAAGCCGAAAGTTAAGAACGTGAAAGGTTACTGGATAGCGCAGTATCGGGACCTCGGAGGAACGAAACGCAAGAAGTCGTTGGGCCCGGTGAAGACGACTAGAAAGAGTGATGCGGAAGCGAGGCTGGCCACCATCCTGGAGCCGATCAACTCCAGGCGCGATGAGCCATCGCCCGACATGAAGTTCGGCCCGTTCGTGAGGCAGATTTATCTGCCGTTCTATCGCCGGAAGTGGAAGAAGTCCACCACGGAAACGAACGAGGACCGAGTGGGGCGCCACCTCCTGGCCGAGTTTGAGGAACGGCCGCTGGGCAGTTTCAGCCGGGGCCGTGACGAGTTGCAAGACCTTCTTGACCGCAAGGCCAAGGCGGGCCTTGGGTTCAGTACGATCGCCCATCTCAGATGGGACCTCAGACAGATCTTCAGGATGGCGGTTACAGAGCAGTACCTGGACCGCAATCCGGCGGAGCTACTGTTCATTCCGAGGGAGGCACGCCGGGGCGAAACGCGCCGGATGACTCTGGAGGAGGTGCGGCAGATGCTGTCTGTATTGGGTCTCAGGGAGCGTGTCATCGCTGGGTTGGGCGTTTTGGCTGGCATGCGCCCTGGGGAGATCTTCGCTCTCACTCGATCGCGGGCGCAGAGCGAGTTTGCCAACATTCAACAGCGCGTCTACCGGGGGGAGATTGATACCCCGAAGACTTTCAAGTCCCGCCGACTGGCGGCGCTCGGGGTCGGGCTGTTGGATTGGATTCGGCAGTGGATGGAGATGCTGCCGGATAGCGGCCCGGATGGATGGTTGTTCCCGTCGGAGAGGGGCACCACGCCGGTCGCCAAGGACAACTGCTGGCGAAGGCACTTCCTTCCCCAGTTGAAGGCGGTCGGATTGGGGGGGTCAACTTCCAAGTGCTGCGGCGGTCTCATTCTTCGCTGCTGGACGACCTTGGAGTTGATCCCCAAGTGAGAGCGGACCAGATGGGCCACGGTGTCGACGTGAACCAGAACGATTACACCAAGGCATCACTCGATCGCCGGCTGGAAGCAGTCAACGCTTTGGAAAAAGCCGTGGGCGTGAATTAATGGAGCAAATTGGAGCAAATGGTTGCGCGGGGTGTTCCTAACTTGTTGAAAAGATGGAGCGGGAGACCGGATTCGAACCGGCGACGTCCAGCTTGGGAAGCTGGCATTCTACCACTGAATTACTCCCGCGTTCCTCTGTTTTCCGCTACTTAACTGTCCGGTAAGGATTTAGCCGCTTTCGCGACCAGTCTATACCGTCCCTGCAATCCATCCAGAACCATGGGGTCTGATCGCAAAATGGACAGTAAAACGGACAGTAAGCCTCCGCCGAAATCCGGCGCTGGAGCCCACCGTTCGGATGTTCCTTGCCCACTCCACGACAACCTCAACATATCACATCCTGACGTTCACAGGCACCGCGTCCAGCAGTGGGCCTACCGTGTTCTCGCGCGACACTTGCTGGCGGTCGATATTGTCCGGTTCCAGGTTCTGGTGAATGGATTATCAGGCGGATGGGCGAGGTTCCCTTGGCCCCGCACTCAAGGAGAGCCCACCTTCAATTATCGACGCGCCCCTGCCTGCGTAACCCAGCCGGGGATCAGTTGACAGCGCCCGATCAAGCCTCCCCGGAGCAAATCGGGCTTTCTAATGGGTGATCGTATGAGTATTGCGGATCGGAATTCTGTGCATCCCGGTCTGCCCTGAACATTCGTGGCTGCAGATGCTTACAATGGTCGAGCGCGACAAACTTGGCGGATCCAAGATGGTTTTCAAGCCGAATCAGGTAGTAGTCCTCCCGGAACTGGCCGCTCACGTCGGATTGGTGTCACCAGAATTCAGGGTTGATCGCATCATCAAGGGTGGCATGGGCGAGTGCATCCGCATCGTCCAAAGCGAACGCTCGTTTGCGCTGAAAGTCATCCAAGGAGAACTCGTCGAGGACCCGGATGCCTGGATGCGGTATCTTCGCGAACTGCGGCTGTGGACGACACTATCGGCCTGCGACGGAGTGGTCGAAGCGTTCTGCATTCTTCGGCTCAACGAGCTTCCTGTCGTGTGTTCTCGCTGGATGGACGGCGGCAATCTAAGGCCGCACCTCCGGAGCCGGTCGCCGGACTCGTTCTTCACAGTGATGTCCCGGATCGTCGGCACTTTGCGGTGGGCGCATGAAAAGCACGCGGTAATCCACCGAGATCTCAAGCCCGACAACATCCTGCTCGATGAAGCCGGCGTGGCGTTCGTGTCGGACTGGGGGCTGGCCCGCCCACTTACCCTCCCAAACTCCGAACCCGCGTCGCGCGAAGTTGCTCGGGAAAGCACCCATCCAGTTCTGACTGCGGCCGGAAGCTTCCTGGGAACGGTGTATTACGCGTCCCCAGAGCAGCTTCTTGGAGTAGCGGCACTTGACCAGCGAACGGACATCTACAGCCTCGGGTGCCTCATGTATGAATGGGAGTCAGGCAATTGCCCGTTCACCGGCGCCACAGCTAAAGAGGTCTGTCTGAAACACTTGTTTGAGCCGCCTGCTCCGCTCGTTAGCTTCCTTAAGAAGACGGTTTTTGGGGCGGAAGACGTAATCGACGCCTGCCTGGAAAAGGATCCTACGAAGCGACTGCCCGATTACGCATCGCTGGACCTCGCACTGGCTGAGGCAGCCAAACGAAGGGGCGTCCTGTATCAGGCGTTCCAGCCGTCGCTTCGTTATGGGATGCCCATGGTAGGCGCTGGGGAGTACGGCCGACTCATGCGAGCGGGCGGAATGGGAATTAGGAACCAGGCCGGCACCTACGGTGTGGCCGAGCATTCCGAGATTGAGCAATACCTGCGGGAGGCGCAGGCTCTAACGGCCGTGGGGGATTATGGCAAGGCGGCGGAGATCTACGGTAGCCTGTTCGTGCCCGAGGCCGTATCCGCGGTTCCTGACTATCCCCACAACCAGCATGTCGCAATCAACTACGCGACTTGTTTGATCGCGCTTGGGCGCGCTGCTGAGGCCATCGAGACCCTGAACTGCCTTGCAGGGGCGAGATCCAAACCCGACGCGTATTTTGTCAACCTTTCGCTTGCACAGATCCACCAATCCGACCACCGTGCTGCCGCCAGCTCCGCCTCTGAGGGCTTGCTGATCTATGCCAGCGATCAGGATCTAATCGGCAACTTGCTCGCGGCCCAGACAGGAAGGGGAGCGTTTGCCGAGGCCACGGAAACCGCGAAAATCAGGCTGGCGCACCAGCGTGATGTCCACTCACTGCATGAGGTTTCGGCTCTGCACTGCACGTACGCCGATACGATCCGCGAACTCGATTGGCCGCTTGCCGTAAGAAATCTGAAGTATGCCGTTGGCCTACTTCGTGAAGCGAAGGATCTCAATCCACGGTACCTCCCCGCTCGTATTCAATTGCCGATCGCGCTTGAGGCAATGACGGTCTACGCTCAATGTACGGATGAGATTGTCGCCGCGGAAGACTTGCCCCTCCACGTTTCGGATCGTGTTTTTTTGGCCTATCTCTTTGCCCGCTGTCTCGACCGTGTCAACGATCACAGGGGCTGCTGGGAGTTCTGCGATGATTGGCTCAAGCGGATTGCGGAGGTCCAGGCGACAAATCCTGTCCCACGGCATAGGAGCGTCCGCCTTGAACGGGTTCGAGCGGCCACCATCGCCGATGGGTTCTGCATTGGCAAGATGAAGGACGGGCAGCGGGTGATTGCGCCGATCGCGTCCGAGTTCTTCGCCCACATCGTTCGCGACGAAGGGCTGCGGGAGGCGGGCGACTTTTGCTACCTGGCGCGTCTCCATGAATGGATGGAGGAATACGAAGAAGCGTACGCCGTCCTCACCGAAGCTCAATCGCTATACCCGGGGTACTGGGAGATCCCGTTTCAGCGGGCGGCATTTCGGATAAGGGCGGGCGACTACCAGGAAGCCATCAGTCCTGCGCAGCGGGCCGCGGAGCTGGCACCGTGGAAAACCCAGACCTGGAAACTGCTGGCCACCATACTTGGCCGCCTCGGGGAGGTGACTCAGGCAGCGGACGCGAGCAGACGTGTCGAGCAAGTGCAGCGGGTTCGCGATCAACTGGCCGAGGAAATCGACTTGATATAAGGCGTGAATCAACCCGCTGCGTGACTCTGCGGTCAGATCAAAACCTGGGCGCGTCCTCGTGCGGCGTTCTCAACGATCTGGCGCCCCTTCGCGTTGAGCCTCCATCTGACGCGGTCGGCGTCATCCGGCACACGTTCGAACAGACCAGCCCGATATACCACAGATCGGAGACTCGGTTCCTTTACATCGCTCAAGCGAAGAGCAGACGCTTGCGCTGTGAGCTGATCAAACGTGCATTGCGGCCAGGTTCCTTCAGATTTGCCACGAGAGAGCACAGTAAGAAGGCAATCCAGAATCGAGATCTTCCCGCGACGGCCTTGGACGAAGCTGATCAGCTTCCGGTTCTGATGCACTCGGCCACTCATCTATAGTCCCTGGTATAGTCCCTGGCAGATTAGTTTAGCAGAGCCGTCATTCATCCTGAACAAAATACGAAGACACAAGATAGGTAGGGTTGACGACCGACCCGTTGAACGGTCCACTGCGTGGCACTCCGTAAGCGTGTCGCCAGAAGTAGCTCAACTTCGCGACCTCGCGAGAGAGCACGAACACCGCCGGACAGTCGCACAGCGACTGCCACCGCGCGCGAGCTGATTTGAACTGCTTCCGAAGCCGCAAATCGCTGAGTGTTGTCTGAAGGCCTTCGCAGACGATCCGTCCGTTACGAAGCCGGACTTCGTTCACCCCCGTGTGTCCGTTGGATCCCACACCGTTGCGGATGCCGTCGATGAGAAACACGCGGACCCTGGGCAGGGTCAGCAGCGTTTCTCTGCACCATTTGATGGTCAGCTGCGGCGGCGCCATTACCAGCGCCGTGAAAGGCCTCCCTTTCGAATTGACGAACATCGCTCCCAGAGAGATGAGCGTCTTTCCGGTACCGCATTCGGCGATCGCGCCGGCGGAGTTCTCGACCTCCCAGCGCTTCGAAATCCCGGCGATCGCGAGAGCCTGCGCGTGGTAGGGCGTTCGGCGGAGTCGCGTCAGTTCTGCGGGGAACGGTTCGCCAGGCTGGTGCAAGGGAGGGAACTGCTGCA
>Ga0075029_100001243_pt1 | contig 14650 bp, 8 predicted proteins | sample LitLauG_LLR_2013_FD_71391 | JGI IMG/M metagenome (GOLD analysis project Ga0075029, IMG submission 71391) | Freshwater sediment microbial communities from North America - Little Laurel Run_MetaG_LLR_2013 | ecosystem: Environmental > Aquatic > Freshwater > Creek > Sediment | place: USA...
TCCTGCTTCGAGCATGACCTCTAACGAAAGCAAATAGAGCTCGGAATTGTAAACATCGCGACCCACGACCGGGATCACGTCGTACGTATCCGGAAACACAGGAAGAAAGGATTGTGTTGGATTGTGATCGGCGACATGCGGCAGATGCTCCCCGGGTCGGACGGTCGCCATGAGGAATTCGTTTTGCCTCTTCATTGCAGGGTAGACGTCATGCAGAAAGGCCCTGTCGTGGTTCAGATAAGCATAAGCGTATAAACGGAAAATGATCTTCGACGGGACGTCCAGGAACATCTGGTTATTCGGAGTTGGTTTTCCCTTTGGATCACTCTGCGTATACGGACTCGCGACTACCCATTGACCGAAGCTGCCATTCGGGTCAAGCATTATCGCCTGAGCAGTCGCACGCAACTGATCCCTTTCGGCTGTGGGAAAAAACAGATTATAAGCAAGGTAACAGTAGGTGCTGGTGTCATTGCCCATCGCGCCGTTTCCGCCAGCAGCGGCATCGGGCGTAAAGAAAAGATGGGCTGCATCAGGATATTTGTAGTAATCACGATTTAGCGTTTGCATATTCCCGGTCGTGCCCATTTGCCCAGAGGCGGCGGCAACTCCGCAAGAATGGGTAAACCACGCACAAAACAAGGAGCATACGATCCACGTCTTCTTCATTGCCATCCCTCAGCAAAACATAGGTCTACAAAGCGAGATTCGAAGACAACGGCTGCTTCCCTCTTGCATGCCTGACTCAGAGCCGAAAACACGCCCATTAGCATCTTTATTCATGCCGGTGCATCGACCACCCCAAATAAGCTCGAACCGCCAGCCCAAGTAGGCATTAGAATCGCATTTGATTTGTCCGCGGATAGTGTTCCCACGGTCCGATATCCAATATGACAGTCACGGATTACCTGACCGCTTCCCAGAGCAAAATCCCCGAGTTCCGCCATTTTCTGTTGCTGTCCTGGCGCTGCTGCTTGCAACAACCCGAGAATTACAACGAAGAAAGAGCCACGCCAACAAATGTCTCTCATGACATCTTCTCCTTTAGCTCTATAGGCGATTATTTTTCGCTATGGAACCTAAATGAAATGCACTCGGCTTCGGTGTGCGCTTGAAGGTGGTGAGGTCGACCGACGCCAAACCAAACTTCGGTTTGAATCCTTGCAGCCATTCGAAATTGTCGATGAGCGACCAGTGAAAATATCCCAACACTGGCACACCGTCAGTCATTGCGCGTTGCAGACCTGTCAGCGCCGCGTCGATGAACTGGATCCGCACGGAGTCGTCCTCGGTGTCGATACCGTTTTCGCTGACAATGATTGGCTTGCCGGTTGCTTCATGCATTAGGCGCACCGTATTACCCAGGGACGGGGCGTATTGTTCGAAAGGATAGGGGCCGGGCTTGGTCGGTGAAACCGGCCCGTTGCCATCAACCATGACGCGACCATAGTTCTGTACCCCAACGAAGTCGCCCGATTTCTTTGAGGCCTGGATCCACGCGCCCAGCACCTCGTTCCGAGCGGTCTCAAACTTGCTATCAGGGCCCACAGCCTGATAGTCGAAGACAGAGAGGGCCGCTCCGACCGGCAAATCGCCACGAACAGCCTTGATCGCTGCGAACGCTTGATGGTGAGCTTCCAGCAGTTGGGGAGTCACGGATGCGCTAGGCGCGAACAATAGAGCAGAAAACTTGTCAGACCCAACAGCCTTAGCCGCCGCAATGCTCATAGAAGCGAAGGCCGCTCTACCCCGTGATGCCTTTCCACCACCAGGCATCCAGTCGACTACCTCGTTTACATTCGGCTCGTTGATCGTGAAGGCAATGTCGATATCGCCGGCCAAGGCACGTGCAACATGGTCACAATAGTTGCCGAAGAGCTTAGGTGCCTCGGTACTCGTCCAGCCACCTAATGCCGCAAACCACCTGGGGCTGACATTGTGATGAAACGTGACGGCAGGACGGATGTTGCGCCTCCGGCATGCTTCAATGACTCGTTTGTAATAGTCGATCTCGGCGATTGAGAAGAAGCCTTGAACCGGCTCGATTCGCGCCCACTCCACCGAAAAACGATACGAGTTGAGTCCTATCGACTGGAGCAATGCAATGTCATCATCGTATCGGTGGTAACTGTCACAGGCGTCGCCTGACCTCTGGGGAAACATCGTTGGCTTGAGATTCTCAAGCACCCAATAATCCGAATTGATGTTATTTCCCTCTATCTGATGACCTGCGGTTGCCGCGCCCCACATGAATCCCTTCGGGAAGCTGGGGGCGGCCACTGGCCTAGCCATGAGGGGCCGCGCAATCAGTCCCCCCGCAAGCAACGGAATCGCTTGTAGTACTTGCCGTCTCGTAGTTGTTGCTTCACTCATGCTGATCTCCAATGGCATTGTCTGATAAGGCTGAACGGTAATAACTTCGACATCGATGACAGCGAATCGCAATCGCATAACGTTGGCGATGCGGCTCCGCAGGGCGGATCAATGAACCGGAATTTCCAACTTTTGCAACTCGTTGATTAGCTGAGCCAGCTTTGTCCCCTGTTCGCCGGCTCCGAGAAAACGACTCATTTGTTCGAGGGTCAACGCAGGAGCGAACCCGGTGAGCGGAACATTGGGCAGGTATTGAGCTAGCAACGCCTTCGCCCTTGGGTCTGCCTGGATCTCGCCCAGCGTTACTTCCATTGAGTAGTGTTGCGCTGTGACGACGATCGGCACGGGAGTTGGACCCTTATCGGGATTTGGATCGCCGATCCACTTTGCCAGCAAAGTATGGACATCATCAGTGATCTGGCCCGATCCGACGCCCGTGACTTTGGTGAAGCGAAGAAGGGATGGGGTCACCATCGTTCGAAACGCCTGCAGACCTCCTCGCACGTATCCGAGTTGATAGGTCTTCATTAGCCAGGGATCGATCAGGTCGACTCGATAGGGTCCGTCTCCTGCAAGGTTCACCTCAGTGAAGTTGTTCGGACGCGCATATGGAGACTTGATCCAGATAAGGTAATACTGCCCCTTGAGCGCAAGCGCGGTAGCGCCTTGCACGACTTCTGGTGCCGGCATCAGCTCTTGATAGGGCCCGGCCGTCATGATCGACTTGAGGAAGCCAAGTCGTGCGGGGCTATCGCCGACGAGTTCCCCGCCCGCAGCCCACCACAGTATGCCGCCGGGATGAACATAGGTCTCACCGTGCGACGCGTAACCACCCGCCATCGTGATTTCCCAATGACGGATTACTTCCTCCTGGGCACTAAGGTTGCCCCAATCGTTGCCATTATCGCCCTCATAGCCATATTCATCGACAACGGTCGGTTTGTTGTAACGCTGCCGAGCCTCGGGAAGCCGCCGTCCGGGATGTCCGGTACCGTCCTGAATGATGACATGTGTGATCCACGGCTTTGAATGGTCATACCAAGTGGCAATATTGTGGATACCCCGGAGGTGACCATAAGGATCATTTTTCTCAAGGACCTGAAACATGCGGTCCCAATCTTTTACCTTTTGGCCGGCCATGATCGCCGGATCGAAGAGGTCATATTCGTTCGCCATCGTCCACCAGACATTTCGATAAGCCGAAAGGCGGGCCGCTACATACTGGATATATGCGTCGTCGTGCGCGGCGTCCATCGTCGCGAAACCGAGATGGTCGTAAGGGTGGAACAGGATAATGTCGGCTTCAATGCCTAGGCGTTGTAGATCGTGCAGTCGCTTCTCGACGTGTTGAAAGAATTCGGGATTGAATCGTTCCAGATCGAACTTTAGAGGTCCATCCTCGATATACGGGTAGGCTGCCGGTTCAACTCGGTTGAACTCGTACCACTTCGGAAACAAGCCGAAGCGCACTTTGGTGAAGGGGCTTTTGCTCAGAGTTTGGAGCGTTTGAGTCTGTAGGGTTTCGTCGCGGTTCAACCAGTTGTACAAGGTCGTCCCGAGAAGAAAGTAGGGCGTTTGATCCGCATACGAGAAGTGGAAATTTTTCGCGACGCGGACGGGCCCGTGATTCCGGATCGAAGGTTCGGCGACAACGAAGCTACCGGATTGACTGTTCAAATGCGAATCATTGGAAACGGTCGTGAAAGTCCACTTCCCGACCTTCTGCGGCATAAAACGAATTCGCCAGGTTTGCTTCCCGTCGAAGAAGCCCGACACCTGGATCGTTTGCCCTTGTGAGGTGAAACGCCCTTGTAGCTGGACGTCTTTGAATGGATTGTCGTAATGCTGTTGCGTCTGGATCGAGATTTCTTCGATGCCCCATTGCTCGACTTTGGGTGACCCGACCGAAGCTTGCGCAAGAGCGTGGCCGCACGCGAGCAGACTCCAAGCGACTCCCATCACTAATCCCATTGCAACACTAGCCGTTCTATGTCTCATCCTCTCTCCTCTCAACTCTGACGGGTTTGGCCCGGGTTGCTTCGGCTTTACTCGAAGTCTTCGACTTTCCATTCAGGTCGCCACTCGATGACGGGACGATCCCCATCGAAGCGGATCGGCAGCCAGACATAGCGGGCCAGAGACGTGTTGATATTCAGATCCGTATCCATCAATCGTTGCTCGGGTACGGTCAACTTCTCTGGAGGATCGGAAAAACGCTTTCGGAACTCGCTGTGTACCATGGCCGAAAGCTTTCCACTTTCGAACTCCTCACCTTCGAGAGGCCCCCTCCACCGATCGGCCATGGCAATATAGAGATCCTTCTTCTTGGGGTGACGAAAGATGCAACTGATCTGGGAGTTGAAGGAGGTTCGGGACCGATCGCTGGGATGCAGGTCGCCTAACATCTGAAATGGTCCATGAAACGTTTCGGCCACGGCAATCTCTGAAGGATTCGGGTAGTAACCGGTGGTTCCAGATGTTGCAAGATAATGCTTTCCGTGTCGAAGGAAATGCGCTGGCCCCTCGCGCACAAATGGAGGACCGGGCTCGGGAAAATGGGTGCTGTAGTAACCAGTGACGTCCGTGTAGTCGGCCGTCAGGTCGGCACAGATCATCTCGCTGTGGACACGTTCGAAGTACATATAACCTTTGCCATCGGCCGGGTGGACAACCAGGTCAAAATCCCCAGCGTTCATTCCCAACGGCTGCAAATCTTGGCGAACGATGGAGTAAGGACCACTGATGCTATCGGCTACCAAAACGGTACGGGTTTGTTTAGACCCCGCACTCATCAATTTGATCCAGCAGACGAACTTGCGTGTGTCCTTATTGAAGAGGATGTGCGGTCGGTCCAGAAACGCAGACGGAGCGAGCGGCGAATTCCGATCCTTAGTATCGGGTGGAATGATGAGTCCGAGATCACGCCAGTTGTACAGATCGGTCGATTCGTAACAGCGAACACCCCACGTCCAGACATCCGTTTTGCCTGTTGTGAATTCCTTGTTTTCACCGTACCAGTAGTACTTCCCCTCAACCTCGATGATCGAGCCGCCATGCGCCTGAATCGGCTTGCCCGACGTGTCCAGCCAGAGTTCGCCAGGTCGAAACGACTGGTAAGTGGGAGCGGGAGCGAGGCTTCCGGCTTTAGCCGAAGCCGAGATGGCAACGCTAGCTGCGAGCGCAGTCCCGCTCACCAGGAAGTTTCGCCTTGTTACGATGCCCACAGAACTTTGCGCTTCTGCTTGATGTTGCCCTGCGCATGCAGCCACCGCGCCTTCGTAGCAGCTAGTTGTCAATGTCATCTGTTCCCCTCTGCAATAACGACCCTAACTGCCTTGGTGTCGGCAGAGCTGGGCCCAATCTGAATATCAACCGCTCCGGGTTCGACTACTCGCCGCATCTCTGCATTCAGAATTGAAAGCTGCTCCGGCCCGACATCAAAGGAGATGGTGGTTGATTCCTTGGGCTCCAGATGAACGCGCTGGAAGCCTTTCAAGATGATCACTGGCTGCACAAAGCTGCTGACAGGATGGTGGATGTACATCTGAACGACTTCATCTCCCGCCCGGTCACCGCTATTTGTAACCTTCACGGAGACTTTCGCGGTCTCGCTCGCTTTTAGTGTTCCTCGGTCTAAAGTCGGGTCCCCAAAAGAGAACGTCGTATAACTTAGGCCCAAGCCGAATGGGAAGAGCGGGCTGTTGTCGTGCATGAGGTAGCCAAGCCGGGCGTTTGGAGTGTTGTAGTAATACACCGGAAGTTGCCCGGTGTTCCGAGCAATAGTGACCGGAAGATGCCCGGACGGATTTACGTCGCCGAACAATACACCGGCGATTGCGTTGCCTGTCTCCTGTCCTAGGTACCACCCTTCAACGATCGCCGGCACTTGCTGCGAGAGCCGTTCAATCGCGTAGGCTTTGCCATTCAGGAGCACAGCAATCATTGGCTTCCCGAGCTTAGAAATCCGATCAACGAGCTCGTTCTGCCGACCAGGCAATTCGATCGTGTCCGAGTCGCCATAAATGAAATATCCCGCCCCAGAGTCGCCTGTCGCCTCGCGCGATACTGCCTCGTTCCCGCCAAGGGCGAGAATCACAACGTCCGCGCTCCTAGCTGTCTCCACGGCCTCAGCAATCAACCGATCATCCACTTCAGCGCTTGACGGTTTGTATTGCAGGTAAGCGTTGGTATTCGGGGCGGTGTCGGGTTCCGAAATACGACATCCTTCAGCGAAGAGTATCTTGGTGTCCGGACCAGCTCGCTTCTTGACCCCGTCGAGAATCGTGACATAGTAGGCCGGTAGACCCGAGTAATCGCCAAGCCGCTCTTTGTTTGCGTTCGGCCCAATAACCGCAAGCGTCTTCGCCTCTCCCGCCTTCAGAGGTAGAAGATGACCTTCATTCTTCAGCAACACGATTGCTTCATCCGCCACTTTGCGCGCGAGTTTGGCATGCTCCGCCGTGCCGACCTGGCTGGCCGCTCGACTTGTGTCGGTCAAAGGGTGGTCGAAAAGGCCCGCATTGAACTTGAGTGTGAGAACGCGCCCGACCCGTTCATCTAAATCTGATTCTGTGATCTTGCCCGAATGAACGGCGTCTACCAAACTCGGGAAGGCCCAAGGCTCAGGAAGTTCCATGTCAACTCCTGACTTGAACGCGAGAATCGCAGCGGATGCTTTGTCCCCGGCAACGTGATGGATCGATGCAAGCAACTCAATGGCTGAGTAGTCCGAAACAGTGATTCCTTCGAATCCCCATTCTTTGCGAAGGACCTCTTTCAATAGCCATGGATTGGCGTTGGAGGGGATGCCGCCGAGCGTCTCGTTGTACGAAGGCATTACCGCTGCGATATGTGCTTTTTCGACCGCCTGCTGGAATGGATAGAGGAAGATGTTCCGCATGGTGTGCTCAGAAAAATCGCTTGGTCCACCATTCGTGCCATTCTCAGGTTGTCCGTGAACAAAGTGTTTTGCGGTTGCGAAGACGTGATCCTGATCCAGAGTTGTCTTGCCGCCCTGCAATCCGCGAACGGCAGCAGTGCCCATTTGAGCTACTAAATAAGGATCCTCGGAATACATCTCCTCGACGCGACCATAGCGCGGGTCTCGGCTCAGGTCAAACACAGGGGCAAGGACCAAGGCGTTACCGAGAGCGCGCTCTTCACGAGCTACCGTCGTGAACATCTGTTCTATCAGGGCCGGATCCCATGTGCTTCCCAGCCCAACCGCTTCCGGAAAGGAAGTTGCACCCTTCACGACAGCCCCGTGGAGCGCCTCTCCGTGGAAAAGGATCGGAATTCCAAGCCGAGTATTTTTCATCACCCATTCTTGCAACAGGTTGCGGCGCTCCGCCCCGGCATGAGCATCTCCCGACTCACCTACGAATTCGTCGAGGAACGCGTACGTTCCCAGACCGTTTGACAAAATCCTCCTCGCTACGGCCAGATTGACTTGACCGTTTTCAATGACGGATTCAGGGTGCGAACCCAGAATCGCAGGCTTGGTGATTCCCGACTCCAGTTGAGCTACCTTCTCCTCGATAGTCATCCGACCGAGGAGATCCTTTACCCGCTCGGTCGTAGATCTCGTTGCATCCCGATAGTTCGGAGTCGCGACCGACTGAGCCCAGAGGCCCGCGCCGGTGAACAGCAGTAAAGCACCGCCGGCGATGCTAGTAGCGCTCATTGTCAGTCTGCTCATGTTCCTCCATTGCGCTCTTGCAGCTCTCTTGCGTTAGCGCACGACTACGCGAACTCGACCCAAATTGTGAATGCGGCCATAAGGCGTCACGACGTCGCCTTGCCGCTGTGAGGTAACTCGGATTGCCGAATAATATGTCCCAGGCTTCAAGAAGGCGTGTGTGCTCGACAGAACTACACGTGATCCGGGACCAACAGGCTTCATCGTGGCTAAGCTCTGCACGACCGGAAAAGCCCCTTGGCCGTCGAAGTCCCACTCCGCTGCCACTATCTTGCCCGTATTCGGAGGAAGCTCGACCGTCGCCGTGAAGTGAACAGTTTGATTTGCTGCGACATCGGCTCGCACTTTACCGTTCGCGGTCAGAGAGACAGCCGCTTGGATCCCGTGACGCTCCGCAGCGGTCGCTGGTACGACAATTTGGCCGTCCGTTACCTTGTAGCTTGTGCTGGGAGGAGGAGGGATTCCCTTTTCAACCCACTGGCTCAAGTCCCGAAGCGCCTGCTGCAAAATTCCGAGGTAGCTGACCGTACGGGTGGCATCCTCTTGCTTCTCCTGATCGCCGTGGATTGCGTGCTCAGTGAACCATAGCCTGAAGTTGTCATCCAACCCGGCTCCGAGGTTTTCCTTCACCTTGGTCCGATACCAGTCCGCTTGCCATGGAAAGGCGTCCTGATCCATCAGGTTTTCAACCACGATCATCTTGCCCTTGAACTTTCCGGTCTGGAGGGAGCCTGCGCCGCCAGCCGTGATCATTGGGCCAATCAGCATCGGTCGCTGAGGATAAATCGGCTTCCCATCCGGACCGCGAAACTGGTCCCAGACATAATAGTCGGGAGTGGGAACCTGATGGCGGTGGTACGTCAATGCCGCAAGATAGTCAGAGTTGTCGATTCGGATCTCGTCGCCCACTTTGATCGATTTCAAGGTTGCGAAATCCGTAGGCGCGAAGGGATTAATCCCGATCACTATGTTGTTGCCGACAATTTTCCCAATAGCTAAATCCTTGCCGGCGGCGGCGCCGCTCGTGAAGTAGAGCAGGGCGTCTCCTATTTCTCCCTGTGGAACCTGTTCCACTTCAAAGCCAACGGGAGCCTCCGCCTGTAGCTGTTTCCACGCGGTATCTACCCCGCCAAGCGCCTTGCTTGTCTCTGGATTTTCGACCGTAAAGACTTTCGTGACCCTCGTCTTGAGTTGAACTCTCGCATGTTGAAGGTAGTTCGGCGGCTTCGCTCCGTCATAACCAGGGACCGACCAGAAATCATGCGTGAAGTAGTTTGGATCCAACATGCGAACGAGGGGAAAGAGTACAGGAAATGATCCTTGGCCGATCGTCTTGTAGTTGTACCAACCTAGTGGCGGAAATCCCATCCGCGTTACTTCCCGCAGAACACTTTTCTCCTCCTCGTTCAATCCTGCGTACATGTCTCCGCTTCCGCCTGGTTCGATCGCGTCGAGAATTGAAGGAAACTTATTCGAAAGTACCTGGAGCGCAAGCATGCGTGCAGTGAACACATTCGGAATCGCCATCGGCGACCCAATGACGTACGGAACCACCCCATCCCAGGCGTCACTGTTCTCGAAACCGCTGATGGTTTTGAACGCGCCTCCACTGCCGCCAAAGGCATAGCCGTAAGTTCTGTGCGGACCGTACATTTGCGCTGCGACTGTACGCGAATATCGCGCCGCAGCAGCATTGACAAGATAACCGGCCACGGCAGGGGCGGAAGCTCCGACTACGGCAGATCCCCCTTCATTAGTCTCGATGAAGTACGCACCACTCGCAATCGAAAAGCCGATCTTGTCTTCTTCGCCCGTGCTTTGCTGTTCGAGGTTCTCACTTGCCGGGAAAGGTGTATTGTGCTGAAAAAATCTGCCTTGATACTTTTCCTTTGGGGGGAAGTAAAAGGAGAAGCGTGCGTCAGTTCCCTTGAAACCACCATGCACATAGCGGTGACGAACTGGCTTATCGCGCCACTCGTCCACGTCAATGTACGGTTCTTTGAACATAAGGTCAGAAGACTCGGCTGCATTTGGGGTGCTGTTTCCAGGCTTCGTCTGCGCGCGTACGACCAGGGGAGTTACGGCAAAGGCGGTTCCGAGTGAGACGACCAATATTGCGTGTGCTACGCATCTAACCTTGTGTGCGCTTTGCATAATTTCCCTCGTCATTTCGTATTTACTTTCGTTTTCCGGAAACTGGCCTGGCTGCGTCAGTAGATTTTCTCTGAAAACAACCGGGACAGATTTGTGAACACTTGTTTCACTGCTGTAGGAGCATCCTTGCATTCACCCTGATACCAAAGTGGAATAGCCCTCTCAACCACCATCAGCGTCACGCTCGCAAGCATCCGTGGCTTCAGGTCATCCATCGACGCATTTCGTAAACGTGCTGCAAAGGCCTCCGCCAGACGTGCCTGAATTCCCACAATTCCGGACTGCTGAGCCTGCCTCACCGAGGGATGGGTGGCAGAAATCTTGATAATCTCCCTGATGCGCGGCTGGGCAATGGTGTATTGAGTGGCCGCAAGCGCGGCATACCTCACTGTTTCTAGCGCGGACAGCTTTGGGGAACACTCCTTGACCGCAACCACCAGTTGTTTTCCATACCCAACTATTCCGTGCGCCAGGAGTTCATCTCTTGTCGCGAAATACCGGTAAAGTGTTCGCGCCGACACTCCGGCTGCCTTTGAAACGTCCTCCAGCGTCGTCTCGTCAAAACCGTCGCGAGCAAACAGATCTATGGCTGCGTCGTAGATTGCGTCTCGAACTAAATCCTGCTTGCGCGAATGAAGTGTATTTTGCATTCCAATCCCTCTATTCGCAGCCTGACACACTCCGCGAATACTGCCAAGAGTAGCAGAATCTGCCACCGAAAAATTCGAGGCGAGTTCAGGCATCATTTCCTTTCACCGATAAGTGGACTGAGTAGAAGTCGCCGCTCTGAATATCTTTCGCATTAGAGCGGCGACAACGACACTGAGACGTACAGAAAACACATGACAAGATCTTGTTGGGAAGCAGACGGGGCAGGTTGATGCCCCGTCAGGCTCAGAACAGTATCTTCGCTGACAACTGGAGAATACGAGGATCGCGTGCAGCGGTTGTCAACCCGAACGTGCTCGGAGTGTTGATGTCATGACCCGGAAGCAGCTTGCTGGGATGGTTGAAGACATTGAACGCCTCAGCACGGAACAGGAAATGTGCCTTCTCCGTAAACAAGGGGAATGTCTTCATGATGGCTGGATCCACATGTACGTAGCCGGGCGAACGCAGAGAGTTCCGTCCGGAGTTGCCGTAGGTTCCAGGCGCGTTGTTGGTGAAGGCCGCGGCATTAAGCTTCCCGTTCACATAGGTGGGAACCCCAGGGACACGGTCAGCGAGATCGAGGCTAAGGCCCGTCTGTGAGAGTCCGGCCGAATCCGTCACGCTAAAGGGCTGACCTGCGTCGGCCACAATAAGGCCGCTCACTGTCCACGACCCCGCGATCGTACGCACAAGGCTGCTTGAGCCTTTGAGAGCCGGAAGGTTCCAGACTGCCGTGGTCCGGGAAGTGAGATTCTGATCGAAGTCGCACCGTCCATACCGGGCATGCGGAAGGTATGCGCCGTTCGCTGCCAAGTTGTTGCTCTCGCCCGTTGCGCCGAAGATTCCACTCGTTGTTGGTGGCTGGGAGCCGTCGTCGAGACACTTCGACCAGCTAAACGCTGAAACCAGGTCCAGGCCGCCTGCGCCGTGGTGCCGATACGTGAAATCGAGGCCGTGATAGTTCGCGGTCGAATTGCTGACTAGCGTGAGTATCTGAGTCAACCCTTCGGATCCATATGGGCGTGTGCCGGCTGGACTCGCCGAGTTACCGTTATAGACCGGAAGGTTAGAGTCATAACTCTGCGCTATGTGGACACCCTGAGTTCCGATATAGGCAAGTTCCATGCTGTCCGAATGAGTGAACGCATGCTGCAGCGATAATGACCACTGTTCCACGTATGCAGGACGGAAGTTTTTGTCGATTGCAGAGTCAGCGAAGCCGATTGCTTGCGCAGCCGCGAAGCTAACGTTTGACGGGGGCCGATAGCTAGCGTTGTTGAAGCCGCCCGCAAAAGGATCAGTTTGGCCCGCTGATGTCCACGGAGCATCGATATTTTGAAATGCAAACGGGATGTTTAGGATCAGGAAGCTACGAACGAAGGGCGGGGCCGAAAACCCATTGAGGCTTTCCAATTGAAACTGAGTGGAATATAAGCCATAACCCGCACGCACAGCGGTATTTCCGCTACGGTCAAGCTGATAAGCCAACCCAAAGCGGGGCTGTACTAATCCATACTTCGCGGAGGTACCTCCACTGCTGCATCCGGAATCTCCAGGAAAGATCAATCCCTTCGGAGCATTTGTGTAGATCTGGGACTGCTGACCGGGACTGAAGCAGTCTATCTGGTTGTTCTTCGGGGTGTAAGGGAGATATGGATCCCAGCGAAGTCCACCCGTCAGTGTAAGCCGGTTGGTCGCGCGGTATTTGTCTTGAGCGTACAGGCCAAAGAGATGACCGGTGACCGACGAGAACGTGCCATCAGCCTGAAGATCCTCAAACGGGTATCCTTCGACGAGGTCTGCGTATGCGTTGTTATCCAGAGGCCCGGGACCCAGGAAACGGGTATGGAGCCCGACGAATACATAACTGGGGTTCTGCCCTGTGTCGTTCACTTCGTTCAGACCCACGAATCGAAAATCTGTTCCAAACGCCAATTCGTGCTTGCCAGTTGAGTGGAGTACGTCGAGGCTGTAATCCCAGCTTGTCGTCTTCTGGTCCCCGGTGCTACCGCCTGACGCGAATAATCCGCCAAATGCATAGAACGTGGGGAGCGTGGGATGGATGCCGGTGCTTACACCCGTAGCTCCGAGGGCCGTGATGCTGAGGTTGGAAAGGCTCGGGGAAGGACCTACAAAAGTACGGGCCTGTATGTAAGACGCCCGTCCGTCGATCACCCAGGAATTGAGGCTGAACGTATCTCCGAGGGCGACGGCGTCCCATTTGCCCGAGGAGCCTTGCGTAGCAGTCAGGGCGTTGAACCCACTGGCCGTTTGACTGCTGGCCGCCATCGGATCGGCAGCGGTGCTTTGGTGGTCAGCAAAGTATCGCGCAAAGAGTCGATGGTGCCCGAGGTCATAGTCGACCTTCGCCACCCATTGCGGGTCATTGGTCTTGTTGGGCGTAGTCGTGTTGTAGTTGGTCAGAGCTCCCCCAGGCGGCGTGTAGTTTGGCGGGGGGATGTACTTGAGGAGGTTGCTTGCAACCTTGCTCATGGGTACGGTCACGATGGCACCGGTAGTCGCCGATTTGAATTGCCCCTTCTGCATGTTTTCAGTTGGAGTCACGATGCCGACATAGTCGTCGACAAGATTTTGCGCGCGGATGAGAGTCTGTTGATACGCACCAAACGCAAACAACTTGTTCTTGACGATGGGAGTTCCCACGGCAAATCCAAACTGGTTACGCTTCAAAGTGTCTGGGGTCGTAGCGTAAAAGTTCTGAGCGTTGAAAACGCCGTTGCGGACGAACTCGAACGCAGAGCCATGAATATGATTCGTGCCCGATTTCGTCACGATATTGACCGCTCCGCCAGGGGCAGAGACGTATCGAGCACCATAGGAACCCGTCACAACCGAGAACTCTTGCGTTGCGTCCGGATTTGGGAATGGACCCCCAACTACGGCGAACGGGTCTATGTTGGTGGCTCCATCCAACGAGAAGTAGGTACCTCCGGGACGGACTCCGTTGGCGGTCGGGGCGCTCTCGCTTAGGAGAGCCGCTCCCGGCGCTACTGCACTGTTCGCATTGGTGCCAATCGGATTGATGAGCGCATCCGTGACGCCAGCTGTCGTGTACATGAGAGCGGCGGGATTGCGGCCATTCAGCGGCAGGTCCGACACGGTCCTCTCGTCGACGACATTCTGAATCGTACTGTCCGTGCTATCCACCGCTGGCGCTTCGGCCGTCACCACGACTTCTTGGGAAGATGCACCGATGTTCAATGCGATCTGGACTGTAGCGGCCTGCCCAACCGCCAATACGATCCCGGACTGCTCATAGGTCGCGAATCCATCCTTCGAGGCCTTCAGGGTATACGGACCAACTGGCACAGACGGGAATCGAAAGTAGCCGTCTGGCTTCGACAGCGTGTCAGACGTTAGGTTCGTTTCGGTCTGAACGAGCACGACTTTCGCCCCAGGGATGACGGCACCTGTGCTGTCTTTCACCGTCCCATCCAAGGACGCAGTCGAACCCTGAGCAAAGATACGCACTGAGCCCAACGTGGACAGCAGAATTATGAAAAACGCTACAACCAGCAGCCTGCCAATGGACCGCGGCGAAAACTTGTCGAACATGTTGCCTCCTGAATTTTCTTCTGAGGAATGTCTCATCCTCGAAAGATATTTGGTTGTCAGTTTCCGCAGGACTTGACAGTTTCTGCCAACAGGGAGGAATATAGACAGCGCTGGACGGAGTTGTCAAATGAAAAATTCTAAGGTTTTTCCCATCCCGGCTGGTTGGCCACATCCAGTTCATTTGATAAGGCCTTTGCT